>FRDC01000799.1_pt2 | contig 298410 bp, 269 predicted proteins | sample 1106171 | NCBI WGS metagenome assembly FRDC01 (sample SAMEA3930566, study PRJEB13176) | freshwater metagenome | biome: Drinking water system; feature: drinking water; material: water | place: Singapore | collected 2014-12-20 | reverse complement strand
GCACCTTGTTGTGCTTCAGGTTGTGCAGCAGCGCGCCCGGCAGGTAGTCGGCCTGGCTGGTCATGAAGACCGCGATCCCCGGCACGCGGATGGTGCGCGACTGCGGCAGCCGGGCCAGGAAGGACTTCAGCGGCAGGCTGTCCTGGCGGAAGCGGGCGAAGAGAAGCTGCCGCCCGCGGTACCAGGTGGTCATCAGCGTGATGAGCGCGAGGCCCAGCAGCAACGGCACGTAGCCGCCTTCCGGGATCTTCAGCAGGTTCGAGACGAAGAACACGAGATCGAGCGCGAGAAGCGGCCCGAAGACCGCGAGCACGAGCGGCAGCGGCCAGCCGAACTGCCGCCGGAACACCAGGAAGGCGAGGCAGGAGGTGGCGACGAAGGTGCCCGTCACCGCGATGCCGTAGGCCGCGGCCAGGCTGTCCGAGGTGCGGAACTCCATGGTCAGGATCACCACGCCGACCAGCAGGGCGAAGTTGACCTGCGGCAGGTAGATCTGCCCCTCCTCCGTCTCGCTGGTGTGGCGGACGACGAGGCGCGGCAGGAAGCCGAGCTGGACGCATTGCCGCGCCACGGAATAGGCGCCGGAGATCATCGCCTGGCTGGCGATGATGGTCGCGGCGGTGGCCAGCACCACCAGCGGCAGGCGGAACCATTCGGGCGCCAGGAAGAAGAAGGGGTTCTCCAGCGCCTCGGGCTCGCTCAGCAGCAGGGCGCCCTGGCCGAGGTAGTTCAGCGCCAGCGCCGGCAGCACGTAGAACAGCCAGGCCAGGCGGATCGGGCGGGAGCCGAAGTGCCCCATGTCGGCATAGAGCGCCTCCGCCCCCGTGACCGCCAGCACGACGGAGCCCATCGCGATGAAGGCCGCCAGGCGATAGTGCAGGCAGAACTCGACGGCATAGCTGGGCGAGAAGGCCACCAGGATGCCGGGGTGGCGGAGCGTCTCCATCAGGCCGAGCAGGCCGAGGGTGGCGAACCAGAGCGCCATGACCGGCCCGAAGAACCGCCCCATGGTCGCGGTGCCGCGGTACTGCACGAGGAAGAGCGCGACGAGGACGGCGAGCGAGATCGGGATCACCGCTTCCTCGAAGGCAGGGGAGATGACCTTCAGCCCCTCCACCGCCGAGAGCACCGAGATGGCGGGGGTGATCGTCCCGTCGGCGAAGAAGAGGCAGGCGCCGGCCATGCCGATGAGGGCGACGGTCCAGCGGCCGGCATCGGTGGAGGTGCAGCGCTGCGCCAGCGCCATCAGGGCAAGCACCCCGCCCTCCCCCCGGTTGTCGGCCCGGAGGATGAAGGTGATGTACTTCACCGTGACGGTCAGGATCAGCGACCAGAGGATCAGGCTGAGCAGCCCGATGATCTCCCACCGCTCCACCCCGTCGGCGGCGAAGTGCAGGACGGAGGCCTTCAGCGCATAGAGCGGGCTGGTGCCGATGTCGCCATAGACGACGCCGAGCACGCCGAGCACCAGCGCCGGGGTGAGCGGCCGCCGGCCATGCGTTCCGGGGCCGTGATTGTCCGAGGGGGTCAAGGTGGTGCCATGCCGGGGGCTGTGACCCCCGACGCATATTCCTGTTGCCGGCGGGCCGGCAAGGGGCCCGTCATGCGCCGCGCCCGGTGCTGCCGCGCGCCGGGCGCGAAACGGACCCCGGCCGGTCCGGTCAGTGCCCCCGCAGGATCTGGCTGAGGAAGAGCCTGAGGCGGTCGGTCTTCGGCGCCTCGAAGACCTCGTTCGGGGTCCCGACCTCGACGATCTCGCCGCGGTCCATGAAGACCACCCGGTCGGCGACGGTGCGGGCGAAGCCCATTTCGTGCGTGACGACCATCATGGTCATGCCGGTCTCGGCCAGCCCGACCATGGTGTCCAGCACCTCCTTGATCATCTCGGGGTCGAGCGCGCTGGTCGGCTCGTCGAACAGCATGATCTTGGGCTTCATGCAGAGCGCGCGGGCGATGGCCACGCGCTGCTGCTGGCCGCCGGAGAGCTGGCCCGGATACTTCCGCGCCTGCTCCGGGATCTTCACGCGCTCGAGGTAGTGCATGGCCAGCGCCTCGGCCTCGGCCTTCGGCATGCGGCGGACCCAGATCGGCGCCAGCGTGCAGTTGTCCAGCACGGTCAGGTGGGGGAAGAGGTTGAAGCTCTGGAACACCATGCCGACCTCGCGGCGGACGTCGTCGACACGTTTGAGGCTAGGACCGAGTTCGATTCCGTCGACAACGATCCGGCCTTCCTGAAACTCCTCAAGCGCGTTGATGCAGCGGATGAAGGTCGACTTGCCCGATCCCGACGGCCCGCAAATGACGATGCGCTCGCCCTTCGAGACATCGAGGGTGATGTCGCGCAGCGCGTGATAGTCGCCGTACCACTTGTTGAGACCTGCGACCGCAACGATCGGATCGATACTCATAATGTTCTGGCCTCAATTTCGCTTGAAGGCGTTCAAGCGGTTTTCAACGAACAGCGAATAGCGCGACATCGCAAAACAGAAGACGAAGTAGACAATTCCGGTAAAGGCGAAGCCGGTGAACAGCGTGTTCGGCGTCGCCCAGTTCGGATCGGCAAACGACGCCCGCAATTGCCCCAGCAGGTCGAAGATCGCGACGATCAGCACGAGCGTCGTGTCCTTGAACAGCGCAATGAAGCTATTGACGAGACCCGGAATGACGTGACGCAGCGCCTGCGGCATCACGATCAGGCCGGTCGTTTTCCAGTAGTTCAAGCCGAGCGCGCTCGCTGCTTCCGTTTGCCCGCGCGGAATGGCGGCGAGACCGCCGCGGATGGTCTCGGCGTTGTAGGCGCCGGCGAACAGGGCAATGCCGATCAGCACGCGCAGGAGACCATCGACCGTGAAGTTGCCGGGCAGGAACAGCGGCAGCATGTAAGTCGCAAAGAACAGCACCGTGATCAGCGGTACGCCGCGCCAGAATTCGATGAACGTGATCGAGAAGATCTTGATCAGCGGGATCGCCGAACGCCGGCCAAGCGCAAGCGCCATGCCGATCGGCATCGAGGCCACGATGCCCGTCACCGACACCACAAGCGTCACCAGCAAACCGCCCCACTGACGCGTATCGACGATCGGCAGTCCGCCGCGATGCAGCCCCATGACGTAGATGACGATGCCGATGCCGACGAAGGTGGCGATGCTGCCGAACAGCGCACGCCAGCCGTTGCGGATACCGCCGGCCATGACGAACAGCAGCAGCGAGACAATTACCGCGGTCACGGTGAGATCGGCGAAAACCTCGTGCGCTGACTTCTGAATCAGATCGCGGAGGTAGGTGATCGGCGTCAGGATGGTCAGCAGCAACGATCCAAGCAGGGACAGCAGCTTGCCGAGCCCGCTCAGCGGCAAGCCGACCACCTGAGATGTGAATGTACTGCCGTATGAGGTGAGCCGCTCGCCGATATCCATGATGCTGATGAACAGCGCCCACAGACCGTCGTGGCCCCAGGTAACCGCGAAGCCCTTCAGGCCGCCGCCGTGCAGCAGGAAGAATGCGACGAACGGAAATGCGACGAAGAACAGCCCGGCGTTTAGAATTTTGGCCGGGGCGCGCGGGATCAGGAGCGGCACAAGCAACAGCACGGCGAGCACGAACGTCAGATTGACGCGCCAGCGCTGCGCGTCCGGATAGAAGCCGTAGATGAACTGTCCGAGCTTGGCCTGGATATATGGCCAGCACGCACCGACCTCTGCGCCGTCTTTGGCAAGACAGGCAGTACGGTCGGCTCCCTGCCAGACCGCGTCGATCAGCAGGAACTTGATCGACGGAATGATGGTGAACCAGAGCAGTAGTGCGCTGACGATAGTCAGCAGGATGTTGGTTGGCGAATTGAACAATCGCGTGCGCAGGAAACCGACAAAGCCGGTGGTCTTCACCGGCGCGGGGCGCTGATCGGCGATCTGCTGCGTAACAAACGCGCTGTCGGTTGTGCTCATGCCCCGCCCATGCTCCGGTTCACGCGCCAGCCGTAGAAGTTCATGATCGCGCTCGTGACCAGCGAAATCAGCAGATAGACGCCCATGGTGATGGCGATGATCTCGATTGCCTGTCCGGTTTGGCTCAGCGTCGTTCCCGCAAAGACCGAGAACAGGTCGGGATAGCCAATCGCGACCGCGAGCGACGAGTTCTTGGTCAGGTTGAGGTACTGGTTGGTCAGCGGCGGCAGAATGACCCGCATGGCCTGCGGCACCACGATCAGCCGTAGCGTCTGCCCGCGCGAGAGGCCGAGCGAACTCCCCGCCTCCATCTGTCCCTTGTGCACCGAGGTGATACCGGCACGAACGATCTCGGCGATGAACGCAGCGGTGTAGGTCGCCAGAGCCAGCGCCAATGCGACGAACTCGGGAATGATCCGCGAGCCGCCGGCGAAGTTGAAGCCGCGCAGCACCGGAAACTCGAACGTCACCGGCGCGCCGAAGATGAGGGCTGCGAGCAGCGGCAGACCGACAACGGCGCCGAGCGTATAGGGCCAAACCGTGATCACCGCGCCGCGGTCGTACAGGGCCCGCCGCGCGTAGATGCGCGCGGCAATCGAGAACACGATCGCGATCCCCAACGCGATGAGGAACGGAGTGTATCCTTCGGTCGGGAGCGGCTTCGGCACGATAATGCCGCGGCTGTTGATGAAAGCCGCGCCGAATATCGAGAGGCTCTGGCGCGGATTGGGCAGCGCCGCGAGCACCGCGAGATACCAGAACAGGATCTGGAACAGCAGCGGCAGGTTTCTGACGATCTCGATGTAACCGCCACAGAGCCGCGAGACCAACCAGTTCGGCGACATCCGGCCAAGGCCGATGATGAAGCCCAGGATTGTCGCGAAGAAAATACCGACGATCGAAACCGCAAGCGTGTTGAGCAAGCCGACGAAGAAGACGCGCGTGTAGCTGTCGTTTTCGGCGTAGTCGATCAGCGCCTGGCTGACGCCGAAGCCTGCGGTGTTGTCGAGGAAACCGAAGCCGGACGCGATCCGCTGCGCCTGCAGATTCATGCGCGCATTGGCTACGATCTCGTAGCCGATCCAGACGAGCGCAGCGGCAAAGAGCAGCTGCATCGCGATACCTGAGAGGCCGCTACGGCCTCCCAGGGCGCGTTTGAGCTTTGCAGCAAGTTGCGGGGGCGGCTTGCGAGCTTCAATGGCCATGCCAGCCGCCTCCGGCCGGATCAGCGGATCGGCGGTGCGTACTGAATGCCGCCCTGATTCCAGAGCTTGTTCAGACCTCGTGCAATGTTGAGCTTGGAACCGGCGCCGACGTTGCGGTCGAACGACTCGCCATAGTTGCCGACGGCCTTGACGATGCGCGAGACCCAGTCCTTGGTCAGGCCGAGCTGTTCGCCGAGATTGCCGTCGGTGCCGAACACGCGCTTGAGCTCGGGTTTGTCCGATTTCGCCATCTCGTCGACGTTCTTCTGGGTGATGCCGAGTTCCTCGGCATTGACCATCGCGTACAGCGTCCACTTGACGATGTCGAACCACTGATCGTCGGCGTGGCGAACCACCGGCCCGAGCGGCTCCTTCGAGATCACTTCCGGCAGCACGCCGTGATCGTTCGGGGCGGCCAGCTTCAGGCGCTCGGCATAGAGCTGCGAGACGTCCGACGTGAACACGTCGCAGCGGCCGGCCTCGTAGGCCTTGAGGGTTTCGTCGGCGGTGCCGAACGCGATCACCTCGTACTTCATCTTGTTGGCCTTGAAGTAGTCGGCGACATTCTGCTCATTTGTTGTGCCGGTCTGCACACAAATTGACGCGCTGTTGAGTTCGAGCGCCGAGTTCACCTTCAGCGACTTGCGGACCAGGAAGCCCTGACCGTCGTAATAGGTCACACTGGTATAGTTCAGGCCGAGCGAAGTATCGCGCGACAGCGTCCAGGTGGAGTTGCGCGACAGCACATCGATTTCGCCCGACTGCAGCGCCGTGAAGCGGTCCTTGGCGGAGAGCGGAACGAACTTGACCTTGGTCGGATCGTTGAGCACCGCCGCCGCGACCGCGCGACAAACGTCGACGTCGATCCCGGTCCAGTTGCCCTTGTCGTCGGGCGTGGAAAACCCGGGAAGTCCCTGGCTCACGCCGCATGACAGGATACCGCGATCCTTCACGGTCTTGAGCGTCTGCGCCGAAGCGGAGCCGGCTGCCAAGGATACCGCAGCGGCAGCAGCGGTTGCGATCAGTGTTGCACGTTTCATAGCGAGACCTTTCACAAAATGCCGGGTTCACAAGTCTTTGCGTACCAGCGTGGACATTGCGGCCGATCCACTCCAGCACTCCATTGGTGAGCACTGGCAGGCCTCTGGATCGGACATTATGTGTCCCCACGCGGCATGCGCACACGATTGACTGGATACATAACAGGACGACTTGCGAGGCCGGTCAAGGGGTTGACGGATTTGGCCGCGAGCCGCTTATTAGTTTTGCTTCACAACAATCGCGTGTCGCCCTCCCCGGACCGCGACAAAATGCCAACAAAGCCCCATCAAAGAAAGCGGCATTCATGAGCAACACCGGTAACCCGGAGAGGCATTTGCCGCTCGGGATCGAAACCCAGATCGTCACGTCGGGACGCGATACGGCAGCGCAAAAAGGCTTCGTCAACCCACCGGTCGTCCGGGGCTCGACCGTGCTCTATCCGACCGCGGACGACCTGATCTCTCACCGCGGCGAATACACCTACGGCCGCTCGGGAACACCGACCACCCGCGCCCTGCAGAACGCGCTGAAAGCGCTGGAAGGATCGCAGTGCGCCGGTGTCGGCCTCGCCCCGTCCGGCATGGCCGCGATCTCAACCGCGCTGCTCGCTGTACTGAAGAGCGGCGATCATCTCTTGGTGAGCGACAACATCTATCGGCCGACACGGAATTTCTGCAACGACATGCTCGCGCGCTACGGCGTCGAGACCACGTACTTCGATCCGATGATCGGAAAAGATATCAACACACTTTTCCGTTCGAACACCAAAGCCGTGGTGGTGGAATCGCCGGGTTCGCAGTCGCTCGAGATGCCGGACGTTCCCGCGATCGCCGAGGTCGCCCGTGCGCACAATGCGCTCGTCATCGACGACAATACCTGGGCGACGCCGCTCTATCACCGCTCGCTTGACTACGGCGTCGACATCAGCATCCAGGCGGCAACGAAGTACATCGGCGGACATTCCGACATCATGTTCGGAACCATCGCGGCCAACGAGAAGACCTGGCCGCAGATCGCGCAAGCAGTCCGACTGCTCGGCGTCTGCTGCGGACCGGATGACGTGTTTCTGGCCCTGCGCGGACTGCGGACGCTCTCGGTGCGGCTCGCACACCATCATCGCTCCGCGCTCGAGATGGCGCGATGGCTGGCGCAGCGTCCTGAAGTCCAGCGCGTGCTGTACCCGGCACTCGAAACCGACCCCGGACATGCCATCTGGAAGCGCGACTTCACCGGCGCGAGCGGCCTGTTCAGCATTGTGCTGCAGCCGGCGCCCGATCACGCCGTGCATGCACTCCTCAACACGCTGAAGCTGTTCGGCATGGGCTATTCGTGGGGTGGTTTCGAGAGCCTTGCGATCCTGTTCGACTGCTCAGGCTATCGGACGGCAACCAAATGGGCGCCGGGCGGCCCGGCGCTGCGGCTGCATATCGGCCTGGAAACGGTCGATGACTTGAAGGCTGATTTGGAAGCCGGATTTGCTGCCTTCAACGCCGCGCGTTGATCCGGCAGCCGCCGATCACTCCGGCTTGCCGTCCTTGCTGCGCCGCTCTTTCAAAATGAGGGCGATGTTGCGCAGGTAGATGATGGTCGCGAGCCCCTGCCCGAGGATGATCACGGGCTCGCGTTTGACGAAGCCGTAAACCAGCGTCATCAGGCCGCCGCCCATCGAGAAGAACCAGAACGCCATCGGCACGACGCTGCGGCCGGCGCGTTCGCTCGAAATCCACTGCACGAGGAAACGCGCGGTGAACAGCAACTGCGCAACGAGACCGAACGCCAGCCAGAAATCGAACTTGGCGACGAACACGTCGTACATGTAGTCGCCGAGATCCTGACCAAACTGAATCAACATTACTTCACCTCAGTCACAACCGGCGTCGACCTCTTGCGGCGGATCAGCCACCACACGCCGCACAAATCCATGATCCCGACCCAGAGCCGGTCGAAGAAGCCATAGTTCGAAACGCCCGAATGGCGCGGTCGATCGGTCACATCGACGTACGCGATCTCGTAGCCCTCGCGGCGCACAAGCGCCGGTAGAAAGCGATGCAGGCCGTCGAAATACGGAAGCGAGAGAAACACATCGCGGCGGAAGGCTTTCAGCCCGCACCCGGTGTCGCGGGTTCCGTCGCTGAGCACGCGCCTGCGGACCCCATTTGCGACGCGCGATTGCAGTTTCTTGAAACCCGTGTCCTTGCGGCCAAGCCGCTGGCCCGCGACCAGTCCGATCCGTCCATTGCCCTTCTCGATCGCTTCGATGAGCTGTGGAATGAACGCCGGATTGTTTTGGCCGTCGCCGTCGAGCGTCGCAACGATTGCGCCGCGCGCCGCACGCACGCCCGACCGGATCGCCGACGATTGTCCCGCCGACTGCGCATGCTTCAGCTGGCGCAGGTTCGGATTGGTTTTCATCAACTCGGCAAGCCGCTCGCCGGTCGCATCCGTCGAACCGTCGTTGACGTAGACGATCTCGTAAGCCCAGCGGCCATCCAGTGCGGCAGCAATCTCGGCGATCAGCGGCGCGACATTGCCCGCCTCATTGCGCACCGGCACCACGATGGAAACGGCAGGTACGGCGCCCGCGGACGAGAGGTGATCAGTCATGGAGAGGCCGGTCTTTCAACGACCGCGCGTACGGCCGCTTTGCGTGACGCTTCTATGGTGCGTCGCGGCGGCGGGCAACCCTTTTCCATCCCGGAACGGCAGGTCCGCGCGCGCTATGCATTGCGTATAAACATCTTATATTTCAGATGCTTAGGCAAGAGTTAGCGCGTCCCCTCGGAATGGAAGATGGCGATCGAGACCCTGCGGCCTTGTGAAAAGTTGTAGCCGTCAATCTTGGCGCCGGCCCGGTAGCGCAAGCCGATCGTCTCGGCGCGTTGCGTGAACGCTCTTTCCTGCCTGTATTCGATAACGGCAAACCGGCATGCACCCTGACTGAGAAAATCGGCTGCACGCGATCCGTCCGTCAGCAGCGTCGACGTTGCGGTCATGAACACGAGGCTTGGCTCATGGTAGCCGGCCGCCGCAATCCGCGGTCCGACGCATTCGACCTGCCGGATCGCGCGTGCGATCTCGACCGACGGGAACAGCGGCGTCATCGACGGAAACACAACCCCGAACACCGCAACACTGACAAACCAGGACGCCACGACGGCATTGAGCAGCGAGCGCTCCGCCCTGTTCTGGTCGAACATCCACCACGCGAACAGGCCGAAGATCAATGCGCCGGCCGCGAACGGCCACGCCAGGAACTCGGGCTGCCGGATCAGATAGATGGCACCGACGATCGCTGCAACGCAGACGATGAGCGGCAATGCGAACCACCAGGACGCTCCGCGGGTCAGCCAAGACGCGCGCGACAGCACGCGCCGCTCCAGCGCACCGACGATCAGGATTGCTGCGGCTGGAAAGAGCGGCAGCGTGTAGTGCGGCAGCTTGGTGACGATCAACTCGAAGACAATCCACGACGGGATCAGCCACGCCAGCAGAAATTGCGCGCCGGGTTCACGCCGGGCGCGCCAGATCGCAGGAGTTGCCATCGCAGCAAGCGCCGAGCCGGGCCAGAACGTGACCCAGAACGTTGCGAAGTAATATCCCGGCGGCGCGCCATGGGATTCCTGCCCCTGTGCGATCTTGTTCAACATGTCGCCGCCGACAGCGGTGGTGAAGAAGCTGTCGCCGGACCGCCAGAAGATCGCGACGAACCACGGCAGAACCAGCAGCAGCAGCCAGACGCAACCGGAGATCGGCCGCAGACGCCACAGCCAGCCCGCGCTGCGGTCGAGAACCGCGAGCACCACTGCGGCGAGACCGACGAACATCAGGATGACCGGACCCTTGATCAGAATGCCGCCGGCAATCGCGGTCCAGAAAACCGCGGGCAGAAGCCAGGACGAGTCAGGTCCATCGCCGCGCTGCCACGCCACATAGGTGCGGCCCATCGCCCCCATCGCAGCAAGCGACGTCAGCAACAGCATCGCGTCGGTCTTGGCGAGGCGGGCTTCGACGCCGAGCAACAGCGAACTGCACATCACCAGTGCGGCCAGCAACGCGCCGCGCCGCGTCACAAACGCCAACGCAGTCCAGTAGGTTAGAAGCACGGCGCCGATCGCACCGATCAGCGACGGCACCCGATAAAGCCAGATACGCAGCTGCGCGCGCGGCACGCCCAAGGCCGCCGCCGTTTCGACAACGGCGGATTGCAGCCAGTAAATACCGACGGGCTTCTTGTAGCGAACCTCGTCCTGGTAGCGGATGTCGACGAAGTCGTTGGTCTCGACCATCTGCTTGGTGGCCTGGACGAAACGCGCCTCGTCACGATCGATCGGTGGGATCGAGAAGAAACCGGGCAGAAAGAACAGGAACCCGCACAGAACCAGCAACGCCACGGCACGGGTATGACTGACAACCGCCAGATCAAGCAGCTTGGTTAGGCCACGCCCGGAATTCTTAGGATTCTCAGGCTGATGGCCCGCTCCAAAACGCGGGGGTTGCACTGTCTGCGCCATGGAGTTCGCATACGATGAAACCGCCAAGGGAACAACTCCGGAGCGCGGATCGGCCTAGGAATCCTCTAACTTTAGGGCCACCAACTTGCCGGGCGGACACAGACCCATTAAGAGGACGGCCCGGGATGCAAGGCCCGGCTGACAGCGGGTTTTTCGCAGATGGCACTGACCGAAACATTCAAGATCAACCCAAAGCGCGTCCGCCGTCTGTCAATTGCGGCGGTCGTCCTCGTGCCGGCGCTCTACTTCGCGCCTTACGTCACGCTGTTTCTGTTGATCTGCGGCGCTCTCGATATTCGCCGGCATTTCCGGATCACGCCTGAGCTCGCCGAGAAGTATTTTCTGGGCAACGGAATCCTGACCTGGCTGTTGTCGCCGCTCAATCTGTTCGCCGACATGCTGTCCGCGCGCAATCTCGGCACATACAGGCTCGAGGATCTGCCGCAGGAGCATCGCGCCGAGATCGAGGCCTGCGTCAAGGCGTTCGTGGAGAACGGCGATCTCATCAAAGCGCGCGTCGGCGAAGTGCTCGGCGACAAGAAGCGCGGCATGCTGACGTTCAAGTGGTTCGATCAGCAGCAGACCACCACCATCCGTATTCCCGAATTCGAGCAGCAATTCCGTTACATCAAGACGATCGCGGTTTCGGTTTTCAACACCCGCGAACACACCTCGTGGCATTTCGGCCCACTGCGTCTGACCTTCCGCGTCCTCTACAATCTCGATCCGATCGACAGCGACAAGGTCTTCATCGACGTCGACGACAAGACGCATCTCTGGGTCAAGCAGCCGCTCTTCATCTTCGACGACACGCTGTTCCACCGTTCGGTGAACGACGTCGACCAGGCGCGTTATTGCCTGTTCATGGACATCGTGCGGCCGAACCATGCGCAGGCGCTGTTCAATACGGCCATTGCAGGCGCCGCGCTGATCGCGGCGTCGCTGAAAACCATGTTCTACAAGAACTGGTCGTTCATTCGCTAAGCACACGCGGCTACTGGATTCGCACCACCACTGAATCGGCTGAACCAGCCGCATCCATCACCGTCAGTCGCACGAACCCCGGCCCCGGCGGATCGACCAGACGCTGACGGCGGCCGTCGATTTCGCCTGCGGAGACGCCGTTGATCAGCACGGTCATCGGCAGGACGCCGCCAGAAACCTTCACCGGCATCGACGACAACGGTCCCGCGCCGTTCGACGCGTCGATCCGCGATCCGTTCAGCGGAAACTGGATTTTCAGCGTCTGCTCGCTGCCGGCGCGGACGAGATCGCCGAACGGCCGGAAGCGCTTCAAAGGTAGTGGCAATCTTGCGGCCGTCGAAATCAGCGTCCCGCGCGGCGCCTTCGGCAAAGCCGCCGGCGCTTTTCCGGTGCGGGCGAAGGCGTCGAACAGGATCGGCACGGCTGTCGTGCGCCCGAGAATACCGGGCACCGGTGCGCCATCCGGACGGCCGACCCAGACGCCGATGGTCATGCGGCCGTCGAAGCCGACCGACCACGCATCGCGATAGCCGTAGCTGGTGCCGGTCTTGTAGGCGATGCGGCCGCCGACCGCGTTCTCCGGCGGCGGCGTGCCAATCAGCACGTTACCGACCTGCCAAGCCGCGACCTGATCCATCAGCTGCAACGGCTCGCGCGTGTCCTTTGCATCGTCGTCGACCGCGATTTCACGCAACGGCAGGATGCTGCCGAGCCGCGGGAAGCCCGAATAGAGCTGCACCAGATCGCGCAAGGTCACGCCGACACCGCCGAGACCCATTGCAAGGCCCGGTGCTTCATCCTTCGGCAGCACAAGACCTGTGCCTGCTTGCTTGAGCCGCGCGGTCATGCGGCTCGCACCGACGCGCTCAAGCAAGGCAATCGCGGGCACGTTCAGCGAAAGCTGCAGCGCCTTGCGCACCGGCACCGTTCCCTGGAACGTCATGTCGAAGTTTTCCGGCGCGTAGCTGCCGAAGCGGATCGGGCGGTCGTCAATCAGACTTTCCGGATGGACAAAGCCGTCTTCGAACGCGAAGCCGTAGATAAAAGGCTTCAGCGTCGAGCCGGGCGAACGGATCGCGCGGGTCATATCGACCTGTCCGGCACGGCGCACGTCGAAGTAGTCCGGAGAACCGACGCGGGCGAGCACCTCGCCACTGTCGTTGTCAACGGCGAGAATGCCGATCGAGATATCCGGACCGAGCGCATTCGCGCGATCACGCGCCAGCGACTCCAGCATTTGCTGCAGCGTGCTGTCGAGCGTCAGATGAATCGTCGAACCGGGCTGAGCGCCTGCAATCACCTGATCGGTGGCATGCGGCGCCAGCAGTGGCATCGGCTTGCGGCCGCGCGGAACAATCTCGGCCTTCGCGTGCATGGCGTCTTCCGACGACACAACGCCCTCTTCAACCATGCGATCGAGCACGCGGTCGCGCGCACGCTGCGCGGCTTCCGGGAAGCGATCGAGACGGCGCGTCTCCGGCGACTGCGGCAGCGCGACCAGAAGCGCCGCCTCTCCGAGCGAGAGGCGCTTCGACTCCTTGCCGAAATAGGCGAACGACGCCGCGCGAATGCCTTCCAGGTTGCCGCCGAACGGCGCAAGCGTCAGATAGAGGTTGAGAATCTCGTCCTTCGAGAGCTGCTGCTCGAGTTCGATCGCGCGAACGATCTGCCGCAGCTTCGCAGAGACCGACCGCTCGCGGCGCGGCTCCATCAGCCGTGCAAGCTGCATGGTGATGGTCGAACCGCCGGAGACGATCTCGCCTTCGTTGGCAAGCTGCATCGCCGCGCGTCCGAGCGCCATCGGATCGACGCCGTGGTGCGATTGGAAACGCTTGTCTTCATAGGCAAACAGAATCTTGAGGTAGGTCGGATCGACGCCCTTCTTGGCATCGACCGGCAATCGCCAGCGGCCGTCCTCCATCGCATAGGCGCGGAGCAGCTTGTCGTTGCGGTCGAGGATGACCGACGACACCAGCCGCGCCTTCGTCAACGGCAGCGGGCCGAGTGACGCGAGCCACAGCGCAACCGAAGCGGCAAGCGCAAGCGCGCCGCAGCCAACGACGAGTGCCGCCCGCTTCATCCAGGACCAGCGGCCGCGTACGGCCGCCGGCGTCGTTATGGTCCCCGCTTCGCTCATTTCTTCGCCGAGGTGATCTCGATCGCCCCGGTGCCGGTGCGGCCGTAGCGCGAGGGGTTGTACATGTCCTCGACGTAGGCCTGCGGCAGCACATACTTGCCGGGCGAGACCGCGCGGACGATGTAGGCCACGGTGAAGACCGGGCTGTCGTCGCTGCCGCGTTCGAACGCCGCGTTGAAGCGGTCGTCGCGGAACTCGGCGTTCTGCGCGTCCTCGCCGTCCTCGATCCAGTCGAGCGTGCCGGTGTCGCCGGATGAGACGAGTTTCGGATTGTCGATTTCGAAGCCGGCCGGCAGATAGTCGACCACCATCACCTGACCGTACTCCGGCTTAGCTTCGGTGATCTTCAGCACGACCGCAAAGCGGTCATTCTGCTTGGCCTTCGACGGATTAGCCGGCTTGCCGTCGAGTGTGAAATAGTTGCGCTCGATCTTGAAGCCGTTCGACGCCGCCGGTTCGGGCGTGACCGGCGAACCGGACACCGACACCACCGCCTGCACCGGCGTGTCGCCGGTGTTGGTGATGCGCATCGGCTTCGCGGCCACATCGGAGGCCTTGTAGCTGCGATACGTCGCGGCCTTCACCGCACCGCCATCGATGTCGAGCGAGATCGTGTTCGCTTCCTTCGACAACGCGCGGGCGGCCAGCACCATCCACGCGTTCTCCTGTGTCGAGGTGAACGACGAGAGGCCGCGTGCGGCTTCAACCCGTTCGACCGCCGAGACCAGCGTCGCCTTCGGCGCGTTGCCTTCGCTTGCGAGCGAGACGAGCGCCGCCGAGTCACGCAAGGCCGAACCGTAGTCGGTGCGGCCGAACTGCAGCGACGGCTTCGGCGCGAGGCTGTCGGCCGCAGCTGCATAGACCTTCTCGGCCCGGACGCGGTCACCGACGAGCGCCAGCGCCGCAGCGAGCTGCGCCTTGGCGATCGGGGTCGCCAGCTTGTCGAGCTTGGTGTCGGCGAGATAGCGCAGGTCGCCAATCGGCGCGATGCCGTTCTTCGCCAGCACGTAAAGGCCGTACGCCAATTCGCGGCCGCCGTCCTTCTCCGGCTCATCGGCATTCACCACCGAGTTGCGGATCCGGTCGAGGGCGGTCTTGAACAGCACGTTGGGAATGACGAAGCCCTTCTCGCGCGCCCGCGTCAGGAAGTCGGTAACGTAGGCGTCGAGCCAGGCGTCCTCGCCACCCGCCGACCAGAGGCCGAACGAGCCGTTCGAACCCTGCCGCGCGAGCAGCCGGTCGATCGCATCCTTGATGCGCTGATCGACGGCCGTGTCCATCGCGAGATGGTTTTCGGCCGCGAGATCGTTGACGTAGAGCAGCGGCATGGCGCGGCTCGTGATCTGCTCGGAACAGCCGAACGGATAACGGTCGAGCGCCTTCAGGATGGTCGCCGCGTCGAGCGCCGACGACAGGCCGACCGAGAGCGACACCGCGCCGGTGCCCGGCACGAGGTCCGAGAACATGTCGTTCGACAACGTCAGACTTTCACCCTTCGCAAGTGTGCGGATCGAGCGGCGGGCGAGCACCTGCGTCGCCGCCTTCACGTTCAGCGCGTACTGACGCTTCAGCGCGAGCCCGTTCGGGCCCTTGATGTCGACGTCGAGCTGAGCGGCGCCTGCTGCGGTCGCATCCATCGTCAGCGCCACAGTCGTGCGCTGCTTGGCGGCGAGCCGCATCGAGGTCGTGGGCTGGCCGTTGAACTTCACCGGCCCCGTCGCCTTGACGCTGATCGAATAGTCACCGGCCGGACCTTCGACGTTGTCGAGGTCGAGGTTCATGGTGCCGCGATCACCGTTGAGCAGGAAACGCGGCAGCGTCGCGGTGAGCACCACCGGATCGCGCACGGTCACGTCGGTGTTGGCGCGGCCGACCTTGGTCGCCGACCAGGCCACCGCCATGATCCGTGCCGTGCCGGCAAACTCCGGAATCTCGAAGCTGATCTTCGCGGTGCCGTCGGCGCCGACAGTGACAATGCCGGAGTACAGCGCCAGCGGCTTCTGCGTCGGCGGGCTGCCTTCGATGCCTGCGTTTGCGCCGTCACCACCGGTGCGGATCTGGCCGCGCGTGCCCTGCATGCCGTCGATCAGTTGTCCGTAGAGGTCACGGATTTCAGCCGAGAGCTTGCGCTGGCCGAGATAATAGTCGTCGGGCGCCGGCGGCTTGTAGTTGGTAAGGTTGAGGATGCCGACGTCGACGGCGGCGACCACGATCTTGGCGTCCTCGCCGCGGGCGAGGCCTTCGATCTTCACCGGCAACTCGAGCATGGTGCTCGGGCGCACCAGCGCCGGCGGTGACAAGGTCACCGCGAGCGTGCGCGCCTTCTTGTCGATGCCGAACCACTTCAGACCGATGGCGCGGCCCGGCATGCGCTGGGCATCGGCATCGAGCGGACGCCGCAAGGTCGCGACCACATAGGCACCCGTGCCCCAGTCCTTGCCGACTGGGATACGGACCTGCTGCTGGCCTTCCTTGATGTCGCTGGTCTGCGTGGTCAGCAAACGCTCGCCGATCACGTTCACGGTCAGCTTGCCGGCCGAGCGCGTATTGACGGTGACGACCATCGTGTCGCCGGGAACGTATTCCGGCTTGTCGATCGAGGTTTCCAGAAGGTCAGGCGTGTCGGCGCTGCCTTCCGAGTACCAGCCCACATCGAACTGGAACGAGGTCAGCGGGCCATCGGCCTCCGGTGACTTCACATCGAGACGATAGCGTCCCGGCTGCGGCGACACCTGGATGCGGCCCGGCTTGTCGGCGGCGGCGCTGACTTCGCCATCGGCGACGCGCTTGGTCGACTTCACCGGCTCGTATTCCCAGGACGTGCCCTGGCGATACCACTGGTAACGCGACTCGAGCTTCAACAGCTCATAACGCATGCCGCCCTTGGCCTGCGCCTTGTTGTCCGGCGTGACGTAGGCGATGTCGAACTCGGCCTTGTCGCCCTCGGCCACACTCTTGTCGCCGAACAGCGGCTTGATGCCGATCATCGCCGTCTGCGGCGTCACCGGCAGCGTCAGCTTGCGCTCGACGGCGCGGCCACCCGACTCGACCATGCGGATGAAGAACTGCGCTTCCTGCGGCCGCGACGAGGTCGGCGGCTTCGGCAGCGAGGCCTCGAAGGTCGCGGTTCCGTTGGCGTCCGTCTCCGGGAGGCCTTCCAGCGGCGTGCGCTCGTTGCTCGCGGTTTCCTCGTCCTTGACGCCGAAGGTGTAGCCGGCAAAGCCCGGCCGGCTGGCGGCGGGCGCGACCAACATATCGCCTTCAAGCTGGAGCGCAGAAGCCGGGGCGCCATAAAGGAATCGGCCGTCAACTTTAAGTTCTACTGGAGTCTCAGCTCCAATCTGCTTTGCCTTTGAGAACAGGTCGAATTCGATCCGATCCGGAACGTAGTCTTCGACCATGAAGGTGGTCTCGCCGACCGCCTTGCCCTTGGGGTCGGTGAAGGCGCGGACCCGCCAGGTGCCGGTTGGAACCGCCGAGTTCAGTGGCAGGGTCAGGCTGCGGCCGCCCGCCCCCTGGTCTTGCAGGGTGATGCGGCGGAACTCGACGCCGTCCGGACGCTCGACCACCAAGGTCAGCGGGCTCGACGAAACGGCATTGCCCTGCCCGTCGCGCAACAGCGCGGTGAGGTACACGGTCTCGCCGGAGCGATAGACGCCGCGCTCGGCATAGACGAACGCATCCGCGTTGCCGCTCGGTTTGCGACCGCCGACACCACGGTCCGACAGATCGAACGCGGTCGATTTGAGGCTCAGGAAGGCGTAGTCGCCCTTTTCGCCAGTAACGGCGAGCAAGGCCGGCGACAGGCCGCCCTCACCGAGCGCGAGGCCCGCCTCAAACAACACGTGGCCGGCGTCGTCGGTCTTCTTGGTCGAGAGGATTTCGTTGTTGCGCGCGATCAGCCGCACCTCGGCCTTGGCAATCGGCTGCGTCGAGGCCAGCGAGTTGGCGAACACATGGATGCCGTCGTTGCCCGAGTAGGCCGTCAGCCCGAGGTCGGAGACGATGAACCACTGGGTCGCCAGCGAGCTGTAATCGTCATCGCCGGACGACGAGCCGGGGCCCTTGGCGGCGGCCGTCATCACATAGACGCCGGGCTGCAGTTCGGGGATCGCCTGATCGACCGGGAACGCGGTCGTCACATCCTGATTGAGCGTGGTGGCGGTCGTGAGATCGCCGGACCAGACCTTCACGCCCTTCTCGCTGCCGAGCTCGGACAGTTCGTAGCTGGCGATGTTCGACTGGAAGTCGCTACTCAGCACCGTGTTGATCAGGTTGCGGTCGCCGATGCGAAACACCTGGATCGCCACCGACGGGGTGTTGGCGCTGACCACCGGAATGCCGCGCTGGCCGGTGCGCGGCAGCACGTAGGCCTTGCCTGTGAAGCGCACGAACGGCTTCCGGTCGCGGACGTAGATGTTGTATTCGGCCGACTTCGGCAGCGTTTCTTTCACCGTCGACGGCAGGCCCGAGCGCAGGTTCACGTTGTAGCGTTCGCCGTGCTTCAGGCCCTCGACACAGAGCTGCTTGTCTTCGGCGGACAACGCAGGTTTATCGACGCCGCCGAGCGCCACGAAGGGCGAGAAGTCGGTACGCTTCAGCAGTTCTTCGGAGAACTGGAAACAGACACGCGGCGAGGCGCTATCCGAGTCCACCGAGTAGTCGAGCAGGCGGAAACCCTTCTCGTCGCGCAGCTTCTCGTAGCTGCCGCGCACGTCGGCGACCTCGCGCAGGTCGAGCGACAGGCGCATGGCATCGAGGGCCGGACGATAGATTTTGCGATCGGCCATGGCGCGACCGATGGTGGCCAGCGCATCCGCCTCCTCGGCCGGATTGCCGGCGCGCTGGTAGGCGATGTAGGCCGCGGTCGAGGCGCGCTCGAGCAGGAAGGTCTGTTCGCGGCTGTCGACCGGGCGAATCTGGAAGATCGCTTTCGCAAGGCGCAGCCAGTTGCCGCTGTCCTGCGGCGCCACCGCCACAATCTGGCCGAGCGTGGTTAGTCCGGCACGGAAGTCGGAGCGGCGGAAGGCGGCGTCAGCGTCGGTTCGCAAGGTCGCGGCCGGTTTGTTGACGACACCCGCCTCCTTCTTGATCTGCGCTTCGAGTTTTATGGCGGCGTCGCCAAGCTCATCCCGCTTGAAGGCCTTGTCGGCGGCATAGGATGCCGTGGAGGCAAGCAAAAGCGTGGCGCTCAGCGAGATGGCGCGAACCAGACGGATCATGTGGGGCTCCCTGCCCGCGCGCGGCAATTCGCGCCGGGGCACTCAAGACATTCCTGAAACGTGACGTATCCATGGCCGTGGAGATGGACCACGAAAATTCTCCGGTTGCTGCGTGACGGCGCCACGACCGCGCGATGACGCGACCGAGACCACGCGCCCAACAGCTGCGCGGCCTAGGGCGGCAACGCATCATTGGCGGCTGGGAGCGGCTGACGCAGGACGCACCTCCCCCGCGGCGTTTGTCGTGGTGGCGGGCGGCCGGGTTCAAGCCAGGCCGTTCAGAAAGTGGAGGTTTTAACGAAATTCGGTTAGGAGGTGGGGAGGACGATCCCGTAGCTCAACTGGATAGAGTAGCGGATTTCTACTCCGCGGGTTGCAGGTTCGAATCCTGCCGGGATCGCCAGCTTTCTGCCGCGAACGCGGCCTGTGGCCTCAATCGCTAGAGGTCAATGGTTAGTTCTCGTAACATCGCGATCCCCACCACTTGCGATTGGATACGTCCGGCTAGGGGCGTAGCATGGCAGGATTCATCAAGTTTGTTTCGGGGCTCTATCTTCTGCTCGTATGGGGCATTGCTGCGGTCATTCTGATTGCGCGTCCGGGGCCGACGCCGTTACCCGCAGGTGGAGAACTAATTGTTTTATTAATTGCGGTCGCTCTCGCATTGCCGGCAGCCGTACTATTCGGCTTTGGTCAGCTTGTCGGCGATGTTCGCCAAATGCGCGACGATGCGCGACGATCACTCAACAACCTTCGAGTGATGCGCGCTTACTATGAGACGGATCGATCAAAGCCTCAGAATGAGGATGTCTAACGTCCTTTATGGGTGTCACCGCGACCACGCTGCTGCCACTCTCGCTCCATTGAACCTTTCGGTGGCTCCAGGACTCTCATGCTGCAGCACCACGTTGCAGATTGAAAACCGCCATGCCCTTCCCGACCAGAACCGCCCTGTTTGCCCTCGCAGGCATTCTTGCCACGACCGCTGCCGCGCCGGCCATGGCCGAAGGCCCCGCCATCTCGACCAAGTGGCTCGACCTGACCGTGACGCAGGATGTCTGTCTCAGCAAAGCGGAAGCTGCGATCAAGATCGCCGGTTTCGACAATCCCGAAAAGACCCAGCAGTCACGCTACGGCACGATCGACGGCTACACCGGCGCGGTCCGCTGCATCTCCGACAAGGCGATCGTGATGTTCGTGGTCTCGGGGCCCAACCGCGGCACGGCCGAACGCGCGTCGATGGAGCTGTTCAAGGCCTTCGTCGGCCGGGAAGCGATGGCCCGCTAGGCCGACAGACGCCTCGGAACGAGCCACCCACTTGTGCGTTGTCGCTGATCCGGACATCTCAACGGAGACGCGACATGAAGACGATTGCCGTCGCCGCAAGCATTCTCGCTTTTGGCATCCTCACCGCCGACGCCCAAGACAAGCAACAAGACAAGCAACAAGTCCAAAAGGAAGAGATTATCTCTCCGCAGCCGGGCACGGTTCCGCATCAGTGCTGGGACGTCAGCACGTCGAAGATTCGCGACAAGGACACGTTGCCCTCCGAACCATCAACGGTCGGCAGCACCAAGGGCAGCAACGACTCGCCGCCGATCGCAACACGCACGCGGCCTTCGGGCATGCCGGCCTGCTAGCGGATCATTCCTTGACGAAGTTCGGCCCGCCCTCGTTGATCCGCTTGGTCGAGCTCGGCCCGTAGCCGATGATCTGGATGATCGCTTCTTCCTCACGGGTGCCGTCCCAGTGCACGGCGCCAGCGGGATGCAGCATGTACGCGCCCTTCTCGAGCGGCACCGCCTTCGTCTGATCGAGTGTCTCGCCCGTTCCGGTGTACCACTTGCCGGACAGCACGACGACGTGACGATCCTCGTTGTGCATATGCGGCGCGCTCATGATGCCCTTCGGCCACTTGATGCGCAGCACGTAAATGCCGGGCTTGGACGGGTCGCCATGAATCGTCGCGACTTCCACACCGGTGCCGAACGGATTCTTCCACTCCTCTTCGCCGGGCTTGACGCGAACGAAACCGAGTTCGTCCTTGGCGCTGTTGGCGGTCGTTGCTGGAAATGAGATTGCAGCAGCAACAAGGGTCGCTGCGATCGTGCGCATCATGGGCCGTCTCCTCGATCGTCTTTTTTTGATCGCGGGAGACTAGGTCTGCGGTTCGATCTCCGCAACCGCCCTTACATTTAGATACATAACGTCATGCGCTCGGCTCGATCTCTGCAAGCTCCACGCCTTCCTGCACGATGTCGCCGACCTTGCAGTTGAGCCGCTTGACGGTACCCGGGAACGGCGCACGCAGCGTCTGTTCCATTTTCATGACTTCGAGCGTGAGGATCGCATCGCCCTTCTGCACTTTTGCGCCCTGCTCCGCGAGCACGGCGACCACCGTGCCGGGCAGCGGCGCGACCAGACGATCCTCGCCGGAGTGATCTTCCTCGTCGCTGCCGAACGGATCGACCCAATGGAATTCGAAACGGCCGTTACGCGTGCGGATATAGATCTCGCGATTATCCACCACGGCAGCCACTGCAGTCCGCAGATCGCCGCAGATCACATCGACTTCGCCGGCGCCGCGGGCGTTGTAGCTGAACGCGGACGTGTTTGCGCCGACAACGATCTCCGATTGGCCGCGGCCATAGCGCAGCGTTGCCTCATGCGCCGTGCCGTCCGGCGCGCGGAACACGAACTTGCGATGGCGCGCGCCGACCTGCATCCAACCGCCCGCGTTCCAGGGCGAATTGGCGCTCGTGCGTGAGGCTTCGTCGGCGAGAACCGCTGCAATCGCCGCGCCGAGGTCAAGCGGTGTTGCTGCCGGCTGCGGCGGGGTCAGCGCCGTGAGTTCGCGCTCGATGAAGGACGTATCGATTTGATTGGCGCGCACGGACGGATGCGTCACCAGCGCCGACAGGAACGGCAGATTGGTAATGATGCCGCGCACATCGGTCGCGATCAGGCCACCATTCAAGCGATCGATGGCCGACGCGCGGTCCGGACCCCACGCAATCGTCTTGGTCAGCATCGCGTCGTAGTACGGCGAGACCGTATCGCCTTGGCGATAACCAGCGTCGATGCGGAGGCCATTGCCCTCCGCCGGCAACCGCCAGGTACGGATGTTGCCGACCGACGGCATGAAGTTCTTTGCCGGGTTCTCGGCGTAGACGCGCGCCTCGATGGCATGGCCGTTGAGCTTGATGTCGCCCTGCTTCACCGGCAGCGCTTCGCCGAAAGCGACGCGCAACTGCCAGTCGACCAGATCGACGCCGGTGATCAGCTCCGTCACCGGATGCTCGACCTGAAGGCGCGTATTCATCTCGATGAAGAAGAAGTCCTTGCCGTTCGAGACGAACTCGATGGTCCCCGCGCCGACATAGTTCACCGCGCCCGCGGCCTTGCGCGCCACCACGCAGATCGCTTCGCGCTGTTGCGGATTGAGCGTCGGTGACGGCGCTTCCTCGATCACCTTCTGGTGGCGGCGCTGCAAGGTGCATTCACGCTCGAACAGCGACAGCAGATTGCCGTGGCTATCGCCGATGATCTGCACCTCTATGTGGCGCGGATTGTCGACGAACTTCTCGATCAGCACCTTGTCGTCGCCGAAGGCAGCCTTGGCCTCGCGCTTGGCGCTGACCACCGACGGAAGCAGTTGATCCGCCTCGCGCACGATGCGCATGCCGCGGCCGCCGCCGCCAGCCGAGGCCTTGATTAGCACCGGGAAACCGATCTTCTGCGCGGCCGCGGTCAGCGTTGCGTCGTCCTGTGCGTCGCCGTGATAACCCGGCACCAGCGGCACCCCGGCCGCTTCCATCAGCGCCTTGGAGCCCGACTTCGAGCCCATGGCTTCGATCATCGCCGCCGTCGGCCCGACGAAGACGATGCCCTCAGCCGCGAGCCGCTCGGCGAATTCGCTGCTTTCCGAGAGGAAGCCGTACCCCGGATGCACCGCTTCAGCTCCGGTCTGTTTGCAGGCCGCGATGATGCGATCGATGTTGAGGTAGCTGTCGCGCGCCCGCGCCGGGCCGAGCAGCACGGCGTCGTCCGCCATGGCGACGTGCATCGCGTTGGCGTCGGCCTCCGAATAGACGGCGACGGTACGCAGCCCGAGTGCTTTGGCGCTGCGGATGACACGGCAGGCGATCTCGCCGCGATTGGCGATCAGGAGAGTCTGGAAGCGGCGATAAAGCGCGCCGGTGGTCTTTTTCTGCGGAGCGTTCACGGCCTGCACCTCACATCCGGAACAAGCCGAAGCGCTGCGGTTCAAGCGGCGCGTTCGCGGCCGCCGACAGGCCGAGGCCGAGCACAAGCCGCGTGTCGGCGGGATCGATCACGCCATCATCCCACAGCCGCGCGGTCGCGTAATACGGATGCCCCTGATGTTCGAATTGCTCGCGCGTGGGCCGGCGGAATTCTTCTTCCTCCTCGGCCGACCACTTGCCGCCCTTTGCCTCGATGGCGTCGCGGCGCAACGTGCTCAACACCATCGACGCCTGCTCGCCGCCCATCACGGATATGCGCGCGTTCGGCCACATCCACAGGAAGCGCGGACTGTAGGCGCGGCCGCACATGCCGTAGTTGCCGGCGCCGTACGAGCCGCCGATCACCACCGTGAATTTCGGCACCGAGGCGGTCGCAACCGCGGTGACGAGCTTGGCGCCATCGCGCGCGATACCCCCCGCTTCGTACTTCTTGCCGACCATGAAGCCGGTGATGTTCTGCAGGAACAGCAGCGGTATCTGCCGCTGGCAGCACAACTCGATGAAGTGCGCACCTTTTAGCGCGCTCTCCGAAAACAGGATGCCGTTGTTGGCGATGATGCCGACCGAATGACCCCAGATATGAGCGAAGCCGCACACGAGCGTGGTGCCGTAGAGCTTCTTGAACTCCTCGAACTCCGACCCGTCGACAAGCCGCGCAATGATCTCGCGGACGTCGAACGGCTTGCGCACGTCCTGCGGGACGACGCCGTAAATATCGCCGGTGGGATAGTTCGGTTCGCGCGAGGCGCGCACATGCCAAGCCGGCGCTTTCGGCGGATTGAGGTTGCCGATGATGCGCCGGGCGATGCCGATCGCGTGGCTGTCGTTCTGCGCGTAATGATCGGTGACGCCGGACTGGCGGCTATGCACGTCGGCGCCGCCGAGTTCTTCCGCGCTCACCACCTCGCCGGTCGCGGCCTTCACCAGCGGCGGGCCGCCGAGGAAGATGGTGCCCTGATTGCGCACGATGATGCTTTCGTCCGACATCGCCGGCACGTAGGCGCCGCCGGCGGTGCATGATCCCATGACGATCGCGACCTGCGGGATGCCCTGCGACGACATCTGCGCCTGATTGTAGAAGATGCGGCCGAAGTGTCGTTCGTCCGGGAAGATGTCATCCTGCTTCGGCAGGAAGGCGCCGCCGGAATCGACCATGTAGATGCAAGGCAGATTGTTCTGGCGCGCGATGTCCTGTGCGCGCAGATGCTTCTTCACCGTCATCGGGTAATAGGTGCCGCCCTTGATGGTGGCGTCGTTGGCGACGATGACGCACTCGCGGCCGGAGACGCGGCCGATGCCGGTGACGATGCTCGCCGAATGCACGTCGCCGCCGTAGAGGTCGTAGGCGGCGAGCGGCGACAGTTCGAGGAAGGCGGTGCCGGGATCGGTCAAGAGATCGACGCGGTCGCGTGCGAGCAGCTTGCCACGCTTGATGTGGCGGTCGCGCGAGACCTTGCCGCCGCCCTCGGCCACATCAGCGAGCTTTTGCCGCAGGTCGGCCACGAGACCGCGCATGGTGTCGGCGTTGGCCTTGAATTCCGCTGACGCGGGGTTGATCCCAGAATGAAGTGTCATCGCCCGCCAGCCGGTTTCCTCAGGTCTTTATCGTTTTGGCCGCCCGCTCCTGTCGGACGTTACCGCATTGTCACCGCCAGCCATCCAAGCGCAACCACAACTTTTGCAAGGAATGAAAGCCGCTTGAGCGCTGGTACGGGCAACAGACGCAGCCGATGTCCTAGCGCAGGCGCTGCGCCAGGAATGTCGCTTTCCCGACATTCTGGATGAGTCGAGGGCCGTCAGGCCGGGCTCAGTCAGCCCCGAAGGGTCAATGCGTCCACGGCTCGACCCGGCGGAACGCGAAGTTGTCGGCATAGGCAGCCTGCCGCCGCACCCGCTCCTTCGGCTCGATCACCTGATACGGGATGCCTTCGCGCTCGCAATAGGCGACCGCATCCTCGCGGGTCTCGAAATGCAGCGTCAGCTGCTGCTTCATATCGCCCGAGGACGTCCAGCCCATCAGCGGCTCGATGGTGCGCGGCTGCTCGGGCTCATAGTCAAGCTGCCAGTCCTTGGTCTTGGCAGTCCCCGATTGCATGGCGTTCTTGGCGGGCTTGAAAATGCGAGCGGTCATGGGATCATAGCTGTTCGAGGACGGGGCAATCGGTCTAGCAGATACCTAACACAAGCGGCGTGGCGAACTTGCAACGGCTGGTATACCGATGATGATCAATAGATTGTACGATTCTCTTTAATAGCCAACCCGATCATCGGAACTGGTATATTTGTTCGCTGGTGGAGTGGATTGACATTCGCTACTCGTCTAGACGCAGGTTCTTATAGCGAATGTCAAATCCAAAACTCCACCAGAATCATAAATTTGCTAGTGGTCCTTTGATTCTAGCATTCGCAAAGATGAGTGAGCCGAGACGGGATGCGAATGTTAGAATCGGACCACTAGAACCTGACAATCTCGCGCTTCTGCCAGCTGTTTCCGCGTCTGAGCCGGCTGGTTGGACCGACACATTGTGAGCCTGACTGATGAGCACGGAAATTCACGCCATCCTTCCCCCCAAGGGCCGCAACCTGCGGCTCGACTTCTTCCGTGGCATCGCCAACTGGTGGATTTTCCTCGACCACATTCCGAACAACGTCGTGAACTGGGTCACCCCGCGCAACTACGGCTTCAGCGACGCTGCCGATTTGTTCGTGTTTATCTCCGGTTACACCGTGTCCTTCGTCTATGCGCAGATGATGATCGACAAGGGCTTCGTCGTTGGCGCAACCCGGCTTTGGAAGCGCGTCTGGCAACTCTACGTCGCGCACGTGATGCTGTTCGTCATTTACATCGCCTCGATCGGCTGGGTGGCGCTGCGCTTCCATGACGTCGACATCATCAACGAGTTCAACGTCGCTGGCCTCGTCGACAATCCGATCCAGACGCTGACGCAAGGCCTGCTGCTGAAGTTCAAGCCGCTCAATCTCGACGTGCTGCCGCTCTACATCGTGCTGATGGGCCTGTTCCCGCCGGTGCTGTGGTGCATGCTGCGCCGTCCGGATCTGACGATGCTGGCGTCGCTCGTGCTGTACTTCGCCGCGCGTCAGTTCGGCTGGAATCTGCCGGCCTATCCGTCGGGCACCTGGTATTTCAATCCGTATACCTGGCAGCTTCTGTTCGTCTTCGGCGCCTGGTTTGCGCTCGGTGGCGCGCTGGAATCGCGCTCGGTCATCCGGTCGAAATGGCTCCTGTATTTGGGTGTCGCGTACATGGTGTTCGCGCTGTTCATGACCATGGCCGAGACCTTCAAGGGCTTTGGCGCGATGCTGCCGCTGTGGCTCCATGATGCGTTCATTCCAAACGACAAGACCAACATGGCGCCTTACCGCGTCCTGCACTTCATCATCATCGCCTTCTTCATGACGCGCTTCATTCCGAAGAACTGGGCGCCGCTCGAGTGGAAGCTCTTCGACCCGATCATCAAGTGCGGTCAGCAATCGCTGCAGGTGTTCTGCGTCGGCATCTTCCTGTCGTTCATGGCCCATTTCCTGCTGACGATCAGTTCGGGTTCGTTCTTCACCCAGCTGCTGGTGAGCGTGGCCGGCATCGCGATCCTGTGCGGCTTCGCCTACTACGGCAACTGGTCGAAACAGCAGGACAAGCCGGCCAAGAAGGCACCGCCGCCGAACCCGGCGCCATCGGGCGCCGCGCCGAAAACACCGCCGGTGCCCGCCGCCGGCGCCTGATGCCAATCGCAGAAATGGAGGGCTGACGCGTTCGCGCGCCGGCCCTTTTGTTTACGCCGCAGTAACCCTCACGCCCGAGCAGCGCATCGCCCTTAACGGCTCGTCAATCGGCGGACCGCAATTTTCATCGCATGGGGCTTGAGCTGTGGCTGTGCCGACTGTCGGCACCGCACAGATTGCGATGGGGGCGACGGCCGTGAACTCTTTCGAGTGGACCTTTGAACTGGCCGGCCTCGGCTTCATCGCTCTGTGCCTGTGCGTTTTCGTTTTCTCCTCGCGGCTCCCGCCCGAGGGCCGTGCCCGCGACGCGCGCTAATCGCCCCGCCTTGCTAAATAGCCCTTTGTTCTGAATATCTTATTCAGTTTCCGGGGATTCCTGGCGCGCGTCCTTGTGCGTGCGCGGCGCTTCGCCTTTGGTGAGCACTTGTCGACACAGCAGCGTCTGCCTAAACAGCCATCAGCGGTTGACGTCTTGCCGTCATCAATCGCTTTTAGGGCTTACGACAACCGAAATGCTGTTGCACGCTCGCCCAGAAATCGCCGCGGCTGTCCTACAATGTCACCGCTGCAAATTAGGGTTGCGCAAAAGCGTCACGTTCAGCCTATCTGCCGGCCTGATTAGTCGATTGCGCCCGCGGTTCGGGCCCGAGGGTCATGCTTATCGTGGCGTCTGTACTTCAACTGATTTCATCCCTGACCGTCGGCGGCGCGGAACGACTTCTCATCAATTTCGCCAGCAGCTGCGCCGACAATCCGAACCTTCCGCAGGTCTTTGTCGTCATCAACGACAAGATCAATGCGGACCTCGCCGCTGACCTGTCCGCCAGCGGCCATCCGACCTATTTCCTCAAGCGTACGCCCGGCGAACGCAATCCGCGCATTATCCTGACGCTGCTCAACATCATGCGCAAACACGACGTGCGCCTGATCCACGCGCACGACAGCGGCGCCAAGCACTTCGCCATGCTGAGCAAGCTCTATCGCTCGATGAGCGTCGGCTACACCATCCACAACACCGGCATCGCCGCATCCTGGGACAGCGTGCAGCTGCGACTGCACCGCCGCTTTGTCGACTGGAATATCGCGATTTCGGCTGCCGTCGAACGCGAGTGTCAGACCGCGCGGCTGTCGCGCATCTTCAAGGTGCACAACGGCATTCCACTGGCCGCATTCGCCGCCGCTAACCGGCCACGCTCGTTCGGCGCGCCATTGCAGTTGGTCAATATTGCCAGGCTTTACTTGAAACAGAAGGGCCAGGACATCCTGATCAAGGCGCTCGGCATCTGCGCGCGCCGCGGTCTCGACGTGCGCTGCGACTTCGTCGGTAATCCGCCCGAGGGCGACGAGACGACCATGGGATTTCTGCAGGAGCTCGCGGCAAACGAAGGCGTGGCCGATCGCGTCCGCTTCCACTGCAATCGCACCGACGTGCAGGCCGTGCTGAAGGACGCCGATATCTTCGTGCTGCCGTCGCGCTACGAAGGCTTCGGTCTCGCACTGCTGGAAGCGATGGCTGCCGGCGTGCCGGTGATCGCCGCCGATATCGATGGCCCGGCGGAATTGCTGGTCGACGGATCGAACGGCATCAAGTTCAAGGTTGGCTGCGCCGAGGATCTCGCCGAGAAGATCGCGATGCTGGCGCGGCAGCCGGAAACCGCTACCCACATCGCAAAGACCGCGCAGAACTTCGTGACCGAGTTCGATATCGCCTTTATGCGCGATCAGTACTTCGCCATCTACGGTCAGATGATCCGCACGGTCTGATCCCGCAAGCGGCGGCGGCTATTCAGCCGCCGCGAGCCGTCCGGCCCGGAAATACTCCGGAAATTCCTGTTCAAGCGATTGCTGAACCGTGCGGAGCTTCTCGAGGTTGCGCTCGAGTTCATTGATACGGATCTGACCGCGCTTGATCTCGCTCTCGAACTCGCTGAGGTGCGCAGTCTCCGACGCCTCGCGCGTCAGATACTCGTCGTCGCCGTTGCCGGCCGTGATCGCGGCGCGCGCGAGCACATCCGAGACTCGGCGCGACAGCCCGCGCCGTTCGGATTCGAGGCGGCCGAGGACGTCGTTGATGGCATCGGCGACCTGCCGGACACCGGCGCGATCGGAGGCTTCATTGCGTGAAGCCGACCGTGTGCGGAAGGCTCCGGTGTGGGTTCTGATGAACTGTACAATCATGGCATTCACCTTCTTCACGTTTGTCGATCAATAAGTCAGCAGCGAGAGCGGACGTCCGATGCCGCTATAGACAAAGCCGCCTTTGACGATTTCGTCCGGGTTGTAGATGTTGCGCAGATCGATGATCACCGGCCGCGACATCACCGCCGACAGCCGCTTCAGATCGAGCGCGCGGAACTGATCCCACTCGGTCATGATCACGATCGCATCGGCGTCTTCCGCACAGTCGTAGGCGCTGCTGCAGAAAGTGACGCCGTCCATCACGTCCCTCGCCCGCTCCATGCCGGCCGGATCGTAGGCACGAACGATCGCGCCGAAGTCCTGCAACGCAGCGACGAGCGGAATCGACGGCGACTCGCGAACGTCGTCCGTGTTCGGCTTGAAGGTCAGGCCAAGCACGGCGATGACCTTGTCGCGCAGGCTTCCGCCGAGCGCCGCCGCCACCTTCTTCGCCATGGCGCGCTTGCGGTGCTCGTTGACGTCGACGACGGTCTCGACGATGCGCAGCGGCGCATCGTGATCCCGCGCGGTCTGCAATAACGCCAGCGCGTCCTTCGGGATGCAGGAGCCGCCGAAACCGGGACCGGGATGCAGGAATTTCGGACCGATCCGTTTGTCGAGGCCCATTCCGCGCGAGATGTCCTTGATATTGGCGCCGACCTTTTCGCACAGATCCGCCATCTCGTTGATGAAACTAATCTTGGTGCCGAGAAACGCGTTCGAGGCGTACTTGATCAACTCGGCGCTGCGCCGGTCCGTGTAGAGGATTGGCGACGCATTGAGATGCAGCGGCCGATAGATCTCGGTCATCACATCGCGCGCATGCTGATTATCCGTGCCGATGACGATGCGATCGGGATGCTTGAAGTCGTAGACCGCGGCGCCCTCACGCAGGAACTCCGGATTGGAGACGACCGGCGTATCGATGTTCTTGCGGTGGCTGCGGACGATCCGTTCGACTTCATCGCCCGTTTCTACGGGCACCGTCGATTTGGTCACGATGATCGTCGAATCCGAAATCACCTCGGCGATGTCACGAGCGGCAGCGTAGACGTATGACAGGTCCGCATGGCCATCGCCACGGCGCGACGGCGTCCCCACGGCAATGAAGATGGCATCGGCATCGGCCGCCGCAGACTTCAGATCGGTGCCGAAGCTTAAACGTTGCGCTGCCACGTTGGACGCGATCACCTTGTCCAGCTCAGGCTCGTAGATCGGCACTTTGCCGCTGTTGAGCATCGCCACCCGGCTCTCATCGTGATCGATACAAGTCACCTGGTGACCGAAATCGGCGAAGCAGGCACCGGATACGAGACCGACATAGCCGGCTCCGATCATCGAGATGCGCATGTACTCTCCTCTGACAGGGCGTTACTGAAGCACGGGATTCGACAGCGCTGCCCTGCCGTCGATGTGCTGCGGGAAAAAGAAGAAGTTGTTGATGTAGGCGCAGCCGTCGCGCCGGCCGCCGTTCGGCAGCAACGATGTGATGTCCTGCATCTGCTCGGCATCAAATGCCGCCACCGGCAGAACCTCCTGATCCTTCAGGAAGAACCCGCGATAGCTTTTCGATCCGAAGAATTTGAAGATCGATGCCGTTGCTCCAGGCCTGTGGCGCTCTTCGGCCTCCACCAGGAAGATCGGCTTGCTGCGCTCGATCAGCCCCGTGGCGCCCTGCAGAACCTGCAACTCGTGTCCTTCGACATCGACCTTTACGAAAGCGACGTCTTCAAGGATCACGCGATCGAGACGCATCACCTCGACCAGCTCCTGCGTGTTGGTGCGGCTCTCGCTGCTCAGTGGCTTCTCAAGCGAGGCAAGGCTGTAGACGGGATCCTCGCCATCGACCGGCATGTTCAACGGCAGGACGCCGTAGTGATCCGACAGAGCGACTTCGTGAATGCGCACGTTCGGCGCGCTGGTCTGGCGCAACAGCGTTGCCATCGCCCGCGACGGCTCGAAGGCGTGCACACGCTTCGAGCAGCGCGAGAGCTCGCGCGTATAGAGACCGAGGTTTGCACCGATATCGACGGTGACCGCCTCCTTCGGAATGAGCCGCTTCAGGTACTGCAGCTCGATTTCAGCCGTGCGCGGCCGCCGCAAGAAATGCCATTTCAGCCATACCGACGGAAATGCGGTCTTGATGGCACGCTTGGTGCGCCTGAGAGTATCCATCCAATGTCCCCTGTCGTTGCCAGAGCGCTCCCTGCTGTCCCCCGGGAGCAAACGGCCGTCTCATACGCGCTGATACACGTCCTCGATCCGCACGATGTCGTCTTCGCCGAGGTAAGAGCCGGACTGCACCTCGATCAGATTGAGCGGCATCTTTCCGGGATTCTCGAGCCGGTGCGTGCAGCCGAGCGGAACGAAGATCGACTCGTTTTCGTGCAGCAGCGTGGTCTCGTTATCGCGCGTCACCAGCGCCGTGCCGTTGACGACGACCCAGTGCTCGGCGCGGTGATAGTGCATCTGCAGCGAGAGCTTGGCGCCTGGATTGACGGTGATGCGCTTCACCTGGAAGCGCTCACCGGAATGGATCGAGTGGTAGTAACCCCACGGCCTGTACACAGCCGGCGTTTCCTTGGCGGAGCGGTGACCGTTGGCGCGCAGCTTCTCGACAAGCTTGCCGACCTCCTGATCGCGGTCCTTGGTGGTGACCAGCACCACGTCCGGCGTCGCCATCACGACAAGGTTGTCGACACCGAGCGCCGCGACCAGCGGGCCTTCGCTGCGGAGGTAGCAATCGTGGCCATCCTCAAGCATTACATCGCCGATGGCGACGTTGCCGCTTCCATCCTTGGTGCCAGCCTTCCAGAGCGACGACCAGCTTCCGACATCGTTCCAGCCGAAGTCGACCGGCACGACGGCGACGTTGGACGTTTTCTCGATGACGCCGTAATCGATCGACGTCGACGGACATGGCGCGAAGGTCTTGTCCTGGATGCGGACGAAATCGGCATCGCGCACGGCATCGGAGACCGCGGCGCGGCACGCCTTCAAGATATCAGGCGCCAATTGCTCCAGTGCAGCGAGGTAGCCACGTGCCGGAAGCAGGAAGATACCGCAGTTCCACAGATGCTGGCCGCCGGCGAGAAACGCTTCGGCGGTTGCAAGATCGGGCTTCTCGACGAAGCGATTAACGGCGCGGACGTCGGCGGCGCCCTCGAGCGGAGCACCCGTCTCGATATAGCCAAGGCCGGTCGCGGCATGATCCGGCTTGGCGCCGAAGAGAACGAACTTGCCCTGCTGGGCAAGCGGAAATCCGGCTTTGACCGCGCGGCGGAATGCAGGCGTATCGCTGACCATGTGATCGACAGGCATGGCGAGAATGATCGCATTCGGATCATACTTGCTCGCGATCAAGGCAGCGAGTGCGATCGCCGGCGCAGTGTTTCGACCGAACGGTTCCAGAACGAGCGACGCGTCCTTGCCGATGGTGCGTAGCTGTTCGGCAATGAGAAAACGATGATCGGCGTTTGCCACAATGATCGGCTTGGCAAAGAGCTGAGGGTCGTCGACGCGCAGAATGGTCTGCTGTAGCAAGGTCGAATCGCCGAGCAGCGACAGCATTTGCTTGGGCAGGGTTTCGCGCGACAGCGGCCAGAGCCGCGTCCCCGCGCCCCCCGACAGCAATACGGGTACGATGAGATGATCTTGCTGCATGGGAGTCGCCCCTCCAGTTCCCAGATTGTGACGGTTTTGAAAGTGTGTTCGGGTTCCTCTACATGCCGCTACCGCTGATGAATTCGCGGCGAACGGTGCGAATGACGATCGAGATGTCGAGAAGCAGCGAACGGCGCGCGATATAATCGAGGTCCTGATCGACCCGGGCGATCGCCGCCTCGGCGTCCTGGGTGCTGCCGCGCCAGCCATTCACCTGCGCCAGTCCGGTGATTCCCGGGCGCGTCGCGTGCCGTTGGAAGTAATAAGGCACGAGATCTTCGTAGAGCACGCCGGCGGCCATCATGCCCGGCACATGCGGCCGCGGGCCGACGAGCGACATGTCCCCCTTCAGCACGTTGATCAGCTGCGGGATCTCATCGAGGCTGGTTTTGCGGAGAATGCGCCCGATCTTGGTGATGCGCGAATCGCCCTGCACCGTTTGTTGTCGGCCCGACCTGTCGCCGGCCCCGATATACATGGTGCGGAACTTGTAGATGCTGAAGATCCGGTTGCGGTAGCCGTAGCGGTATTGACGGAAGAAGATCGGGCCAGGCGACGTCACTTTGATTGCAATCGCAACGCCGATGAGAAGCGGCAACAAAAACAGCAAGCCTCCAGCGGCCGCAGTGAAGTCGAACACACGCTTGAAGATGGAGAAAGTCGACGCGCTGCCGGAAACACGCGGAGCGTACCGGCCTTGTCGCACATACCGATCAATGTACTCGACCTGACGAACCGGCGCCTTGTGATAAGGCAAAATCGAAGCCGTGCTGCCGGGAGAGAAAGAAGTCGATCCGAACGTCACCATCGCTCGTTTCCCCATTTACCTCGATCGCGAACGCGGCAGCTTCACGATCATTAAAAAGAAAAGTTCAGTGCGGTCGCCGGCAGACGACCTCATACACGCGATGATTAACGGCGGTTGTGAACGAAGTTGGGCGCAAAAAAGGAAAATCTCGCGCGCGCAGCATGACGCACAACAATCGATTCAAATCCAAAGCGATAAAATTGTTGCCCTGCGAAAGCTTAGCGGCGTTGCACGCTACAGGGCTGCGGCTTGCAAGCGGCAGCCATGCATTCCAACATGAATCGTTGAGTCATATTCAGAGAAACTAAAGAAGCTTGCGCCACACTTTATATATGTTGGAACGAATCCCTTGCAGCCGCGATCATGAAAGACACTGTTAAGCGCAACGACGTTGCACAGCAGACCACAGCGGTGCACGATCTTGAGGCAACGGATTCGCGCATGCTGCAATCCATTGGTGCCAACGCTGACTTTATCGACGCACGGCAACGCCGTCGTCTGCGTCACTGGTTCCTGCTTGCCAACATCGCGGTCTGGATCGGCATCATCGCTTTGATTCGTTGGCTCTCCGTCTGAGTTCAAGCAACTGACATCAAACTTGAATTGGGCGGCGTTCGTGCATCGCGCGCGACGACACGACTCGACGTTTGACAAACTTTGTTCTCGCTACGTTTGTTTGTGGCGACGCGCGATGTCGATTGCCACAAATATTTATGTGACAGCGCTGATGACTCATTGATGTGGATATGCGCAGCGCGCGCCTCAACAACATGCACATCGACTGCCGCGATTACATCGTTTCGCCCGAATGCTGACGGAGAACGGTCATGCAAGCGTCAGCAAGTTCCGCGATGGTCCTGCGCGGTGCGAATGTCGAGCGTATGGGGAGCATCGATGCAGCATATTTGGGGACGACGTTATCTCTTACTTCTACCGCTAGCGCTGTCTGCGTGCAGCGCGATTGCCGACTCGACCACAGGCGCAACACCCGAGAGCCGAATCCGCGCGGCTTACGCCGAAAGTTCCGATGCATCGTCGTATGTGCTTGGGCCGAGCGATCGCGTTCGCCTGAAGGTCTACGGCGAGAACGACATCAGTGGAGAATATGAGATCGATGCCAACGGCCTCATCTCGGTACCGCTCGCCGGTCGCGTGAAGGCATCGGGCCTCACCACGCGAGAGCTCGAAAAGGCAGTCGTATCAGCGCTTTCCAAGGGCTTGCTGCGCGATCCGCGCGTCAACGTCGAGGTCGCGACGTATCGTCCCTTCTACATTCTCGGCGAAGTAAAACGCGCCGGAGAGTATCCCTACAAATCGGGACTCACAGTCCTCGACGCTGTAGCCAGTGCAGGTGGGTTCACCTATCGCGCGAATGAGCGCAAAGCTTTCATTCGCCGCAAGGGATCAGGTGCGGAAGAATCTTATGCACTCGATGCACCCGTGCAGGTCTTTCCTGGCGACAATGTTCGCATTCCCGAACGCTACTTCTGAGAGTGCACACACTTTGCGCGATGCGTGATCAAACAACTCGCTGATCAATCTCTTACGAGATTTCGCATCGCCATATTGTGGTCTCTTTGCAGTGCACCCTTACGCACGTGATCGATCGAAGGGGAACATCGACGATCGATCACATCATCACATGCCATGCAGTTCCGGAGGGCGACCGTGACTGATAGCACCATCACCATCGATTCAATAAGAACACGCCCCCGCGATTCTTTTCATCTCGATTGAATTTCTTCTTTCAAGCAATTCGAACTGGATGAAGGCGTCGAAGAATGGGTTCGTGTCGCGTCGAGCGCATAACTGTGCGTGCTGCCATGCTTGCTCCACTGCGGAGCGAGCAGCGGTTTCGCATGGTCAGCAGCAACAGAAGTTTCGGCGGGTTATGGTGGCCGCTGGCCACCACACTCGCGATCAGCCTATCTTCGCCCGCCGACGCACAAGTTATCCCCACCAATAACGATCTCACTCCGGCGCCGTGGAACGCCATTCGCGTTTTCGAGCGAGCCCCTCTTCCAAGACTCGAAGATCCCGAGACAGTCGAGACACCGGAGCCAGAAGATCTGCCGGTGAAGACGCGGCAGCATCCGGGATACGAGCCACCCGGCATTCGCTCGGGGTCGTGGATGTTCAATCCCTCGGCCATGGCCGGCGGCTTCTATGACAGCAATGTGTTCTCGTCGAACGCCAATCGCCGCAGCGATGTCGCCGCGACAACCGGGGCAGCGCTCCGCGCGCGCACGCTGTGGAACAATCACGGCCTCGATATCAAGGCTGGTGTGCAGTCGAACTTCTACAACGAGAATTCGAGTCTGAACCAAACCGACTATGGCATTCGCGGCAACGGCTGGATCGACATCACGCGCGACCTCGCCATCCTGGCCAACTTTCAGATCGCTCATCTCAACGAGGGCGTCGGCTCGCTGAGTTCGCCGGCCAATGCCATCGCCCCGACGCCCTACGATCTGTTCTCGGGCGACATTGCGATCCGCAAGCAGTTCAACCGGTTGACGGTCTCCTTCGGCGGCGGCATCGATTCCTACAATTTCGGTTCGACGCGCGCGCAGAACGGCACGGTCATTCTGCAGGACGCGCGCGACGGCCAGATCTATACGGTTCGCGGCCGCACCGATTACGCCTTCTCGAATTCGCTCGGCTGGTTCACGTCGGCCGAGTACAACACCCGCGACCTGCGCGGTACGCCGACGCAGAGCCTCAATTCGCACGGCTACCGGGTTCTCACCGGCCTCAACGTCGCCTTCACCAGTGTCATTACCGGCGAATTCGGCGCGGGTTACGTCCGCCAGACTTTCGATTCGCCAACGATCGGGACCATCGACGGCCCCTCGTTCCGCGCACAGGTGACGTGGCGCCCGACCCGCATCTTCGACGTTTACGTCAGAGCCGAACAGATCGTCACGCAGACATCCGATACGAGCGTCACCGGCGTGATCGCGAGCGCCGTGCAAGCCGGCATCGATTACGAGCTGCGCCGGAACGTGGTGCTGTCCGTGGCGGCGACATACGAGAACGACAAGTTCCACGGCCAGGCACGGACCGACAAGATTACGGCCGTTGAGTCACGGATCAAATACCTGCCGAATCAGTACGGCATTATCACGCTGTTCCATCGCTACACCCAGCGGGACAGCAACATTCCCGTCTTCAGCTACGACAAGCATCAGGTTGGCCTCAATGTTACAGCGCAGTTCTGAGAACATGCTGGTGCCCCAGCTCGAGCAGGTCGAGGTCCGCACCGCGGACGCGATCCCGACCGTCGACCTCCGCGATATCGTTCGAATCCTGCAGCGCCGCTGGCGGATCATCGCCGGCGCGGTCGGTGCGCTGACATTGGCCGCAATCGTCTTCGTTGCGGCCGTGACGCCGCTCTATACCGCGACCGCGACAGTCCTGGTTGACCCGCGGCGGGCCAATATCGTCGATGTCAGTCAGACGGTGCTGTCGAATTTCGGCACCGACGACGCGACCATCGAAAGCCAGGCGTTGCTGATTCAGTCCGTCGCCACCCTGCGTAAGGTGGTAGACCGGCTGAAACTGTCCGAAGACATGGAGTTTGTGCCGCCGCCGGGCTTGATGGACTTCATCAAGGGCTTGTTCCGATCGTCATCGGGCAGCTCGGATGTGAGTCCCGAGGACGTCGCGCGGGCCCGCGCCATCGACTTTCTGCAGCGGCGGATGAAGGTTATCCGCCAGGGCACCACGTTCCTGGTCGACATCAATGTCAGCTCGCGAAGCCCGCGCAAGGCCGAGCTGATCGCCAATGCGGTCGCGACCGCCTACTTCGAGGAACAGGTTCGCTCCAAGTACGAATCGACGCGCATTGCCGCGGGCTGGCTCAACGGCCAGATCGAAGCGTTGCGCAAGCGGGTGACGACGTCTGAGAAAGCGGTCGAGGATTTCCGTGCGGCGAACAATCTCGCGGCCTCGCAAGGCGTTACCGTCAACGATCAGCAAATCACCGATCTCAACAACAAGCTGATCGACGCTCAGGCGCAGACCGCGGAAGCCCGCGCAAAATTCGATCAGATCCAGAAGGTGAGCAAGTCCGGCGGCGATCCGGGTGCGATCAACGCCGCCATCTCGTCGGAAATCATCACCAAACTCCGCACCCAGTATGCCGGCATCGCCAAGAGCGAGGCCGAGCTGTCCAGCAAATACGGCGCGAAGCATCCGACCGTCGCCAATGTCCGTGCCCAGCGCCTTGATACCCAGCGTCTGATCAACGAAGAGGTCCAGCGCATCCTGCAAAGCAACCGCAACGACTTTGACGTGGCGCGCTCGCGCGAGGCATCGCTGCAGAAGAGCCTTGAGGAGCTTCAGGGCGTCTCCAGCGTCTCCAATCAGGCGTTGGTCCAGTTGCGGGAACTGCGGCGCGAAGCCGAGGCCAATCGCAGCCTCTATGAGTCCTATCTGGCCCGTTACAAGGAGGCGAGTGCTCAGGAAAGCCTCGAACTTCCTGACTCGCGCGTCGTGACGCGGGCAAGCGTGCCGATCAGCCCGTCGTTCCCGAAGACAAACCTCATCGTCATTCTGGCGTTGGCGCTCGGGCTCGGGCTTGGCTGCGCGATCGCCTTCCTCGTCGATTATCTCGATCACCGGATCAAGACCTTGGCGCAGGTCGAAGAGCATCTCGGTCTGCCGGCGCTTGCCGCGGTTCCGATCGTCGATGCGCGCGATCTCGCTCATCGCGCCAAGCAAGGCCGCGAAGCCCTCGGCCGTCACGATCCGTCGGCCACTGGCCTGCTGCTTCCAGCGCTCCGCCCGCCGCTGCTGCGCTATGCGCTCGAAGAGCCCGGCTCGTTCTTTGCGGAATCGATCCGGGCGATTCGCCTGTCGATCCAGCGCTCGCTCAGAGTGAGGCCGGCACAAATCGTGCTGGTGACGTCGGCTGTCGACAACGAAGGCAAAACCACGGTCGCGGTCAATCTGGCGCAGTCGTTCGCCGCGCTTGGAGCGCGAACCTTGTTGATCGACTGCGATCTGCGTAACCCCGAGACGTCGCGTTCGTTCTGCCCGCGGGCAACGACCGGACTGCTCGAAGTGGCGCTGGACTATCAGCCGGTCGAGCGGGCCATCCTGGTCGACCGTATGAGCGGGCTCTCGATTCTGCCGGCGCCAGCCAATTCCTACAGCGACCAAACAGCCGAGCTGATGTTCTCGGGACGGATCGAGAGCATCTTCTCGGAGCTTCGGCAGCACTACGATCTGATCGTGCTCGACTCGCCGCCGATCGTGCCGCTCGTCGACGGCCGCGCGCTGGCGGAGCACGCCGATCAGATTCTGCTGACAGTCGCCTGGGACCAGACGCCGGTCGAAGCCGCCCGCCATGCCATCGATCTACTGGCTCCGGTGCGTGATCGCATTCTCGGCACCATTCTCACCAAGGTCGATCTCAGCCGCCTGCGGTTCTATGACTATTACAGCAGCTCCGCCTATGTGACGCCCTATGGCGGCGGCCGCGAGGTCGCGCTGCGATGACAGGTTTTCCTCGTCATTTGCCGCCGTCCGCCGCGATCGCCGCACGGTCACCGCATGGACTGCCGCTTCCGCCGCACTGGCCGACGTCTGCATCCCGGCAACGGCCGATGCAGGTGTTGCTCGGTCTTGCGGCATTCATCTTTGCCGCGCTGGCGATCACCGCAACGCTGACCATCTCGCCGTCCATGCTCACCCACTGGAAGGTGCAATACGCGACATCGGGCGGCACGTTCCTCGAAAAGCTTCACCCGGCGACATACCTCACCTGCATCGCCCTGCTCCTGACCCTGCTGCGCTTCGGCAACCCGTTCGAAGGACTCGTTGCCACGTTCGCGCGCTCGAAGACGACGATCCTCTACCTCATTTGCTGGGTGCTGCTGCTGGTGCAGACAGTGATGCTTCAGCGCCCCTTCACTGGCGTTGTCGACACCTTCCTGCTGCCGCTTCTGCTTGCGGTGGTGCTCTGGCAACTATCGCCGCTGCAGCGCAGCCTGCTGGCGCCGCTGGTGCATGGGCTGATCCTGCTCAACGTGATGATCGGGTACTACGAGTATTTCGCGGGTCATCGCATCATCCCGCTGACGCTCGGCAACGTTCTCGTCGTCGGCGAATGGCGATCGGCAGCCCTGTTCGGCCATCCGCTGGTCGCATCGGGCGTCGTCGCCGCCTATATCCTGGCTCTGAGCCTCAACCCGCGAATTGTCCCCAGCCCACTGGTGCGGATGCCGCTGATTGCGCTCTGCCTGGGATCGTTGATGGCCTTCGGCGGCCGCACCGCGTTGGTGACGACGCTCGGCCTTATTGCGTTGGCGGTCGGCGCGCGCGTCTTCGGATTGATGCGTGGCGGCCGCATTTCGCTGCCGGCGCTGATTGCCGCCATTCTGGTGGCTTTCGCCGGGCTGGCGATCGTCTTCGCCGCACTCAATCTGGGCCTGTTCGACAAGATGCTGCTGCGGTTTTCGTCCGACAAGGGCAGCACGCTGGCACGTTACGCCACCTGGCAGTTCCTGTCTCACTTCGACTGGTGGGAAATCCTGTTCGGCCCGAGCATCGCGCGCGCCAACGCTCTGCAGAACCAGCTCGGACTGGATTACGGCATCGAGAATTTCTGGATCGCCAGCACCGTCCAGTTCGGTCTGCTGCATACGCTGATGATGACCGCTGCACTCATCGGCTTCCTTGTTAAAATTCTCAGGCAATCGGCCGGGGCGGCCATTGCACTGGTGGTGCTGATGACCGTGATCGCCGCGAGTTCGGTCAGCTTTTCCTCCAAGAACCTGCAGCTCACCCAGTTCGTCATTCTGATGATCGTGCTGCTGCCGAAAGCGCCGCCGGTGCCGCGGGCGAGCACGATCCCGCAGCGCGTCGTGGCGCGGCCGCAGCTTCGGGTGGCGCGATGACCATCTATGTCGATCACACCCATCTTGGCCGGCATGTCACCGGGCTCGAGCGCATCACAATCGAGCTGTTCTCGCCGTCGTCCTTGCCGTCGCTCTCGCTTGCGCCGGTGACGGCAACCGGAACCGCCGGCATGATGACAGCGCAGACAATCGGTTTGCCCGCACGCATGCTCAGTCCCGCGAACGTGCTGCTGTGCCCGGGCTTTCCGCCGACACCGCTGCTTCTGCCGTTTGCCGATCGCGTCATCCCCTACATCCACGACCTGTTCCTGATGTCGCGCCTGCAGGATCTCAATCCGCGCGCCAGGCTATATATGGCGAAGCCGTTCAAGCTTGCCGTCGAGCGCTATCCGCATTTTCTGGTGAACTCGCTGGAGACTCGGCGGGCTCTCGCCGCACACTGCCGCAAGGACGCGCGGATCGTCGTGTACCGGCCAAGGGTGCGCAACATCTTCGAACTGACGCCGCCGGCGCATCATGACGCGCCCGGAACCGCGTTGCGCCTCGTCAGTCTCGGCACCGTCGAGCCGCGCAAAAACTACGCCTACGCGGCCCGGATCCTTGCCGCGCTGCGCGGCGGCGCCTTTCCGGATGCCACCCTCGAGATCATCGGCCGCAAGGGCTGGGGCGACGACTGGGACTCTCTGTCGGGACAGCCTGGATTGACGCTGACCGGCTACCAGACCACGGACGAGGTCAAGCGGCGGATCGAACAGGCCGGCGCACTGCTCTGCACGTCGCATGAAGAAGGATTGGGGCTGCCGCTGCTGGAGGCCCAGTATGCCGGCGTTCCGGTGATCGCGCCGGACGATGCCATCTTTCGCGAAGTGCTCGCGGGCTCCGGCATCTTCATCGACCGGTCGAATGCGGCCGTCGCAGCCGCGACCATCACGGCGATCCTCACCGGTCCTGATCGCCGGCAGCAGTTCCGGAAGCTCGGTGCCGACAACCTCGTCCGCTGGAATGCGCTGGCTGACGCCGATCGCGATAACGTGGTGCAGCTCATCGCATCGCTCAGGACACGGCATGCCAAGCGAATCGCGCCTGCGGCGCAACGGCCGGAGCGGTCGCCGCGATGAACGACCGGGTCGCACCATCGCCAGCGCATCACACGCCTCACCTCGACGGTCTACGTATCGTGGCCGCGGGCGCGATCGTGCTGCTGCATTACGCGGAATACTGCCGCGGCAATCCGCTGGCGAACGTCGTCTTCACGCACATCCAGCACTTCAACCTGCTGGTGGATCTGTTCTTCGTCATCTCCGGCTTTGTGATCGCCAGCCAGTATGCCGGCAAGGTAAGCGACCGCAGCTCGATCGCACGCTTCCTGTGGCGGCGGCTGGCACGCATCTATCCGCTGCACCTGCTGACCCTCGCCTTCTATCTGCTGATTGCGGCGGCCATTCAGCTCGGTGTCGCTAAGGGCGACAATCCGGCGCGCTATCCGCTGTCCGATATTCCCGCGCAGCTGCTGTTGCTGCATGCCGTCATCGGCGAACGGCTGACCTTCAACTTTCCAAGCTGGTCGATTTCGGCAGAAATGGTCTGCTACGTCGCATTCCCGCTGCTGGCCGCTCTGGCGCTCCGCCTCCGCTCGCTCGCCGTGCTGGCGTTTGCCGCAATGATCGCGGCGAACGCACTGGTAGCGATCACAACCGGCAGCGGCCCCTGGACCGAATGGATCAATCATGGCGGCGCCGCGCGGGCGTTGCCGAGCTTCATGCTCGGCATCGTGCTGTTTCGTTATCGCCACGTCATCGGCGCTCAGCCAACCCTGACCGTGCCGTTGATGCCCGTGCTGCTGACGTTCGTCGCGCTCGGATTCGCCCTGCCAGCTACCGCGTTACTGATGCTGGTCTACGCGATCGTGGTGCTGGCGCTGCGCCTCGACCTCACGGCGCGTGCGTCAAGTTTCACCTGGTTCGGCTTCGATCGCTGGTCGGACTACACTTACTCCGTCTATATGCTGCATGTCCCGGTTGCGACCGTGGTGCTGTCGATTGTCAGCCGTTACGTTCCGCTCGACAAGCTCGCACTGGTCCCGATCGCCCTGCTGGTCCTAGCCGGGGCGAGCTATCTGTCCTGCCGCTTCTTCGAGACTCCTGTTCGCTATGCACTCTACGCGCTCGCAGACCGCAGACGTGCGGGTGTGGCGCAAGCCGCCCTCGTGCCCCGGAGTGGCGCACGATGAGTCTGCAAACGGCGATCACTGGTCACGCGCCTGCCGGTTCGGTGTCAGCCGCGCCGGCGCGCGACGATGCTATCGACAGCGTGCGGGGCATCGCCATTCTGATGGTGATCGGCATTCACAGCCTGCGCCAGCCATTTGGCGCGGCGGAAACGATGGTCGATGCGGCGCTGCGGCCGGCCGTGCCCCTGTTTCTGTTTTTCAGCGGCTATCTCACAGGGCTCGCTGGACGCGTGCCGCTTGGCCGGCGCATCGGCGCAGTGCTCATTCCGTACACGATCGCCTTCGCCGCAGCTTACGCCTACATGGCCGCGCACAACGCCGCGATGGACCATCGGCCCTGGGTCACCCTGGCGCGCTATGGCCTCGGCTACGTGTTCGTGTACTACTACGTGCCGGTGTATATCGGCTGCACCGCACTTCTGTGGCTCCTGTTCAGATCGATCAATGCCCGCACCGCGACGGCGCCGCTTTGTGCGGTGCTGGCGATCGCAGCCGGCTTCGGGCTGGTCACGGGTTGCTACCTCGACCCGCTGCTGGCGCGAAACGGCATCTCGGAAGCGCTGATCGAGGAAGCGCGCCTGCGCGACATTCCGTTCTGGTTTGCCTTCATGGCGATCGGCGCGATTGCCGGTCTCCTTCGCGGCGACGGATTGATCAAGAGCATTGCGCCGGTGCTGGCGGTCGGCACGGCGGCTGCGTTTCTGATCTATTCCGCGGTCCGGCTCGGCAACATCGGCGATGCGGCACCTTACGATTCGCCTGCGCTGTTTCTGTATGCCGTGCTGCTGGCGCTGACCTTGATGGCGCTGAAGCCCGCGATGCCGATGCTGGCAGCCCTCGGCTCCGGCAGCTACTTCATCTATCTCTGGCACATCTTCGTCATCATGGCGCTGCGCGACCATACGGCGCTTGGTGCAGCGAGCGGGCTTGCGGCGGCATCGATAACAGCCTTGATCACGGCGATCGTTGTCATGACTGCACTATTCGCGATCCGTTGGACGTTGCCGCCGCGCGCGGTGCAGTGGCTGGGGGCCTGAGCGATGATCCTCAGGCATTCCCTGCTCTATCTTCCGGCGCAGGTGATCGGCCCCGCCGTTCAGCTGATCGCCATGATTGCCTGGACGCATCTCGTCGACGAGCATGCGGTCGGCGTGATCACGCTGGTCACGGCGATGCACGAGTTGCTGCAGGTCGTCTTCCTTGCGTGGTGGTCGCAGTATGCGCTGCGGTTTTTCAGCCGGCATCGCGAGAGCGACGATCCCGGCCGCTTCTATCGAACTGAAAACGCGATCCTGCTGCTGTCGATCGCGGCCCAGAGTCTGATTGCAGTCGGCATTCTGCTCTGGATCGTTGCGCCCGGCGCCGGCACGCCGCTAATCGCCGCGACGGTCGTGTACGTGATCACCCGCGCCCTGAGCTTGTATGTCAGCGAGCGCGCCCGCACATCGCAACAGATCGGCATCTATTCGGTGCAGCAGATTGTCGGTCCAGCCGCTGGCTTCGTCCTCGGCTGGATCATGGTCAAGACCATCGCGCCCGCACCCGAATATCCGCTCCTTGGATATGCCATCGCGCAGGCCTTTGCAGTGCTGGTGGTGCTGCCGCGGCTCGCATGGGGACGACACATCCTGCCGGTCGATCGGGAGACCATCCGTCAGGCTCTGCACTACGGCATCCCGCTTGTGATCGGCGGTGGCCTCAGCTGGATCGGCCTCAACGGGCCGCGTTTCATCGTCAACGATCTGCTCGGCGTCGCGGCAGCCGGTGTGTTCGCGATCGGCTACGGCCTCGGACAACGCGCGTCCGCAATGGCGGCGATGCTGGTGACGGTGGCAAGCTATCCGATCGCCGTGAAGAGCATGGAAGAAAAAGGCAGCAGCGCCGCCATGCGCCAGCTCGCCGATAACGGCGCGCTGCTCCTCGCCGTGCTTGCGCCGGCCACGCTCGGCGTCTTCCTGCTGCGGCACGAGATCGTCACGACATTGATCGCAGAACCCTTCCGCGCCGGCACGCTCGCTGTCCTGCCACTGTCCGTGTTGGCAGGCGGCATTCGCAGCGTCCGCGCCCATTTCGGCGATCAGGTTTTCCTTCTGCACAACCGCACCCGGCTGCACGTCGTGGTCAGCGGTACGGACGCTGCGGCAACGCTCATGTTCGGCCTCGCGCTCACCTACTACTGGGGACTCGTCGGCGCGGCTATCGCGAGCATCGTCGCCGCAACCATGGCGGCCGTCGTCAGCATCGGCTTGGGCCTCAAACTGTTTCGCTTGCAGATCCCGGTGCTGCACAGCATCCGGATTGCGCTCGCCTGCGCCGCTATGGGACTTCTGCTCACCAGACTGCCGGCGGCGACAACGACGCTGTGGTTGCTGCTGCACATTGCGGCAGGTGTCGCGGCCTATTGCGCCGCGCTCGCCCTCGCTTACTCGCCATGGCTGGTGCAGCGGATGCGCCGCCGCGCCAGCATTGCGCCCGCGGAGTGATGCGATGACTTACGCCTTCTTCGCCTCACGGAATGCATCAGCCATCGCAAACCACAGAGGCTTGCGCTGCATCCGTTCGTCGAACGGCAGTGGTCGCGCCCAGCGATCCGGGTTCGATGTCTTTTGCCGCAATGCATCTCTGTAGAAGGAGTACTGATCCGCCAACTGCCATGCGATCACCGTTTTGACGGCCGGAATGGCCAGCACGCCGGCGAGAAACTTGCGTGCGGTGTCGGCCACCAGGGCGTCGCGCGCGCCGATGTCGTCGGGGAACGTATCGTCGCGCACGTCGAACTCAGTGATGTAGATGTCGACCTTTTTCGCCGCCAGTGCATGGACGAAGTCGAGAAAGCGATTGAGGTCGTGAGGATATCGCGGCTGCAGGTGCCCCTGCAGTCCGACGGCTTGCAATGAAACGCCGGCCTGCTGGAGTTCGTCGACGAGCTTCAGCATGCCGCTGCGAACGCCGCGACCTGTCTCATCGTCACGTTCCGCATGCGCTTCGTTCAGAACGAACGTGGTGCGCGGGTCGGCGGCGCGCGCACGCACGAATGCGCGACGAACGTAATCCGTACCGAACGTTTCATACCAGGGCCCAAGCCGATAACCGCCCGGCGCTTTGTGCCCCGGCCAGAACGGTTCGTTGACGACATCCCAGGAGTGCAGCTTTCCCGCGTAACGGCCGGCGACTTCATCAATGTAGCTGTCGAAGAATCGTTCGCGCTCCGCATTGGACATGCTTTTGATCCACTGCGGCACCCACTCATTCCAAATCAGGCAATGGCCACGCAGCGGAATTTTATGTTGCGCACAAAACTGCAGCAATTTGTCTGCAGCCTCGAAGCGTTTCGGACCCGCAGCTGGAGCGACTCTGCTCATTTTCAGCGCAATGTCGGTCGTGATGATGCGCGTGTGATCGATGTAAAGCTGGCGGTAGGCGCTATCCGTGTCGATGACGGGGCCAGCAGCAGCGCCAAAAATGAAACCATTCTTTGCCGCAATCGCGCCAAGGGATTGATTCCCGTCACCTGCGAACGCCGATGTGTGTGACAGCGCGCCGACGGCGGCGAGTGCAAGGAACTCACGGCGTGAAGTCTTCAATTGCATGACAGCTCTCCATCTTTGAATGACTTCACAAGCATTTTTGTCGTCGCATGTGCATTGCCACTGTTGCGACGCATTAGTCCGTTTTCATGACCATCGCGGAACGATCGCGAGAAAGTTCCACTGATCTGATGAATGCATGCGCGCAGATCGATGCATGCATCGGTTCGATGCGACATCGACTCGATGTGACGAGACTTAGACGCGACGCGACTTGGACGTACTTTGGGGGACAACCGGATGATCGCCACATCGGAGGATTTGCAGAACAACCTCACCGTCGGCGGCATCTCCGTCAATCTCCCGACCATGACGGACGCTGTGAACGCGGTGATTGCTGCGAGCTACCGAAAAGAGAGCTTCGCGGTCTTCACACTGAATCTCAGCCATGTGGTTCAGATGCGTGCGCGCAGCGACTTCTACGACGCCTATCGCAGCGCGGAGTTTGTGACTGCCGACGGAATGCCGATCGCCATGCTCGGGCGAATGGTCGGCATGGAGATCGAGCGCACGACCGGCTCCGACATGCTGACACCGATTTGCGATGCCGCAAGCTTTCACGACCTTCCCGTCTTTCTGATGGGTGCCAATGAAACAACATTAGCCGAGAGCAGGCGCCGCCTGCTGGCGCGCCACCACGGGCTCCGAATCGTCGGCAGCTATGTTCCTGACGTGCCCTTCGATCCGCTCTCGTCCGACGCGGATACGGCGATTGCGAAAATCCGCGCCTCGGGCGCACGACTCTGCATCCTGGCACTAGGAGCACCACGCCAGGAGGTCTTCGCGATTCGCTGCCGCGACGAAGTTCAGGGCGTTGGCATGCTCTGCTTCGGCGCCGCGCTCGACTTCCTGGCTGAAACACAAGAGCGCGCGCCGCTCGCGGCGCAGAAAGTCGGACTCGAATGGGCGTGGCGCGCGTTTCGAGAGCCGCGCCGGCTCGGCCCGCGATATCTGCAGTGCCTTGCTGTGCTGCCCAGCCTTATTGCGGAAACCGTTCCGCAAATCCTGCATGCTCACCTGGGGACCTATCGATGGCGACACTGACTTCCACAGCATCACCCGCACACATCGCGGCCGGCGGCCGCGATAGTCGCTATCAGATTTGTCTTCTGCACCCGTTCGATCCGCGCGGCCGAAAGGTCGGCGGTCTTGAGACCTATCTGCGCGACTTCATTACCTTTCATCCGGTGGATACGGACATCCTGTTCATCGGCGTCGATTCGATCGGCGATCTCGAACTCGGTGCGATCCACCGCTTGACGTTCCGGGGACGCAACTTCGATTTCATGCCGATCCTGCACTATTCCGATGAGCAGGCCCGCGAGGCGTCGAAGACGATCCGCGGCTCGCTCACGGGGCAATTCTTCGGCGCCGTCGTTCGTCATCTGCGGCTGATCGCCCGCGAAATCCGTTCGCGGCAATGCTCGGTCGACCTGCGCCGCGTCGAATTCTCCTGGCTCCCCTCGCTGCTCCGCGTCCCCTTCGTGCAGATGCTGCACGGCGAAGGCGTGCCGAAACTCAAGATGGATTCGCTGCTGAAGAAGTACGCATTCGTACATCACACCGGCGAACGCTTTGCGGTGTCGCGCTGCGAGAAGTTTCTCTGCGTCAATCCGCATATCACCGATCGCATCCGCGCGACCTACCCCGAGTATCGCGACAAGATCGATACGCTGTGGACGTGGGTGAACACCAATATCTTTGAGGTCCAGCCATTCCCGGAGCGAACTAAACCTTTCCGGGTCGCCTTTGCCGGTCGGCTGGATGAGTTCAAGGTGCCGCCGCTCATGTTCAAGACGATGGCGCGGCTGAAAGCAAAGCTGCCGGGTCAGGTGGAGTTTCACTACATCGGCACCAGCGATCCGGAACGCTTCGGCGAGTTCGCCGAGATCGCCGATATCACGGTGCGCCATGGCTTCAAGGATGCGCACGGCATGGCGGCCACTTTCGCCGACATGCATGCCGGCATCCTGACGTCGGAGTTCGAGGGAATGCCGCGCTGCGTGCTGGAAACGCTCGCCGTCGGCCGCCCCGTCGTCGCCATGCACCTGCCGCAACTGGAAGCGGTGATTCACGACAGCCAGAGCGGTTTTCTCGTTCAGCGAAGCGAGAGCATGGATGAGGATGCAGACCAGCTGGCGTCACGGCTGCTCGACACCCGCGAACTGATTAACGCCGGCGCCATCGATCCGGCGGAAGTCGCATCGTCCATCAACGACTTCACACCGAACACTCAACTCGCCCGCGTTTTCAAACTGCACAAAGAGATTCAGAACGCGCGCGGCATGACCAATCTAACGGCTATTCAAAGCGCATCCGCGTGAACATTCTGATGCTGACCAGCGAGTTTGCGCCCGCCAAAGGCGGGATCGGCACGTATGCCCGCGAACTTGCGTTGGCGGCGGCGGCACTCGGCGCCAACATCACGGTGTTTGCGCCCGACTACGCGCAGGACACCGCGTCCAACGATCGCTCCCTGGCGTTCCGGATGCGCCGCTTCCGCGGCGGCCTCCACTCCATGCGCGATCTGCCGGCCAAGGTGTATCTGGCGCGCAAGGCGGTCGGCATCGAGCACTACGATATCGTGCATGCCGCCGACTGGCCGTTCTTTATTCCTGTTGCATTGTCGCGGCGGCGCGCCGAGTCGCGCGTGATCATGACTCTGCACGGGACCGAGATCTACGAAACGCAGACGTTTCTGAAGCGCCTTGCGATCAACGCCTGCGACGTGTTCGGCGGTCCGACCGAAATTGTCGCCAACAGCCAGTTCACGCGCGATCTGTTTCGCCGTTTCTTCCAGGTCGCGCCTGAGCGGATCAACGCGGTTCCGCTCGGCGTCTCGAGTTACTGGTTCGAGCGCACCGCGGAACGGTCGGCCGTGCGGAAACGGCACGACATCGCGATGGACAACATCGTCCTCGTCACGGTTGCGCGGCTCACGCGCCGCAAGGGACACATCGTCACTGCGGCCGCGCTGGCGTCGCTGCCCGCGCCGCTTCGCCGCCGGATCACCTGGCTGATCATCGGTCCGGACGGCGAGGAGGATTATGTCACAGAGCTTGAGCGCGCCATCGATGACGCGGACTACGACGTGCGCAAGCTCGGGCCGGTGCCGGACAACGCCATCCGCGATCTCTACGGCGCCGCCGATATCTTCTGCATGACCGGTCTCGATGTGGCCTCGGGCCGCGTCGAGGGATTCGGCCTCGTCTACCTCGAAGCAGCCGCAGCCGGACTTCCGAGCATCGCCACCCGGGTCGGCGGCGTCGCGGAAGCCGTCATCGCCGACCGCACCGGCCTCTTGGTCGAGCCGTCAACCGCAGCCGTCGCCAACGCCATTGCGCAGTTGATCGAGCATCCCGATCTGCGCGCGCGATTTGCTGATGCCGCGCTGGCGCATGCGCGGGAGTTATCGTGGATTCGCTGTGCCGCGCGCACCTATGCTTTGCCGCAAGGTGCCCTCCCATGAGGCCGTTGATTGCGGCACTGGTTGTTGCTGGCGCAGCCTCATCTCCGGCTGTGGCATCCGAGCGCGGCTGTATCGAAAGCCGCGAGTACATTCTCAGCGGCCTCGACAGCGATCTGCCGCAAACCCCGCAATCCTATAAAAGCCTGTTCCAGATCTGCACCGCGACGGCCGACTTCTACAACATCAAGGATGCCTACATCCTGCGCGACGGCGGAATCGCGGTCGTTCCGAAACGCGATGACATTGCCGCGACCGCCACCACTCTCTCCGAGTTCTGCCAGCGGTTCCCGAGCGCCACGCTGCGCTTCATCAACCGCGCCGAGCAGAAGCGAATCAAATCTGTGTCGCAAACCGTCATGCTGTCGTCGACGAGCGCCACCCCATGCCGCAAGATCCGCGGCATGCCGGAGCGCTGACGGCTAGCCCGGGTTGGCCGCGATCAGCTCGCTGTAACGCTTGGCATCCGCCTGCATTTGTTCGTCGAAAGCGCGCGGCGTCGACGATGTCAGGGTGACGGCTTGCGGTTCGAAGCGCTTGCGCAGTTCGCTGTCCGCCAGCGCATCGGCCACGTCCGCGTCCACTTTTTCGACAACGGCCTTCGGCGTTCCCGCCGGCGCAAGGATGCCGAACCAAGCGTCATAGTCGAATTGCGGGAAGCCGGCCTCCTTGAAGGTCGGCACATCCGGCAGCAACGGCATCCGCGCGTCGCCGGTGACCGCAAGCGCCCGCAGATCGCCGTTCTGGATCAGATCGCCGCCGACGCTGAAGAAGGTGAAGCCGAACGCCGCGTCACCGCGCAACACAGCCGTGTTCGACTCCGGCAGGCCGCGAAACGCCACCATACTCATCCTCGCCCCGACAATGCTGCGCAGCAATTCCGCAGCAATGCCCGTCGCACTGCCGCGCCCGGCGGACGCGAAGTTGATGCCATTCGCGGAGGCTTTTGCGAGATCGGCGAATTCGCGCAAGGTCTTGGCCGGCGAATTCTTCGGCACGATCATGATCGACGGCGTGGTCGCAACCTTCGTCACGGCAACGAAGTCGGCAATCGGATCGAACGTCACGCCCGGATTGACCGCCTTGATGACTGTGTGACCGTTCGATGTCAGCATCAGCGTGTAGCCGTCCGGCGGCGACTTGGCGATCCCCGCCGTGCCGCCGATCCCCGGCCGGTTCTCAACGATGACGGTCTGCCCCCACTTCGCGCCGAGTTTCTGGGCGATGGTGCGGGCGAGAATATCGGTCATGCTGCCGCCAGAAAAAGGAACGGCAATGGTGACACCGCGGTTGGGAAAGGCTTGGGCGCTTGCGGTATGCGGCAATCCCGTCGCCAACACCGCAGCGGCTCCAGCGTGAAAGAACTCCCGGCGATTCATCTTAGCGTTCTCCCTGTTTTCTTGTTGTGCAGTCAGTCACGCAAAGGCAAACGGCTATTTCGACGGCGCAAGGACCAGCCGGTCGGGCGAGGATCCCAATACACGAACGTAGGCTTCATGCGCGCGCGCCAGCGGATAGATCGCCGTCGGTAGAATTGGGAATGGTTTCAGGAACCCGCTCTCAAAGCCCTCGGTCATATCGCGCAGGACATCCGCCGTCGCGATGGACGACAGCGCCAGCGTATCGATCCCCACATAGGTGTGACGGCCGCGATAGAACGCAAAAATGTCGAACGGCACGGTCTGCTTGAAGGCGGCGATGAAAATCATGCGGCCCAGTACCGCCAGCGATTTCTGACCCGCTTCGTAATACGGCTCGCCGACCGTATTGAAGACCACATCCGCACCGCGTCCGTTTGTGAGTTCGCGAACACGCGCCGCCACGTCGTCCTTGCCTGAATCGATCACGTCATCTGCGAAGCCGCGATGTTCATCGGTCAGCTTGCGCATCGCGCCGATCACGCGCGCGCCCTTCCAGCGCGCGATCTGCGCCGCCGCCTGTCCCACCTTGCCGTTGAGCCCGAGGATCAGCACGGTCTCGCCGCTCTTCGGCATGCCGGCCCGGCGCAAGCCCTCCATTGCGGTGACGAACGGCACACCGATGCCGGCCGCCTCCTCCATGCTGACGCGTGCCGGCTTCGGCACAACTGCGTCCGCCTCGACCACGAGGTGCGAGGCGTGAGTACCATCGCGGCGGATACCGAGATCGCCCGACGATCCGAACACCTCACGGCCGAGAAGCTGCGAAGGACCATCGACGACGACACCGGCAAAATCGCGTCCCGGCGTGCGCGGAAAGACGGCGTAAGGCATCATGCCGATCGCGGCTTTCACATCGGACGGATTCACCGCCGCAGCCTTGATTTCGACGACGACGTCACCCGAGCCGCCGCGCTGGATGGTCTGTGAACTGCGCTTGAGTTCGATCGCTTCGGCATCAACGGCCTTGGCATCGAGCCGGAGGCTCTGGCTCGTGAAAGTGGATGCTGTCGTTTTCGATTGAGCGGTGATCGTCATTCTTGTGTCCGGTCACTTGATGGGCGGTTGCGGCAGTTGAGCTTCGCCGGGCTCCATCATGAGCGTGTAATTTAGTCCCGTCCATTCGCCACTCGCGTCACCCCACGGCGGCGGGCCTTTGCCGGGCGCAAAGTCACCAACCAGCGCGCGCGTCACGCCGAACACCACATCCGTCTCGAGATACTTGTCCTCATCGACGAACACCTGGGTGATCAGTGTTTTGAAGCCCGGCTTGAAGCAGAGGAAATGCAGGTGCGCCGGCCGGTACGGGTGCCGGTTCTGCGCGCGCAGCATGTCGCCGACAGGCCCATCTACCGGTACAGGATAAGGCCCGGGTTTGACCGAGCGGAACCAGAAGCGGCCATCTGCATCGGTCGTGAACTTGCCGCGCAGATTCATGTCGGCCTGCGTGGCGTCCTGATTTTCATAAAGGCCGGCCGGCGAGGATTGCCACACGTCCACCTCGACGCCTGCGATCGGCTGCTGCTTCGGATCGACAATCCGGCAGCGGGCGAACAGCTGCGGCCCCGGTGTAGGCGAGCGCACGATCGAACCGCCATTCTCCATGCGCGGCGAATGCATCCGCCAGAATGGCCCGAGCAAGGCCGCCGCGGTCTCGGTCGCGCCGCTCTGGCCGTTATTCATCAGGCACACCAGTGTCGAGAACCCGATCGCATCGGAAAACAGCACGCCTTCATTATGCTTGTCGTTGGTCGCCTTGCCGATCCGGTTCAGGAAATCGATGCCGACGTCCCACTCCGCTTCTGACAGATGAACTTCTTCGGCAAACGCATGCGCATGACGCACCAACGCATCCATGATCTGCTTCAATCGCGGATTGGCGGTTTGCGCCATCGCATCGACGACGGCCCGGGTGACATCGCCTTGACTCTCGATGATCATTTTCTTGATTTACCTTAGCTCGATACCCACCAAAGCCCGGTTTTGCTGAAATCGAGCCTTGAGTGTCTGGCGGGCGATTTGAGACCGGCATTGACCCGCAGGTCAAACCTTATCACCATGATTGGCGGCCTGTCGTTCAAGGAGCCATGACCGTGGCGGCCCTCACCAACCGTCAAAACGAGATTCTGAATATCGCGCGTGTGTCCGGACGGGTCACCGTCGAGGATCTGGTCCGCCGCTTCGAGGTCTCAGCGCAGACCATTCGCAAAGATTTGAACGATCTCTGCGATCAGCGGGTCATGACCCGCGTCCACGGCGGCGCCATCGTCGCCTCCGGCGTGGAGAATCTCGCCTACGAGGCTCGCCGTTTTGTCGCCATGGAAGAAAAGCGTGCGATCGGCGCAGCCGCCGCCGCGCTGATCCCGAACGGCTCCTCGCTCTTCATCAACATCGGCACCACCACCGAAGAGGTGGCGAACGCGCTGACTGCGCACGAAGACCTGCTGGTCATCACCAACAATCTGAATGTGGCGATGCAGCTCTATCGCTATCCGCGGATCGAGGTAATTGTCGCCGGCGGCAACGTGCGGCGTGGCGACGGCGCGGTGGTCGGTCTTTCAGCGATCAACATGATCACCGAGTTCAAAGTCGACTACGCCATCATCGGCGTGTCGGCGATCGACGAGACCGGCGCCCTGCTCGACTTCGATTATCGCGAGGTGCAAGCGGCGCAGGCCATTCTGGCCAACGCCCGCAAAGTCATCCTTGTCACCGACAGCACCAAGTTTCATCGCGGCGCGCCGGTGCGGATCGGACACCTCAGTCAGGTTCAGGTGCTCGTCACCGACGGCTCCATTCCAGCTGCCATGCAGGCGATCTGCGAAGGACACGGCATCGAGGTGATAAAGGCGCTGACGCAGACCTCGGAGACCGACGCCGTGAGCGCTCCAACAACTGTCCCCAACGCGTAAAAGCCGGTTGCGATAACTTTCGTTTTGAGGTGTAATTCGCGCCCAATACGAAAGCAAAACGCCGAAATCGAAAACGGCAGCGCCGGGGAAGCGCCTTGGAGCAGATTTTCGACCTGGCCATTATTGGCGGCGGGATCAACGGCTGCGGCATCGCCCGCGACGCGGCCGGCCGGGGAAATTCGGTTTTTCTATGTGAAATGAACGACTTGGCCAGCGGGACGTCGTCCTGGTCGTCGAAACTGATCCACGGCGGATTGCGTTATCTCGAATACTACGAGTTCCGCCTGGTCCGCGAAGCGCTGATCGAGCGCGAGGTGCTCTGGCAGATCGCGCCTCACATTATCCGGCCGCTCAGGTTCGTCCTTCCCCACCACAACGGGCTGCGTCCGGGCTGGCTGCTGCGGCTGGGCCTGTTCCTTTACGACTATCTCGGCGGACGAAAGCTGCTGCCGCCGACGCGCTCGCTCAATCTGACACGCGACGAAACCGGGCTGCCGCTCGCGCCCGGCCGTTTCACCAAGGGCTTCGAGTATTCCGACTGCTTTGTCGATGATGCGCGTCTGGTCGTGCTCAACGCACGCGACGCCGTCGAGCGTGGCGCGGTGATCCGCACGCGCACGCGCGCCATCGAAGCGACGCAGGCGAACGGGATTTGGCAGATTGTCGTCGAGAACACGCTGACGCACGCACGGGAGACCATCACGGCGCGCGCCCTCATCAATGCTGCGGGCCCTTGGGTCGAGGATGTACTTGCACGCGGCACCGGCGCCAACGCACGCGCGAAGGTGCGACTGGTGAAGGGATCGCATATCGTCGTGCCGCGCCTGTTCGCGCACGATCGCGCTTACACCTTCCAGAATGCCGACGGCCGCGTCGTTTTCGCCATCCCCTTCCAGGACGATTTCACGCTGATCGGCACGACCGATCAGGACTACGAAGGCGATCCCGCGCGGGTCAAAATTTCCGATGCGGAAATCGAGTATCTCTGCGCGTCCGCAAGCGAATATCTCGCCAAGCCGATCACCCCGAAAGACGTGGTCTGGACCTATGCCGGCGTGCGGCCGCTTTACGACGACGGCGTCAGTGAAGCGAAGGCCGCCACGCGCGACTATGTGTTTGAGCTCGACACATCCGGCGGCGCGCCGATGCTCTCGATCTTCGGCGGCAAGATCACGACCTATCGCCGTCTTTCCGAGGAGGCGATCGAACGGCTGGAGTCTTATCTGAACGGCAAGAAGGCCGAGGAAGGCTGGACGGCCGGCTCGCCCTTGCCCGGGGGCGATCTCGACATTGCCGCACTGCCCGCGCTGACCAATGAACTGCTGCGCGACTATCCTTTCCTCGATCACGGCCACGCAAGTCGTCTCGCCCACGCCTACGGCACGCGCGCGCGGCGAATTCTCGGACTTGCCAAATCCGCATCCGATCTCGGCCAATGGTTCGGCGCGACGCTGACCGAGGCCGAGTTGAAATACCTCGTTGCGCAGGAATGGGCGGTGACGGCCGAGGACGTGGTGTGGCGGCGATCGAAGCTTGGACTGCGGCTGTCCGCCGCGGAAATGGCCACAATCGATGATTGGCTGGCGGGCTATGGTTCCGGCCACGCCATCCGGCCGGACATACGGGGACGGGCATGAGCATCACACTCGATCATGTGAGCCGTGACGTTCAGGGCGTTCGCCACATCCGCGACGTCTCGCTGACGCTCGAGCGCGGCACGCTCAGCGTGCTGCTTGGGCCGACGCTTTCCGGCAAGACCTCATTGATGCGGCTACTCGCCGGCCTCGACAAGCCGACCACTGGGCGCGTGCTCGTCGACGGCAAGGATGTGACCGGCGCCGACGTGCGGCAGCGTTCCGTCGCCATGGTCTATCAGCAGTTCATCAACTACCCGTCGCTGTCGGTGTTCGAGAACATTGCCTCGCCGCTGCGCGTGCAGGGCAAGCCGCGCGCCGAGATCGAAACGCGCGTGCGCGACGCCGCGAAACTGCTGAAACTCGAACCTTATCTCGACCGCACGCCCCTGCAGCTCTCCGGCGGTCAGCAGCAGCGCACGGCGATTGCGCGCGCACTGGTAAAAGGCGCGGATCTCGTCCTGCTCGACGAGCCGCTGGCCAACCTCGACTACAAGCTGCGCGAGGAACTGCGCACCGAACTGCCGCGCATCTTCGAGGCGTCCGGCGCGATCTTCGTCTACGCCACCACCGAACCGTCGGAAGCGTTGCTGCTCGGCGGCCGTACGGTCTGCCTCTGGGAAGGCGCGGTAATGCAGACGGGCGAGACGCCGTCCGTCTATCACCGGCCTGACACGCTGCGGGTGGCGCAGGTGTTCTCCGATCCGCCGCTGAATCTCATTCGCGTCGAGAAAACGAACGGCGCGATCAACTATGGCGACAATCAACGCGCCGACGCCAATGGCCTCTACGCCGCCCTGGGCGACGGGATCTACAGCGTCGGCTTCCGCGCGCATCAGATCGGCGTTAACGGAAGCGGTTCAAGCGGCCATCGCTTTGCGACCACCGTAACCGTGACCGAAATCACCGGTTCGGAGAGCTTCGTGCATCTCAAGCGCGGCGATACGAACTGGGTTGCCGTGCTCGAAGGCATCCACGAGTTCGTGCCGGGCGACCGCCTCGATGCATCGCTCGACCCGAACGACATCTTCATCTTCGACAGCAGCAACCGGCTGGTCGCTGCGCCGCGCGCGAGGTAGCTGATGGCGCGCATCGACCTCGAGGACCTCGCACATTCCTACAGCGGCAACGACGCGCCGCCGGAGTCGTTCGCGCTAAAACCGATGTCGATGACCTGGCGTCAGGGCGGCGCCTACGCGCTGCTCGGCCCATCCGGCTGCGGCAAGACGACTCTTCTCAATATCATCTCCGGCATTGTCACGCCCTCGCGCGGCAAGGTGCTGTTCGACGGGCGTGACATCACGCAGCTGTCGACGCGCGAGCGCAACATCGCGCAGGTGTTCCAGTTTCCGGTGATTTACGACACCATGACGGTCGGCGAGAACCTCGCCTTCCCGCTGAAAAACCGCGGTGTGCCGCACGACAAGATCGCCGCCCGCGTCGCCGAAATCGCCAATCTGCTCGACCTGACACCGGAGCTCAATCGCAAAGCGACGCGGCTGACCGCCGACGCCAAGCAGAAGATTTCGCTCGGCCGCGGCCTCGTCCGCTCGGACGTCGCCGCCGTGCTGTTCGACGAGCCGCTGACGGTGATCGACCCGCATCTGAAGTGGGAGCTGCGCTCGAAACTGAAGGCCCTGCATCGCGCGCTCGACCTCACCATGATCTACGTGACGCACGATCAGACCGAGGCGCTCACCTTCGCCGATACGGTCGTTGTCATGCATGACGGCGGCGTGGTGCAGAGTGGCACGCCGCAGGAATTGTTCGACAAGCCGGCGCACACATTCGTCGGCTATTTCATCGGTTCGCCAGGTATGAATGTGATCCCCGCCGAGGTCAGCGGTCATGAGGCGCATGTCGGCGGCCGGACCATTCGCCTTGGCCGCAACTACGGACAGTTTCCTGCGCAGACGAAGGTCGAGATCGGCGTGCGGCCCGAGTTCGTCAATATCGCGCCACCCAAGCCTGACCTGATTTCGGCTCGCATCGAACACATCGACGATCTCGGCCGTGTCCGTTATGCCCGCGCGCGCGTCGGCGACCAGCGCTTCTACGCGCGGGTGCCGAACGGCTTCAATCCACCGGCGGACAACGCCGGCCTCGTGTTCGATCCGGCGCACGTCCACGTCTACGCGGACAGCCTCCGCGTCGAGGGGGCAGCCTGATGGAAAAGACCATCAACCAGAAGGCCTGGTTCCTGGTGCTGCCCGTATTCGCGGTGGTGGCGTTCTCGGCCATCCTGCCGCTGATGACGGTCGTGAACTATTCGGTGCAGGACACGTTCGGCAACAATCAGTTCTTCTGGAACGGCGTCGGCTGGTTCAAGGAGCTGCTCGATCCGTCGACCGACCTCGGCGGACGCTTCCTCGCCTCGCTCGGCCGCAACCTGTTCTTCTCGGCCGTCATTCTCGCCATCGAAATTCCGCTGGGTATTCTTGTGGCGTTGTCGATGCCGCGGCAGGGCTGGGGCGTCGCCGCCTGTCTCGTGATCCTGGCGCTGCCGCTGCTGATCCCATGGAACGTGGTCGGCACCATCTGGCAAATCTTCGGGCGGCCCGACATCGGCCTGATGGGCTATGCCCTCAATCAGCTCGGCATCAAGTACAACTACGTCTCGAACGATATCGACGCCTGGGCAACGATCATCGTCATGGACGTGTGGCACTGGACGAGCCTTGTCGCCCTCCTCTGCTACGCCGGCCTGAAATCGATCCCCGACGCTTACTATCAAGCCGCGCAGATCGACGGCGCATCGCGCTGGGCCGTGTTCCGCGCCATCCAGCTGCCGAAAATGAACCGCGTGCTGCTGATTGCGGTGCTGCTGCGGTTCATGGATTCGTTCATGATCTACACCGAGCCGTTCGTCGTCACCGGCGGCGGCCCCGGCAACTCGACGACGTTCGTGTCGATCGAGCTCGTGAAAATCGCGCTCGGCCAATTCGACCTCGGCAAGGCCGCAGCACTGTCGATCGTCTACAACCTGATCATCCTGATCGTGTGCTGGGTGTTCTACACCGTGATGGTCAACGCCGGCGCCGAGCGCGACACTCCGAAGGAGGCCGCGTGATGGGTACGATCCCCGGTCGCCGCATCATCCTGATCGCGTTCCTGATTTTCCTGCTGCTGCCGATCTATTGGCTCGTCAACATGAGCTTCAAGACCAACACCGAGATCGTCAACACCATGACGCTGTGGCCGCATCAGCCGACCCTGGCCAACTACAAGCGCATCTTCACCGATGCGAGCTGGTACTCCGGCTACATCAATTCGCTGAAATACGTCATCATCAACACCATTCTGTCGATCTCGCTGGCGTTGCCTGCCGCTTACGCGTTCTCGCGCTATCGCTTCCTCGGTGACAAGCATCTGTTCTTCTGGCTGCTGTCGAACCGCATGGCGCCGCCGGCCGTGTTCGCATTGCCGTTCTTCAATCTCTATTCGGCGATCAACCTGTTCGATACGCCATGGGCGGTAGCGCTGGCGCACTGCCTGTTCAACATTCCGCTCGCCGTCTGGATTCTCGAAGGCTTCATCTCCAGCGTGCCGCGCGAGATCGACGAGACCGCGTTCCTCGATGGCTACTCGTTCCCGCACTTCTTCGTGAAGATCCTGATGCCGTTGATCGCCAGCGGCATCGGCGTCGCCGCTTTCTTCTGCTTCATGTTCTCGTGGGTCGAACTGCTGCTCGCCCGCACGCTGACGTCGGTCAACGCCAAGCCGATCGCCGCCACCATGACGCGCACGGTCTCCGCCGCCGGCATGGACTGGGGCCTACTTGCTGCAGCCGGCGTGTTGACGATCATTCCGGGCGCGCTGGTGATCTGGTTCGTCCGCAACTACATCGCGCGCGGTTTCGCGCTTGGCCGGGTGTAGGAGACCTCCATGGAAAACATCGCATGGATGGCCTGGACGATCCCCACCGCGATCTTCTTCGCGATGATTGCCGGAACGCTCCTCACCATGACCTGGCTCGCAGCTGCGTACCCCGAACAAGAGCGCGTCGGCGTGCTGCGCATCCCGACCACGCGCGGCGATCGCCTCTTTATCTCGCTGATTGCTGCGGCCGTGATCCATCTGTTGTGGATCGCGTTCGCCGGCACTGCCGCTCTCTTCACGCTCCCGATTGGAGGAGGATTTGAGTTTTCGAGCCTCTGGCTCGCCACCGCCATTTCGCTTGCGACCGCCGTGCTGATCTTCCGCACGGTCTAGCAAACGAGGAAAGGCAGATCCGGACAACCGGACCTGAAGTCGAGCATGATCCGGAAAAGTGAGAACCGTTTTTCCGAGAAGACCATGTTCAAAAATGACGTCGCTCATAGGGAGGACACCATGCGACAACTTGCGAGGAAGAAGCGTTTGATGACGATGACAAGCGCCGTTGCGCTGGTCGTGGCTTCGGCTGCGCTCACCGCTCCGGTACTTGCAGACGACGCGATCAATCAGAAGTGGATCGACAGCGAGTTCCAGCCGTCGACGCTGTCGAAGGCCGACCAGATGAAGGAGCTGCAGTGGTTCGCCAAGGCAGCCGAGCCCTTCAAGGGCATGGAGATCAATGTCGTCTCCGAAACCATCACGACGCACGAGTATGAGGCGAACGTGCTGGCGAAGGCCTTCAGCGAGATCACCGGCATCAAGCTGAAGCATGACCTGATCCAGGAAGGCGACGTGGTCGAGAAAATCCAGACCCAGATGCAGTCGGGCAAGAACGTCTATGACGGCTGGATCAACGACTCCGACCTCATCGGCACGCACTTCCGTTACGGCCAGGCGATCGCGCTGTCGGACTACATGGCCGGCGAAGGCAAGGACGTGACCCTGCCGTCACTCGACATCGAGGACTTCATCGGCAAGTCGTTCACGACGGCGCCCGACAAGAAGATGTACCAGCTGCCGGATCAGCAGTTCGCGAACCTTTACTGGTTCCGCTACGACTGGTTCACCAACGCCGACTACAAGTCCCGCTTCAAGGCGAAGTACGGCTACGACCTCGGCGTGCCGGTCAACTGGTCGGCCTATGAAGACATCGCCGACTTCTTCACCAACGATGTGAAGGAAATCAACGGCGTCCGCGTTTACGGCCACATGGACTACGGCAAGAAAGACCCCTCGCTCGGCTGGCGCTTCACCGATGCGTGGCTGTCGATGGCCGGCAACGGCGACAAGGGACTTCCGAACGGCCTCCCCGTCGACGAATGGGGCATCCGCATGGAAGGCTGCCGCCCGGTCGGCTCGTCGGTCGAACGCGGTGGCGACACCAACGGCCCGGCCGCGGTCTACTCGATTGCGAAGTATCTCGACTGGATGAAGAAGTATGCCCCGCCGCAGGCGCAAGGCATGACCTTCTCCGAGTCGGGTCCGATGCCGGCACAAGGCGCGATCGCCCAGCAGATGTTCTGGTACACCGCTTTCACCGCCGACATGGTGAAGCCGGGCCTGCCGGTCGTGAACGCGGACGGCACGCCGAAGTGGCGCATGGCTCCTTCGCCGAAGGGCTCGTACTGGAAGGAAGGCATGAAGCTCGGCTATCAGGATGTCGGCTCGGGCACGCTGCTTAAGTCGACCCCGCCAGATCGCCGCAAGGCTGCCTGGCTCTATCTGCAGTTCATCACCTCGAAGACGGTGAGCCTGAAGAAGAGCCATGTCGGTCTCACCTTCATCCGTGAGAGCGACATCTGGGACAAGTCGATGACCGATCGCGCGCCGAAGCTCGGCGGTCTTGTCGAGTTCTATCGCTCGCCGGCCCGCGTGCAGTGGTCGCCGACCGGCAACAACGTGCCGGATTATCCGAAGCTCGCGCAGCTGTGGTGGCAGAACATCGGCGATGCGTCGTCCGGTGCAAAGACTCCGCAAGCGGCGATGGATGCGCTCGCGGCAGCTCAGGACTCGATCCTGGAGCGGCTCGAGAAGTCCAACGTGCAGGGTGAATGCGGTCCGAAACTGAATCCGAAGCAGACCGCCGAGTACTGGTTCGCGAAGTCGGAGAAGGATGGCAACGTCGCGCCTCAGCGCAAGCTCGCCAACGAGAAGCCAAAGGGCGAAACGGTCGACTACGACACGCTGATCAAGTCGTGGCCGGCCACCCCGCCGAAGACCACGGCGACGGCTAAGTAAGCGAAAGCATTACCATCAACGCGCGAAGGGCCGGAGCAATCCGGCCCTTTTCCTTTTAAATCAACACGATTCACCGTTGCTACAGAGAGAAACAATTCGAGAATTGACGAGCGGAACTGTCTCCTTTAATAAATAAATGATCATTTATTAAAGGTATTGAATGACCGTAGACACTGCGATTTCGTCTCCACGCTGGACGCGCCGCAAGGACGCGAGACCGGCCGAAATTCTCGACGCCGCGCTCGAGCTGTTTGTGCAGCAGGGGTTTGCGAAGACGCGCATCGAAGACATTGCCCAGCGTGCCGGTGTGACCGGCGGCGCGATCTACCGCTACTTCCCCAACAAGGATGCCCTACTCGAAGGTCTGATCCGCGACTCCCTTCTCGCCGATCTCGACGCCATGTCCGCAAAGCTGCGCCAGCGCGAGGGCAAGGTCAGCGACATGATCGCCGACGCACTGTGGGGCTGGTGGCAAACGTTCGGTGGCGGGAAACTGTCGGGTCTCTGCAAGCTGATGGTTGCCGAGGGCGACAACTTCCCTGCCCTGCGCGAGTTCTACTTTGAGCAAGCGATCGAGGAACGCTGCGGCCGATTGATCGACTTCCTGCTGCGCAAAGGTATCGCGCAAGGCGAGTTTTACGTCATCGACGTCGACTACACCGTCAAGATCATCCGCTCGTCGATGCTGATGACGCAAATCTGGAAGAACTCGTTCGCGCACAGCGAACGTGAAGCGCTCGATATGCGCCGTTACTTCAACGCATACGCCGAACTTCTCCTTGCGGGATTAAAGCAGAAAGAGCCGCAATCATGAGCATCACCGAAAACCGGCGGCTCGTGGCGCTGGTGCGAAAGATCGTCGCCTGGCCGAACCGCCATCCTTCGCTGCAGCCGTTCTCCAATTGGATGATGCGCCGCCTTGCGCGCGTTGCCATGAAAAAAGCGAATGCAAAACCGGCGGCGGACCTTGCCGAACTACATCAGGAATGGTCGCGAAGCGCGCCAGCGATGGCGAGCTACAAACTGACGAAGATCGAAGGCGACACTGCTTACGCCGAAGTTCACAGCGAATGTGCGCTACGGGGCAGCGGCGATGTCGGCGCCTGCTTTCGCATGATGGAGTACGATCGCGAGATCATGCGCAAGGTCGGCGGCGAGCTCGTCATTCTTGAATCCCAGGCCTCACCCGGACGCACGTTCTGCACCGTCGCGATGCGCAGGAAAGGCGCGTCGATGGCCGACTTCACACCTGCCCATCTGAAAAAACAAACCTAGGGACGTCATCATGAAAAGGCTTATCGGCTGGTCGCTCGCCGCGACCGGGCTCACGATCGCTATTGTCGCAATTCTGGTCTGGCGTGCGTTTACTCCGCCAAACCCGCTCCAACCAACAAGTACGGCGTTCACGCTCGACAACGTCACCGTGATCAATCCCGGCGATAGCCGTCGTGAGCGGCAACGCATCACCGTAAATTCTGAGACCATTCAGAGCATTGCGCCGGCTTCGGCGCCAGCGAGCGGCGCGCTGCAGACCTACAGCGGCATGTACGTCCTTCCCGGCCTGGCCGACATGCACGCGCATCTGCCGCCAAAAAATCCGCTCAAGCTTTCGAGTTATTTTCTGCTGCTCAACCTCGCCTACGGCGTGACCTCGATCCGCGACGCGGGCGATCTCGACGACACATCTCTGAATGGACGGCGTGAGGCTGCCGCAGACGGGTATCCCAGCCCTCGCGTCTTTCCCTGCGGCCCGTTCGTCTCCGCCGGCGCTCGCAAATGGGCCAATACCGTCATTCTGGAAAGTCCCGCAGATGCCGACAAAGTCGCGGCAACTCTGAAAGCCAATGGCTCCCACTGCCTGAAGGCTTACGACGGCTTGACGCTGGCGATGGTCGACGCGTTACGCGAGGCCACACGTAAACACGGACTTCGCATGATCGGTCATGTTCCGGAAGGATTGACCTACGAGAAGGCGCTCATCCCCGACACCCAGCATCTGATGGGTGTCACCGATCCGGCAGACCAAAAGCCGGATCATCGGCTCGCACTGACCCAAGGCTGGGATCGCGTCGACGATGCGCGGCTCGAGGCGATCGTGAAAGCCACCAAGCAGTCCGGCATCGCCAACACACCGACGCTTGTCTACGATCAGCAAATCCTGAGACTCGAAAAGTACGACGAGGCGCGCCGCAGTCCCGAAGCGCTGCTGCTTCCACGCGTCTTCCGCGATGTCGTCTGGAATCCCAAAGAAGGCATTCCCGGCTATCGCAACATGACGCCGGCCGAGTTTGACGGTGTGCGCTTTGCGCAAGACAAGAAGCTTCGCCTCACACGCATGCTGTACGAGGCCGGCACGCAGCTTTATCTCGGGACCGACGTCCAGCAACCTTTCACCAGTCCAGGGATCAGCCTGCATCAGGAAATGCGGCAGTTCGCCAAGAGCGGCATCCCAACTGAAGCGATCTGGAAGCTGGCAACGAGCGACGCCGGGAAATCGCTCGGGTTGACGGGACTTGGAACGCTGGCGGCCGGAGCGCCCGCGGATTTTCTGATCTTCCGCAACGACCCGACCAAGGATCTTGCCGCGCTGGACTCACTCGAAGCTGTCGTTGCGCAAGGCCGCCTCTACACGAAGGCGAGCATCGACGCCAAGATCGCGGAGTATCAGGCACATTACAGCGGATTTATCGTCGATCGGCTGTCGGTCGTATTGGGCAGGGCCGCGCTGCGCAAGATCTCCGCCACCGATTCACACTGAAAGGCCTGCGATCACAAACTCTCGCCGTTGCAGGCTTAGGGCTTGCAGCGGTAATAGATCTGCTCGTTGACCTCAAGCTTCTCCGGCGACAGCAGCTTCAGCGTAATCGAACCCCGGGCGCGGCCCTGATCGTCGAAGCTGTAGCCGTACGCTTTCAGCGATCCGTCCTTCTGTTTGACGATGCGATTGACGGAGTTGCCATGCTCGTAAAACAGGACGTTGCGCGGCTCTACCGTCAGTGCGAGTTCGCTCGCCTGCTCGCCGCAGGCGGCCGGATCGGACGCCCAAGCACCGAGCATCGCTTTGGGCAGGGTGTCGGCTGCAAACGCCGCGACCCCCGAGAGAAGCGATGCGACGACGATCGGCAACGCAGTCCGCAGGCAACGCACACGCCGCTGAACGACCGCATTCACAATCGGAATCAAGCTTATGAACTGCCTTGAGGAAATGGTCGGGGCAGCTGGATTCGAACCAACGACCTGCAGTACCCAAAACTGCCGCGCTACCAGGCTGCGCTATACCCCGATCTCTGGATGGGGCCGTGGTACACCGCCAGGATTGCCCCTTCAAGGCGCGGAAAGCACCCTATTTGCCGCCAAACAGCGGGTGCGCGACCCGGTCGCCAGGGCGGATACCGAATTTCTTCGCGGTCCCCGCGATGACCTCCAGCACGCCCTTGGCCGGTCCGCCGGACGAGATCGTTTTCAGAGACTCCGGCTCGGTGTTTTCGGCGATGCGGATGATCCGCCCGTCGCCGGCGATGAAAATCATGTCGAGCGAGATGTAAGTGTTCTTCATCCACATCGAGACCTGCTGCTCGGGAGTGAAGTCGAACAGCATGCCTTTTCCTTCGGCCAACTCCTTCCGGTACATCAGCCCGGTCGCCCGCTCCTGCTCGGTCTTGGCCATCTCGACCGAGAACACCTGCACGCCGGATTTGGTGATGATTTCGAGCGTCTGGAACTCGGCCGCCTGACTGGCCGGCGCTGCTACGAGCATCAGCGCTGCGAAACCCGCCAGCATCAGTCCGCGAATGGTCGCGGCCGCAAACCCCGAAAACGTCGTTGATCCGATACGCATACCTATTCCGTCCTCTCGGCCTTAAGCGGCGGCACCCTACCCCGGCCAAACAGCCGAATGCCAGATGGACACCCAACTGTGATCGGACAACGTTCGACCGGCCGCAGGGCGGCCGGTCGATCCGGATGGGTCGGTTGAAAGCTAGTGCGAGGACAGGCCGCCCGGGCCGGTCTCGGGCTGGATCTCGGCCGCCATCATGCCCTTGGAGCCGGGCCCGTAGCGGACCAGCACGTACTGGCCCGGCCGCAGCTCGGTCATGCCGTAGCGCCGCAGCGTTTCCATGTGCACGAAGATGTCGGGCGTGCCTTCACCGCAGGTGAGGAAGCCGAACCCGCGCAGCCGGTTGAACCATTTCACCTGCGCGCGCTCGAGCCCGCTGGTCGGCGTCACGCTGACGTGGGTGCGCGGCGGCAGCATCTGCGCCGGATGGATCGCGGTCGACTCGTCCATGGAGACGATGCGGAAGGCCTGATAGCCCTTCTGACGCTGCACGCATTCGACGACGATGCGCGCGCCTTCGTAAGCGGTCTGGAAGCCGTCGCGGCGCAGCACGGTTACGTGTAGCAGAATGTCCGGCCAGCCATTGTCGGGAACGATAAAGCCGTAGCCCTTCGAGGCGTCGAACCACTTGATGACGCCGCGCAGCTCGACGAGGTTCGCTGCGGGGACTTCACCTGGCAAACCGCCAAGGTCTACATTTGCTGAAAAGTCCGGCTGTCCTGTCCGGCTCGCGCCAGCCGCCGGAGGACCAAATCGCTTGGACTCAAAACTGTCGGACCCCATGACCCCACACCCCGCCGGTCGCATGTCATCGTTGTGACAGCCCGGAATTACGCGCGACGCTCGCTCGACTCGATGCGCGAATCTCTTGAATCGAAGATAACACTCTGCAATTGGTCGGAAAGCCAAAAATCGGAATCGAATCGATCTATGAACAGCCTTGCAGCGGCACGAATCAATTCCGCAAGACGCGGGTCACGACTCAGTTTCCGATGAAGGGACCGAGCGTTTCGCCGATGTCGTGACGAATGACAAGATCTGCGGAGTCATCCTGTTCCGTCGGTTCGTTGTTGATAATGACAAGCCGTGCGCCGCAGTTCCGCGCAAGTTGCGGAAATCCTGCCGCCGGCCACACCACAAGCGAGGAACCGATCGCCAGAAACAGATCGCAATGCTGCGCGAGTTCTGTGGCGCGGCGCATCTCGTTTTCCGGCATCGCCTGACCGAACGAGATCGTCGCGGTCTTCACCGGATCGCCGCAGGCCCGACAATCCGGCGCCTGCCCTTCGGCGTCGAACTGCTCCTTCACCCACTTCAACGTGTAGGACTTCTCGCAGCCGATGCAGCGCGCGTAGGTGGTGTTGCCGTGGAGCTCGATCACATGGTCGGCCGCGAAGCCCGAGTTCTGATGCAGGTTGTCGATGTTCTGGGTGATGATCGCCGGCACCTTGCCGGCTTTGTAGAGCGCCGCCAGCGCGCGGTGCCCGCGCCCCGGCCTAGCTGCGCCGAATGTCGCTTCCATCGCAAAGCGCCGGCGCCAGGCTTCATCGCGCGCATCCTGACTGGCGACGAACTCATCGAACGGGATTGGACGGTTTTTCGTCCACAGACCACCCGGCGAGCGGAAATCCGGAATGCCGCTTTCGGTGGAAATGCCGGCGCCGGTGAAAGGTACGATAACCCTCGCCGACGCAATCATGTCGCCGAGTCGCTCGACGCCTTCCTGCAAACTGGACGCAATCATGCAACACCCGCTGATCGGCTTTCCGCCATATGTAACCTCGCGCGGGAATGAATCTGGGCCGGAATCAGCGCGCCTGCAACCGCGGCGCTGGCAATGAGGCTGTGCGGCAAGCGGGATCACAGTCGCGTCAGGTCGCGTGCGGCGCTCTCGCATGATGAAAGAAAGTGCGGTCCTGTCAGAAACCTGACAGTGCCCTGACTGTCACGACTGAAGCGATCGCCGTCAGGCCGAGCAGAAGGCCCGCGGCGAGCTTACCGCCGAGGCTCGATGTCCTGGCCTCAAGCCAGGGTATCAGCTTCGCAAACAGCGCGAAGCCCCGGTCTTCAATGAAGTTCCGGACCATGCGCGCGATTGCATCGTGAACAACCTTATCCATGCCGTTTGGTCGGCGCTCAACCGGCCGAGGTTCAAGTGCCAACCCTTGTTTTTGCTGCTATTGAGTAGCCGACCCGCGCCCGCCGGAATCCAATCTCGGAATGTTCTCAGGGAGATAAAGAAACATGCGTTTTCTGCACACGATGCTTCGCGTTCGCAACCTCGACACCGCGCTGAAATTCTACGCCGACGCATTCGGGCTCAAGGAAGTCCGCCGCATCGACAACGACAAGGCGCGTTTCACGCTGGTGTTCCTGTGCGCGGACGAAGACCTGAAGCTGCTCGAGGCGCTGCCGAAGACGCGCGGCGCACCGCTGGTCGAGCTGACTTACAACTGGGATGAGGAGACCTACGGCGAGGATCGTTACTTCGGCCACCTCGCCTACGAGGTCGACGATATCTATGCGACCTGCGATCGCTTGCAGAAGCTCGGCATCACCATCAACCGCCCGCCGCGAGATGGCATGATGGCTTTCATCCGCTCACCCGATAAGCACTCGATCGAACTTCTGCAGAAGGGCGAGGCCAAGCCGCCGCAGGAGCCGTGGTCCTCGATGCCGAACACCGGCCATTGGTAGGCGCCTCGGGGCTAACAGCCACCAACCGGCTCGCGTCCGGAACAGTCGAGGTTGCAGTCCGAGTTGCGGCAGACCCAGGTCTTCGTCTTGGTCGCACTCGCGTAGAAGCACGCTCCGACGCACTCCTTGGCGAACGCGCGCTGGCGGACGTAGGTATTGGTTATCCCCAGAACCCCGTTTTCGACCTTCACCGAGGTACTGACCTTGCCCTGCCCCGGAACCGTAACCTCGACCTGGGCCGATGGCGCCTCAACCCAGGAAAAATAGAACAAACTGAGAAACAAGCCCCAAAATAGCAGCCTAAAGCCTTGTTTTTGGCTCTTTCCACGATGTCGAAATCTGATTTCTGGCATACAGTTTTACCCTAAACCCTTGGTTGCATAAATTAATGGAAGCTCGTTCTGATGCTATAATGCCACAGATCAAAACTTCGAACGGGGAGCGCTTTTTTTGTACTCGCTCTTTGGATAGACGAGGGCTTAACTATTGGAACTTGGGATTCTTTCTGGGGAATTGGTTGCATGCGAGCGTTGACATTATTTTGCTCCGCGCTGGCGCTTGGGGTTGCGTTGCCACATATTGGCATCGCCCAAGATGCGTTTTCAATTAATGACGCTATCAAACAGGCCATTCTGACAAATCCGGGCGTCGGCGAAGCGGCGGCCAATCGCCGTGCGACTGAGGCGGAATTGCGTCAGCAGCAGTCGACCTTGCTCCCCCAAATCCGGGTCGAGGCGAAGGTTGGACCTGAACGTTTCACGCAGAACGTTACGCCCGCACCGCTGGGCAATGACATCACGCGGCATGGCCGCGAGGTTTCCGTCGTGGGCCGCCAGCTGCTGTTCGACGGCTTTACATCGATCAATGAAATCTGGAAGCAATCGGCCCGCACCAATGCCGCTGCGGCTCGCGTCCACGAGCGTACCGAACTGATCGCGCTCGATGCGTCGGAAGCCTATATCGATATTACCCGCTTCACGCGCCTGATTGCGGTGGCGGAAGATAATCTTCGCGTGCATCGCAATCTGTTCTCAAATGTGCAGACGCGCTTCAACGGCGGTCGGGCCGGCGAAGGCGACCTTGAGCAAACGCGTGAGCGCGTCGAAAACGCCGCCGCAACCCTCGCCGGCTTCCGGCAGAATTTGGACGAGGCGCGCGCCAAGTACCGCAACTCTGTCGGCCTGGAGCCCTTCAACCTGCGTACGCCGGGCCGTCTGGGCGGCTTGCCGCGGACGAAGGATGAATCGCTTGCCACAGCCCTTCGCTTTAACCCGACGATCAAAGCTGCGGATCAGGACGCGCGCGCCGCAAAGCACGGCTTTGACGCGACCGCCGGCGCTTTCGTGCCGAACCTGTTTCTGGAAGGCCGCGCGTCGACCGGCGTGAACAGCAGCAACTTTGTCGGCAAGCGCGAAGACATGAGCGGCAAACTCGTCGCGAGCTGGGATATTTTCCGCGGCGGACAAGACGTGTGGCGCCGGGCCGAGCTCTCGGAGCGCTACGTCGAAAGCACCATGCGCCACGCCAAACTTCAGCGCAGCGCACTTGAATCGATTGATCGCGCCTGAGCCGCGCGCACACTGACCGGTGATCGCCTCGGAGCCCTCGGCCGGCAAATCGCCTCCGACCGGAAAGTCATCGTCGCCTATCAGAAGGAATACGAGCTCGGCCAACGCTCGCTGGTTGACCTTCTCAATGCGCAGAACCAACTGTTCAACGCGCTGGTGTCGCAAATCTCGACGCAGAGCGTCGCCGTGTTCGCCGACTATCAGCTGCTTGCTGCCATGGGCGGTCTGATCGAGTACGTGAAGTCTCCGCCGCCGGCTGACGCAGCTCCTCTCGACCCGGTGCCGTTCGCGATCTTCCCGACCAAGCTTCCGCCGATCCTCCTTCGGGCTCCGATGACAGGTCCGGAGCCGCTTGAGGTCACAAAGGCGCAGCCGTTCGCCAGCTATGCCTCGGGAGATCAGAAGATTACCCCCTTCGATGGTCAGCCGGATGTGAAGTTCTCGGATCGCTGGCAGGGCCTCAATCCGGTATCCGAATTGATCGACGCCGCGGCAAACTGGAAGCAGCAGCCGCAGCGCTAAGCGAGCCTATCGAGGCACCTGCAGGCACCTTGGGTGCCAGTTTGGCCGCCGAAAGGCGGCCAAATGCGTTTTGGGGCGTTAGGCTTGTTTCCAATTTGTAAGGGAAGTGCGGCCGAAATCGCTGTAGAATATGGGTATTCCAGTTCAGGAAATTGCCCGTGAACAAGCATTCCAGCGACGTTTTTGCGACCGCTGCAGCCAAAGAGGCGGCAGCGGGAACGACGATTTCAGATCCGCTGGTTGATTGCCTCCTCTATCTCGCCTCTCACCACGGGCGCGCCGTCAGCCGCGACGCACTCGTTGCTGGCCTGCCTTTGGTTAACGGCCGTCTGACCGCGGCCCTCGTCGAACGCGCAGGACAACGGGCAGGCCTCGATATCAAGCCCGAGAAACGCCGCCTCGAACAAATTCCGGCTCTTGTGCTGCCGGCGCTGCTCGTCATGAAAGACGGCTCCGCGTTGATCATGACCGGTGTTTCTCAGAACGGCAGTATCATCGACTGCATCGAACCGGGCGAGGTGTCGTCGACGAAGAGCCGCTCCGCTGCATCGTTGGCCGACATCTATTCCGGTTACATGTTCCTCGCACGGCCTGAACCGATTGCGGACGAACGCACGGCCGCGTCGGGCGATTTGCCGACCAATCACTGGTTCTGGTCGGTGGTACGCCGCTTCGGGTCAAATTACGGGCACGTGGCACTTGCCGCATTCCTCGTGAACATGCTGGCCCTCGCCGCCCCGCTGTTCACAATGAACGTCTACGACCGAGTTGTCCCGAACGGGGCAATTCCTTCACTGATCGCACTCGCCATTGGTCTCGGTCTCGCGATCGTCTTCGACTTTGTCATTCGCATGGTTCGCAGCCGTATCGTCGATCTGACCGGCAAGAAGATCGATGTCGTGCTCGCGTCGAACATCTTCGAGCACGTGCTCTCGATCAAAATGGCCAACCGCCCGACATCGGTCGGCATCCTGGCCAACCAGATGCGCGACTTCGATTCGGTGCGCGATTTCTTTACCTCCGGCACGGTGGTGGCTGCAACGGACCTGTTCTTCGCGTTTATCTTCATCGGCATTCTGTTCATCATCGCCGGGCCGCTGGCCTGGATCCCGTTGCTGATGCTGCCGATCGTGGTCGCGACGGGAATCATCCTGCAGAAACCTCTCGACCGCGCCATGAAGCGCCTGCAGGCGGAGTCGTCCGCACGGCACGGCGTGCTGGTCGAATCCCTTTCCGGAATCGAGACCGTGCGCGCCGCCGGCGCCGAGTCGCGCATGCAGACGGTGTGGGAACGGTCGGTCGCCGCAACCGCCCGATCCGGCGAAGACGTGCATTTCTGGTCGACATTGGCGCTGACGATTTCCAACTCCGCGCAACAGATCACCAGCATGCTGCTCGTCGTCATCGGCGTATTCCTGATCCTCGATGGCAAGATCACCATGGGCGCCCTGATCGCCGCGAACATGCTGTCGGGCCGCGTCCTCGCCCCGATCGCGAGCATCGCGTCCGTCATCACCCGCGCCACCCAGACGCTCAGCGCGCTGCGGGCGATCGACCGGCTGATGCAGCTCGAGCGCGAGCGTCCGCCGGGCCGCAGCTACGTGTCGCGCAAGATCCAGCACGGTGCGATCGCCTTCAACAACGTCAGCTTCCGCTATCCAAATTCGAAGCAGGATGCGTTGAGCAACGTCTCGTTCAAGATCAACGAAGGCGAGCGCGTCGCCATCGTCGGCCGCGTCGGATCCGGCAAAACCACGGTTGGACGGTTGCTTTCGGGATTCTACGATCCGACCGAAGGCAGCGTTGCGGTCGACGGTATCGACGCGCGGCAATACGATCCCGCCGATCTGCGCGCGGGCATCGGCTTCGTGATGCAGGACACCGACCTCTTCTTCGGTAAGCTGCGCGACAACATCGCGCTCGGCAAACCGGCCGCCAGCGATGAAGAAGTTATCGAGGTGGCAAGACTGGCCGGCGTCGAAAACTTCGTCGCGGCTCATCCGCTCGGCTATGACATGCCGATCGCCGAGGGCGGCCGCAGCCTGTCTGGCGGGCAGAAACAAGCGATCGGCCTCGCCCGCGCGCTGATCCGCCGCCCGCGGATCATCTTCATGGATGAGCCGACAGCTCACTTCGACGTGCGGACCGAAACCGAATTCCTCGAGCGCCTGAAAAACATCGCTCGTTCGGAAATGACGATTGTCGTCTCCACTCATCGTCCGTCGCTCCTGTCGCTGGTGACCCGCATCCTGGTGTTTGAGCAAGGGAAGCTGGTCGCGGATGGTCCGCGAGAGGCTATCCTGGCCAACTTGCAGGCTGGCGCCCAGCGCCAGGCCGCGCAGGTGAAGCCGGAGGCGAAAGTAGGACCGCGAAATGCAATCATCTGATTTCGCTTACGCCAACGACATCCGGGCCGCAGTCGAACTGCGCGCGCCCAAAACCACGCGCATGGTTCTGCTGGCGACGCTCGCGCTCGTGGTCGCCGCCTTGCTCTGGGCCCATCTCGCCATTCTCGACGAGGTCAAGCGCGGTAACGGCCGCGTCATTCCGAGCCGGCAAATTCAGGTGGTCCAGTCGCTCGAAGGCGGCATCGTCGGCGCCATCCTGATTCAGGAAGGCGCGATCGTGACGCAGGGCCAGCCGCTGATGCGGATCGAGGACACCAAATTCGCCGCAGAGTTCGGCGAGATCCGCGAACGCCGGGCCGCCATGGCCGCGCGCGTCGCCCGTCTTGAAGCCGAGGCGGCCGGCGGAACCACTGTGGCTTTCCCGGACGATCTACCGCCGGCTGTGATCGCCTCCGAGCGAAGCGTCTTCGACGCCCGCGCACGGAAGCTGACCCAGGACATCGAAGTGATCCTGCAACAGGAAACCCAGCGCCGGCGCGAAATGCAGGAGTATAAGGCAACCGAGGTGAAGCTCTCCGAGACTCTGCAGCTCCTGAGCCGCGAAGTTGATCTCACCCGTAACCTGTTCCGCCAGAAGGTCGTCCCTGAAATCGAAATGTTGCGCGTCGAGCGCCAGGCCAGCGAAATGCGCGGCCAGCTCGAAGTCATTCGCGCATCGACCCAGAAGGCGCAGGCCGGCATCCAGGAAGCGCAGGCCCGTGTCGAGACGACGCGAGCTGCCTTGCGCGCACAGGCGGACGAGGATCTCGCTAAATCGCGCGGCGACCTCGCTGTGCTCGATGAAAACATCAAGTCGGCAAAGGACCGCGTCTTTCGCACCGAGCTCAAGTCGCCGGTGCACGGCATCGTCAACAAACTCAACATTACGACCATCGGCGCCGTGGTCCAGCCGGGCGCGAACGTGATGGAAGTGGTGCCGCTCGACGACACCTTGCTCGTGGAAGGCCGCATTCGCCCGCAGGACATCGCCTTCATTCGCGCCGGCCAGGACGCTATCGTGAAGGTGACGGCCTACGACTCCTCCGTCTACGGCTCGCTCAAGGGCAAGGTCGAGCGCATCAGCGCCGACACCATCACCGAAGACGCCCGCGCCGACAAGGGCAGCGAGAAGACCGAGGTGTTCTACCGGGTCATCGTGCGGACCGAGACCAACCATCTCGGAACGGCGCAAGCTCCCCTCCCCATCATTCCCGGCATGGTCACCACGGTCGAGGTGCTGACGGGCAAGAAATCGGTGCTCGATTACATCGTCAAGCCGGCCCGCATGCTGCGCGAAGAGGCTCTGCGCGAGCGCTGATCCGGCCCAAACGGCCGCATCAGCGTTAACAGAGCGTTACAAAAAGGCCGATCGATAAAATTGCAGCAAACAAGGTCGGCTGCACTTCACCACCACGTCGACAATACCCCCGCGTCGAGGGCCGCTTTAACAAGGTCAGCAAGGTCTGTCGCCAATACTCGCCCCATAACAAGCGGGACGAGGATCGGCTGAACGCCGGCGAACGCTCCCGCAACACGGGGGCATGTCATGTTCAGTCGTCCGGGTACCGGGACGTCTCGCTTCGCCACGCTGGGCGCGGCGCTGCTCGTTTTGTGTATTGCAAGCGAAGCGGCCGCGAAGCCAAAGGCGCGGAACAAGCCGATTTTCGACGATCTGGTGACGCCATCGATGCTGTCGCAGGCCGTCCCCGCCGCGCCAGTCAACAACACGCATCAGCCGCGCTTTTTCTCGATCAACAGCGTTCTCGCCAAGCTGGACGGCAAGCCGATTCCGACCGACAACGTGCGCGTCGCCGCGGCGACGCCGGGCGTCATGTCCGACGCACCGCCCGTCGGCGGCAGCAGCATTTCAGGCAGCATGGAGCCCTACGGCCTGATCAGCTTCCGCGCACCGGAAGGCGCGCTGTGGCGCAAGTGGCGCGCCAGCGAAGCCGAGGCCGGCAAGGAACTCGCGGCGCTCGCTGCGTGCAAGAAGGACGCTGCGCAGTGCGACCAGGCGATGCTGCGCTTCCAGAGCATGATCGGCGATGTGCGCGGCCGCAGCGGCCGTGCCCGCATCGAAACCGCGAACCGCCTCGTCAACGGCGCCATCCGCTACACCAGCGACCTGAGCCAGCACGGCGTGCTCGACCAGTGGACCGCCCCGCTCGCCACCCTGGCGACCGGCCGCGGCGACTGCGAGGACTACGCGATTGCGAAGTACGTGTTGCTGCGCGAAGCCGGCGTGGCGCAGAGCGATCTGCGCATCCTGCTCGGCCGCGACAAGATCGCGCGCGAGGATCACGCGGTGCTGGCCGTGCGCGATGGCGCCAGCTGGATCATTCTCGACAACCGCACCATGAACACGGTCGAGGACGGCAACGCGCGTCACTTCGTGCCGCTGTATGCACTGGACCAGACCGGCGTCAACCTGTTCGCCTCGCCTTACCTGTCGAAGCTCGGCTCCGGCCAGCAGAGTGTGCTGTCGCCGGCGGCGGCCGAGATCGACAGTGCCGATTGGGGCATCGCGACCGAGAACACCTCCGCCAAGGCGTGGGGCGATGCGGCCACGACGCTGCCCGCGCTCACCGCCGAACCGCAGAGCCTGTTTCTGCTCTGATCCAAAGCAACGCAAAGAAAAACCCGCCGGATCGCTCCGGCGGGTTTTTTGTTTGAGATGGACGCTCTGCCTCAGATCACCTGGATGTTCTGATCGACGTAGAGATGCAGAACGTTGCCGCCTGACAGCGCCGCGTATTGATTGAAGACCTGGCCACCCGGCGAGGCGTACGTGCCGGCCTGCAGCGTCCATGCGGCGGTATCGATATCGAGCTTGTCACCCTGCGAGCCGATCACGAACAGTGTCTTGTCGGTGCCTGTGAACGCATCGGTGCTGTAGTCGATACTCAGCTCGTTATCGGTATCGGTCATGTTCAGCACTTCAGTAATGCTGAGGTTGAGCTCGGTGCCTCTGGCTGCGTCCGGCGTCGATTCTTGCGTCAGCAAGATCGAGTCGATGTTGCTGAGCGTGCCAGACAGAGTCACCTCGGCACTCGAGATGCTCAATGCAGGACTGCCGAGCGACCCGCCCTGGAACGTAGCAGTATTGTAAATTGCACCCTGATCGACACGGAGGATATCGAAGCCGCCGCCACCGTTCATCGTATCGCCCGGTGAATAAACGATGACATCGTTACCGCCGCCTGCATTGACAGTATCGGTGCCGAGGCCGCCGCTATGGATATCGCTACCGGTCGATCCGGTCACAGTATCCGTTCCTTCCTGTCCTGCGAGATAGTGGAACACGTTGGAATCGGGGTCCGTGACCGACGAGCCGCCAGTGTTATTGTTCTGCCCGCCGTCGATCGACGACGTTGCCGCCACCGGCGTCGTCGGCGGCGAAATCGTCGCCGTGATAGCAGCGTCCTTGTTCGAATTCCCATCATAATCGATTTGGTCGTTTCCGGAGCCGATCTTCACTCCTTCCAATACGAAATCGCGCACGAGGATCTTCGAGCCCGGAATGGCGTTTTCCAAACCAACGAGGAACGAGCCGTTGTCAATATTGAATCCCGCATCGGCAACGAACGCATTCTCGCTGCCTGTGCCTGCGCGCAGAATGACCTGCGCATAGGCATCGAGCGGGCTTTCCTTATCGATGAACGTCAGGATCATGTCCTGTTCGGACGAGTTGGTGTTGGTCTGAATGGTCGCATTCAACTGCCGCGATACCGGGATTCCGGTCGTGTCGGTTGCCGTAGCCACATTGTTGCCGGCGAGATCAACATTGCTCGCACCGGTGCCGCCGCCGGAGATCGTCGTCTCCGTCGCCGTTGCCGTTGCGTCGAATGTGATCGTTGCGGGCAGCGTGCTCGGCGCCAAAACGCCAATGTTGAACGTTGCCGATGCAGCATTGTTCGGCACGGTGACCGTAAGCACTCCGGTCGCAGCGACGTAGGTGAATGCGTAGTTGTAGGTCTGGGTGCCATAGGTCCATGACAAGCCGGACGACGGCAGCGTGGTGCCTCCGTCGACCCTCGCGAGGAAGCCGCTCTGGAGCTGAATCGTAACCGTATGCGTTTCCGATCCGTCGCCAGTGTCACCAAACGTCGCAACCGCGTTCAGCGTGCCGAGCTCGTTGGCACTGAACGAGCCGTCGGCATCGTTGCTGTCGGTGACGGTGATGTCCACCGTGACCGGGTCAGCGACGGCGTCGACGAACAGCGTATCGTTCACTGCTGTGGACGTGACCACAACGCCACCCGTCGTCGATGTTGCGGCCATCGACAGCACGGCGTCGACGTCGGAGTTCGCCGGCGGCGTCAATCCGACCGAAGCGACGACCGCGGTTCCCGCAGTCGCTCCAGACACATTGATCGTGAGTGTACCTGCCGTAATCGTAGGAGAGCCGACGACCGCGCCGTTCGACAACACGATCGTACCCAAGGTCCAACCCGTGAGTCCGGAGATCGAAATCTGCGTGATAGTCGATGCCGGGTTGGAATCCGGCGTCGCTGTAAACTGCGCCGTCACCGCGGTGTCTTCGAGCGTCGCGTCACCCGTACCCAGTGTGACGGTCGGCGCATCGACGGTCGGGAAGTTGATCGTCAACTTCGCGGTCGTCGTGTCGCCATCGCCGTCCTTCAACGTGTAGGTGAAGACGTCTGTGGCGGCGCTGGCAATCCCGGTTCCCATCACGGCGTAGGTGTACGAGCCATCCTGATGAATGGTCAGGTTGCCGTAGTGACCGGCAATGGTGGCTCCGCTTACGCCCGACGGGACCGTTGTGGCCGAACCGCCAACGAAATCGCTGACGATTGCGCTGACGAAGCCGCCGTCGGCGCCGACGCCATCGGCGTTTGCGGTCCCGGCGGCCGTGCCGGTTCCACTGACCACGTTGCCAGACGCGCTCGTGAAAGCGGATGCATCAAGCGAATCCGCATCGTTCTTCGCGACCGGAACGTCATCGATCACCTTCACAGACACATTCTGGAAGACCATCGTCTCAGGTTCCAGAGAGTCCGTGACGGTCAACAGACCCGACAGGTCGATGGCTTTGATGCCTTCGGCGTTGTCGGCGTCCGCCGCCAGGTGATGATCGATGCTGTCCAGCAAGGTGACGGTGAACGCACCCGTTGCCGTGTCGAGCACGACCTTGAACACTGGACGATCGTTAACCGAGTCATATTCCGTCGCATTGCCGCCACCGTTGACAAAGCCCCAAAGGGTATTGCCAACCACCGCAAGAACAACCGGCTGCGTGTGCGACTTGATTTCACCGCCGCCAACAAACGTCGCAGCGGAGCCGTTGGTGACCTGGAAACCATAGGTCGCGGTGCCGTCGAGACCCGAGATCATGGTCGACAGATTGCCCGATGTCACCGCCGACGTGGCAGTGAGATTACCTGAGACGTCGTCGTCGCCGTCCGGCGTGGCGGTGTTGTTGTCACCGTCCGGGGTGGAGGTCAGGTCCTCGTTGCCGACGGCCTGCGTGGAGTTCAGCTGCTCCTCTTCAACGATGCCGGTGAAGTTTGCCGTTTGCGTGAACGGAATTGAAGCGTTCTGAACCGTGATCGGCTGGGTGGCCGTGCTGGTATCGCCGTCACCGTCCTTGATGCGGTATTCGAACGTACCGTCATGATCGGAGGTGCTGGAACTGAACACCGGGTCGAGTGTCCACGTGCCGTCCGACTTGAAGGTATAGGTGCCGACATCCGTCACTGTAATGGTGTGGATGCCGTTACCCGACACGGTTTCGGGCCAGGTCGAGATATCCACGAAGGTACCGCTGCCCGGGAGTTTGATATGGGTCAGCGTTGCGCCGTCGGCTCCGAGCGCATCGTTAGCCAAGAGAGTTCCGCCAATGGTGCCTGCGGCATTTTCCAGGACGGATATTGCGTCATCGTTCACCGCTTCCGGCACGTCGTCGTAGACGGTGACGTCGAAGCTGCCTGCCTGCACGGTGCCGTCCTTGTCGGCGACCGAGAAAGTCACACCGCTGAGCGTCACGAAGTCTTCGTTCGGGTTGCCCGGATGGGTAACCGGCTGCAGCAGCGTCGCCGTGTAGTTGTAGGTCACCTCGCCGGTCGTGGCGTTGGTCACGTTCGCCGCCGTGATCGCAATCGTCATCACCGGCGTCGTGCCGACCGAGCCGGTCAGCGTCCGGTTGCTGTTCGACAGCACCCACGTCACGTCCCCACCCAGCGCATCGAGCTGCATGTCCAGACCCGTATTCGACAGCTGGATCGCCGCCAGCAGATTGGCCGGAACGTCCTTGCCGTAGGTCACGACAATCGTGCCCGACTGCGAGGCGCTTTCTGTCGAGTCCGTTTCGGTCGGAAGCAGCGTCGGCGATGCATCGAGGTTGCGGACGCTCGTCAGACCGTCCTCGTCCACCGTGACGCTCGTTGCCGTCACCGTCGGCGCCGAATCCGCCGCCAGCGTGATCGTCACAAGTGCCGTCGACGGATCGTTGTCGCCGTCCTTGATGGTGTAGTTGAACGTTACGGTACCCGTCTCGCCGGACGCCGGCGTGTAGGTGAACGTGCCGTTGCCGTCGTACGCCAGCGAGCCGCCGCCACTGAGGTTCGACGACGTGACATTCGCGAGATTGACGCCATCCGCACCAGCAACGTCGTTCGTAAACACGTTGACCGAGACAGCCTGGTTCTCGTTCGCCGCAGCCTGCGTCACGGAGTTGTCGACCGCTTCCGGCACGTCGTCGTAGACGGTGACGTCGAAGCTGCCGCCCTGCACGGTGCCGTCCTTGTCGGCGACGGAGAAGGTCACACTGCTCAGCGTCACGAAGTCTTCGTTCGGGTTATCCGGATGGGTAACCGGCTGCAGCAGCGTCGCGGTGTAGTCGTACGTCACCTCGCCAGTCGTGGCGTTGGTCACGTTCGCCGCCGTGATCGCGATCGTCATCACCGGCGTGCCGCCGACCGAGCCGGTCAACGTCAGCTTGTCGGCGGACAACGTCCACGTCACGTCGCCACCCAGCGCATCGAGCTGCATGTCCAGACCGAGCGTCGACAACTGGATCGCCGCCAGCAGATTGGCCGGAACGTCCTTGCCATAGGTCACGACGATCGTGCCCGACTGCGAGGCGCTTTCCGTCGAGTCCGTCTCGGTCGAAAGCAGCGTCGGCGATGCATCGACATTCGCGATGCCCGACAGACCGTCTTCGTCGACCGTGACGTTTGTCGTCTGAACCGACGGGGTCGAATCCGCCGCCAGCGTGATCGTCACCAAGGCCGTCGACGGATCGTTGTCGCCGTCCGTGATGGTGTAGTTGAACGTCACGTTGCCTGTCTCACCGGGAGCCGGCGTGTAGGTGAACGTACCGTTGCCATCGTACGCCAGCGAGCCGCCGCCGCTGAGGTTCGACGATGTGACATTCGCGAGATTGACGCCATCCGCACCAGCAACGTCGTTCGTAAACACGTTGACCGAGACAGCCTGGTTCTCGTTCGCCGCAGACTGGATGACGGGACCGTCATTGTTCGCCTTCGGTGTATCGTCGACGATCGCAATCACCAGCTCGTCGCTGTCAGTCGTACCGCCGATGCCGTTGACCGTGATCGTGACGCTGTCATCGAAGCCGGTGCCGGTCGCCTCAAGCTTGGTGTCGTTGTCGATCGTCGCCGACAACGTGTAGCTGTAGGTCACCGAGCCGCTGAAGCTGTCGCCGCTGTAGGACAGAAGCTTCAGCACGCCCTCGCCCGTGTCGACGGTCTGGCTGCCGTTGAACGCTTGAATCTGCGTCAGCGAGAACGTAATGCCCTCGATGACGATCTCCTTGATGCCGTCGGTCGCCGAGATGGAGAACGAGGCAGGAGTCGTCGTCTCCAGATCGGTGGCCGCTTCCGAGCCGCCCGCATCGAGGCCGGATTCGTAAACGGTATTGTCAGCACCTGTCGCTTCAGCAGTCACCACCGCAGCCGTATCGTCGGCACCGGTGATCTTGATCGTCAGCGTTGCCGGCGATGTATCCTGGTCGGCATCCTTCATCGTGTAGTTCAGGGTGAAGGTCAGGTTGCTCGCCGATGTCAGCGCCTGCGTCGCCGCAAGCGCATTGTTGAGCACGAAACTCCACGTTCCGTCGTTGTTCAGCGTCAGCGTGCCGTACTGGCTGAGGTCCGCGATCGTCGTCACATTGCTTGCAGACCACGCATCGAACGCCTTCGGCGTATCCGCGCCGGACACGTCGTTCGCGAGAACGTCGCCCGAGATGGTGCTGGTCGATGGCGAGTTCGGCGCACCCACGCCGTCTTCGGTTGCCGTGAACGGACCATCGTTGGCCGCCAGCGGAAGATCATCGACGATGTGAACGACGATATCTTCGCTGTCGGTCGTGCCGCCGATGCCGTTCACCGTCACGGTGACGACGTCGTCGAACCCGGTGCCGGTCGCACCCGCCTTGCTGTCGTTGTCGATCGTCGCAGTCAGCGTGTAGCGGTAGGAGATCGAGCCACTGAAGCTGTCGCCGGCGTAGGACAGGAGCGTCAGCTCGCCCTCGCCGGTGTTCACTGTCTGGCTGCCGTCGAACGCCTGGATCTGTCCGAGGTTAAACGTGATGCCGCCGATGACGACTTCCTTGATGCCGTCCGTCGCCGCGATCGAGAACGAACCGGTGTCCGTTTCCGTGCCGGTAGCGGCTTCCGAGCCATCCGGATTGAGGCCGGACTCGAAGACCGTATTGTCCGCACCGGTCGCCTGTGCCGTCACGACGGTGGCCGTGTCATCGGCACCGGTGATCTTGATCTTTAGCGTTGCCGGCGATGTATCGCCGTCGCCGTCCTTCACCGTGTAGTTCAGCGTAAAGGTCAGGTCGCTCACCGACGTCAGCGCCTGCGTTGCCGGAAGCGCGTTGTTAAGCACGAAACTCCAAGTGCCGTTGCCGTTCTGTGTCAGCGTGCCGTAAGCGGCGAGCTGCGCGATTGCTGGATCGCTCGCAGACCATGCGTCGAACGTCTTCGGACCATCCGCACCTGCGAGGTCGTTGTTCAGAACGTTGCCGGAGACCGTGCTGGTCGACGCCGAGTTCGCCGCACCTGCACCGTCTTCGGTCACCGTATACGGACCGTCGTCATTCGCATCCGGCGTGTCGTCAGTGACGTTGATGGTCAGCGTCTGCGGGACGGAGTCGCCGTCGCCGTCAAACGCCTTGATCGAGAACGTGAAGGTACGCAGATCCGACCCGGCCGCGTGGTCGATGTTCTGGAACTGAACATAGCTGTAGTAGCCGGTGCCCTGTTCATAGAGCGTCACACGGAACACCACATCGGCGTCGGTGTCCGGATCACCGCCGGACTTGTAGGCGACGATCTGCTCGTTGCCCGGTGAGTCGATCGGGAAGCGGATCGCGTACAGCAGCGGCACGCCATCGGACGTCAGGCTGGGACCAACCGGGTTACCCCCACCGTCCTTGACGAATGCGAGATGCTTCGCGTCGTTGTCGTCCGCGCCCCAGTTGATGTTGAGGTCGCCCACGTCCGCCTGTGCGATGCCGGCCGGCAGATTGATGACGGGATTCTTGTCGCTCGGCAGAAGACCTTCATTGACCGAGACAGACTCCGCCTGCGTCGCCGTCGGAACGTCGTCGACGATGTTGATCGAGATGGTCGAGGTGGCGGTGTTGTTGAACGCGTCTGTCACCGTGAACGTGAACACGTCGCGTGCCAGCTCGATGGCCGCGCCATCCTCCATATCCGGGGATGTGTCGTACGGCTTGGTCAGCGTGTAGGTGTAGTTGCCAAGCTGATCGATGCGCAGGAAGCCGTAGGTACCCTCGACCGTCACGGCGCTGCCGCCGACCGACGACGAAGACACGCTGCCCGCAATGTTCGTCACGTGCGGCGAATTCGGGTCACCGAGGTTGAGCGAACCGGCAACGGTTTCATCGCCGGACGCCGCGTTCGTGCCGGTCTTTGTTCCCGGCGCGAGGTCGTCGAGCGAGGTGTTCGGGCGATCGTCCTGTGTGAGATCGAGCGCGGCTTCGTTCGTCTGGTTCGTCGCGGCCACCGGAACCGGACGGCCGTCGGCGACCGTGATCGTCAGCGTCGTCGTCGCCGGGTCACCATCGCCGTCGGTGATGGTGTAGCTGAACGAGTCGATGCCGGACACGTTCGGGTTGGCGGTGTAGCTATAAGCGCCGTCGACGCCAATGGTCAGCGTGCCGAGCGCGGTCGTGATGGTATTGTTGACCGCGTTGGCCCAAACGATCGTCGCGATGCCGTCGGCACCCGGGATGTCCTGGCCGTTGTCGCCGTTGTTCTCGGCGTTGGTAATGACGTTGCCGGCGGTGGTTGCACCCGACTGGACGGAATCCGAGTCAGGCTTTGCCTGCGGCTGGTCGTCGACGATATCGATCTTGATGTTTGCAGACGCCGAGTTCGTCGTGCCGTCAGACACAGTGAACGTGAAGGAGTCTTGCTCGGTAACGTTCGGAACGTCGGTGGTCGGGGTCTTCAGCTCATAGGTGTAGCTCGCAACGCCAGTGCTCGCGTTGTAGTTCGTCACCGTCAGGGTGCCGAACGAGCCATCAAAGAACGCGTTCTGCAGGTTCGCGATCAGGACCGTCTTGCCGTTGATGGTGACGCTGACGAGATCATCGAGACCGTCGGGATCGCCGACCGTGAACGTCCCAAATGCGAACTCGAGGTTGGAGGTGGGGTTGCTGCCGATGGCGAGCGCAGCCTCGAACGTCGAGTCGTTTGCTCCGGACGGATTGCCCTGATTGACCGTGATCGTCGGCGTGTCGTTCGAGCCCGTGATCGTGATGGTCAAGGTCGCGAGATCGGTGTCGCCGTCGCCGTCGACGAGCTGATAGCCGAACTCTTCGGTCAGAGCCTGCCCGTCGTCCAGACCCTGGACCGTCGCGAAGGCGGTCGGGTTCTGGCCCGAGGTATAGAGGACATACTGGTAGGTGCCGTTGCTTTGAACAAGGAGCGTTCCGTACGTGCCGGCGACGACGGTGCCATTGTTCGTTGCACCGGCCCACACGACCGATCCGAGGCCGTCGGTGCCGGCCTTGTCCGCAACGCCGTCCGTCGTGTTGCCATCCTGGGAATTGACCGGCGCGGACTCGATGCCGGTGAAGACGTTGCCCGTGGCCAAGGGGCCATCCTCAGAGATCGAATCGACGTCATCGATCGCCAGCGGACCGTCGTCCTGGAATTCGACCTTCAACGCCACCGGCGACGTCTTGGTGATCTTGTCGCCGTCGAAGTCGGTCAGCGTGCCGGTGATGTGTAGTGCCGCCGTGACGGTCGCGATGTCGTCATGCGCTGCCGTGCCCGCACCGTCGAGGTCGTGCGCGATCGGCGCGAACTGTGCGATCCAGACGAAGCCGCTTGCATCGACGGTGACCTTGAAGATAACCGTGGCGCCACCGTTGATCGAACCGATCAGAACGCCATTGCCGTCGGTCGACAGCAAGATCGGGCTGCCATCAAGTGCCTTGAGTCCGGAATTGACGTTCGTAATCGGTGCGCCGGCGGCGTCCGTGATCGCAAACGAATACTTGGCGACTTCGTCGGCACCATCCTTGCCGGAGAAGAGCGAACCCGTAGCTGTGACGCTGCCCGTCGAACGGGCGTAACCGATGGTCGCGCCGGCGATCGTGACCGGCGGTGTGACGAGCTGAGGATCGACATCATTGGCCGCATTCGGATCAGCAGCCGTGTTGACGCCCGGGCTTTCGTCGTGGCTGATCTTGAAGGTTTCGAGCGTGTTGACGATCGTGATGATGTCGGCCTCGAGCCCGTAGACCTTGAACGAGTTGCCGGTGCTGACCGTCTTCGATCCGCCGTTGTCCGAGGTGAACGTGAAGCCGTTGTAGTTGCCGACCTTGACGGTGTCGAAAACGATGCCTGTGTTGCCCGAGATCTGGAAGTCGGCGTCATCGGGGACGTTCTGGAACACGAAGCCGATCAGCGTCGCGCCGTTGAACACGTTATGAACAGTAACGTTCGCTGCTGCCGGCGTGCCGCCATTGATGGTGATCACATAGTTCGCCGGGGAAACGACGTTGCCGTTATCCAGCACCGACACGAACACGACGGCGTCGTCGTTCTGCTGTGACTCGGCCGCGTCGATCGAGAAGCGGAACTTGTTGACGTCGTACGGCGCGCCGTGGGTGTTATTCGGAACGTCGACGTTGAGGAAGAACTCGAGCGTCAGGATTTCGGGGCCGGTGGTCTTGTTGCCCTTGGTTTCCTGACCATCGATGCTCTGACCGTCGCCAATACCGATGTTGTTGTTGTTGGTATTCGCTGTGTTGTCGCCTTCGTTAATGTCGATACCGGTCGCCCAGATTCCCTTGGTCGAATTGGTCGACACGCCACCGACAATGGCGTTGCCGCCCTTGAGATCGAAGCTCAGGGTTTCCTTGATCTCCGTCTGGGTCACACCTGCCGGCCGCGCCGTCAGTTCCGGAACGTCGTTCTCGACTGTCAGGCTCAGCGTGCCGTTGAGAGCGATGCTGTCGCCGTCGAAGTCGGTCGCCTTGAACGCCGACGCGAGATTGAGGACCAGTGTCTCGTTATCGCTGCCGCCAGTGGCGAGTGGCCCATGATCGAGCTGATCCTTCAGCGTGAAGGTGAAGGAACCATCGAGGTTGTCGACGATCGTGAACACGGTGTTGGCGCCCGCCGACGCCGTCAGCGTGTTGCCGACGACCGAATAGGTCACCGCAATGTCGTGCGATTTCAGGCCCGCCGGATTACCGACGAGCTCGTTCAGGCTGAACGTCACGTCTTCGTCGGCGCCCGCCGACACCAGCGCCTTCAGCTGCGCCGAGGTGATCGTCGCCAAAATCTGGGTGTGGCCCGACTCTGGATTGCCGACAGACTGCGTGTTGTTCAGGCCGTCCTCGTAGACGGTGCCGAGTTCGACCGTCGTCTGCAGCGCCTTCGGAATGTCGTTCTCGACGAGCAGGCTCAGCGTGCCGTTGAGCACGACGCTGTCGCCGTCGAAGTCGGTCGCCTTGAAGGCCGCTGCGAGGTTAAGCAGGAGGGTCTCCGCGTCGCCGCCGCCCTCGTCGAGCTCACCGTGGTCGAGCTGATCCTTCAGCGTGAAGGTGAAGGAACCATCGAGGTTGTCGACGATCGTGAACACCGTGTTCGCGCCCGCCGACGCGGTCAGCGTGTTGCCGACCACCGAATAGGTCACTGCAACGTTGTGCGAGGTCAGACCGGACGGATTGCCGACGTCCCCGTTCAGGCTGAACGTCACGTCTTCGTCGGCGCCGACCGAAACCAGCGGCTTCAGCTGCAGCGATGTGATCGTCGCCGTGATCTGGGTGCTGCCCACTTCCGGATTGCCGATCGAGCTCAGGTTGTTCAGACCGTCTTCATAGACGGTGCCGAGTGGAACCGTTGTCTGCACTGCCGTCGGAACGTCGTTCTCGACGATCAGATTCAGCGCGCCGGTCAGCACGACGCTGTCACCGTCGAAATCGGTCGCCTTGAAGGCCGCCGCAAGGTTGAGCGTCAGCGGCTCGTCGTCGCCGGCGCCGCTGCCGAGCGGCAGATGGTCGAGCTGGTCCAGCAGCGTGAAGGTGAAGGTGCCATCGAGGTTGTCCTCGATCGTGAACACGGTGTTCGCACCGGCCTTAGCCGTCAGCGTGTTGCCGGAGACCAGATAGGTCACAGGAATGTTGTGCGAGGTCAGGCCCAGCGGATTGCCGACGGCGCCGTTCAGGCTGAACGTCACGTCCTCGTCGGCGCCGGCCGAGACCAGCGCTTTCAGCTGGTCCGAGGTGATGATCACCGACACTTCGGTGTGATCCGTCTCCGGATTGCCGACCGACTGGTCGTCGGAATTGGTCGCCGTCAGGCCGTCTTCGTAAACCGTGCCGAGATCGACCGTGCCACCCAGCGCGACCGGAATGTCGTCGCGCACCTGAATGATGAACGAACCGGTGCCGAGCGGAATGCCGTCGCCATCGCCGTCCTTGGCGGTGACGTAGGACGACAGATCGATACCCGTGATATCGAGCAGGTTTTCGGAATCGTCGCCGCCGCCCTCCTCCGCGCCGTTCAGCGTCGGATGGTTGATCTGATCGAGCAGCGTAAACGTGAAGGAACCATCCGCTCCGACCGTCAGCGTGAAGACCAGACGATTATCGGCATAGCCTTCCAGCAGTGTGCCGTTGGACTGGATGAAGATCTCAGCGTCCTTGGAGAACAGACCGGTTGCCTGCGGCGAAAGCGTTGCGTTGAGGCTGAAGCTGCCGAAGCCATCCGCGCCGAAGTTGACGAGCGCATTCAGGGTACCCGGGTCGCCTTCGTACACGTTCGAATTCGTGCCGGTGACTTCACCGTCGCGATTGGCGTCGACGTTCGAGTCGGACAACGTCGAGGTCGGCGGATTGCCGCTGGTGTGGAGACCATCCTCGTCGACGTTTGCGACGAACGGGCGGCTCGCGATCAGGGTCGGGCCGTCGTCGCGGAAGACGATGCGGCCGGAAATGTCGGAATCCGACTGCGCGGTGTCGTTGTCGCCGTCCTTGATGGTGACGCGCGCCTGCAGAATGCCCGACAGCAGAGAGATTTCGTCGTCCGGATTCGTGTCGTTCGGATGCTGCAGCGACAGGTACTGCACAATCGAAACCTGGCCGTTGGCCGGATTGATCGCGATCGCGAATGCAGCCTTGCCAGCGAAATCGCCGCTATCGACGCGGCCGACGATGATGCCGCCTTCCTCGAACAGCGTGACGGAGGTGCCGGTCGCGGTGCCGTCGCTGACCTTCACGCCCGAAGGAACGCCCGGGACGTTGTCGAGGTCATTGAGCAACAGCGAGTATGTGATCGCACCCGGCTGCCCCGGGCCGTCGACGCCGAACACCGGCACGAACACCAGCGCGTTGTTGGTGTCGGTTGCGTAGGCCAGCGGCTGGCCGGAGACCGGCGCGTCGGGATCGATACCGACATCGGTAACGCCGGCGAAAGCGGCAATTGGATTGCTGACGTCATCGGCCTGGTTGCCGGCGCTCTCGTCAACCGTCAGCCGGAACAGCGGATTCGTGGTTGCGAGCACGAACGGACCGTCGTCCTGGAACGTGATCGTGCTGCCGATGCTGGCGGACGCCGAGGCCTTGTCGCCATCGCCGTCGGTGACGGTCAGGGTTGCGTTGATCGCACCGGTGCCGGTGCCGACGAAGCTCGTCAAATTCGACAGGCTGACCGGTTCGTCATGCGACGCGCCGCCGATCGGATGCTGCAGCGAGACGTATTGAGCCAGCGATACGATGCCGGTGGCGGGATTGATGGTCAGCGCAAACGCCGCCGGATCGGTTGGACCGACAGTGCCGCCGGCCACATCGAAGCGGCCGACAATGAAAGGCCCCTCCTGGAACAGGAAGATGGCACGGCCTTCCGTCGTTTTCAGGTCGGTCGCAAGGACGTTGGTCGGCTGACCGTTGAGGGTCAAGGTCAGCGAAAAGACCTGCGAATTGGCAAGCGCGGCGCCGTCCGAACCGAAGTCGACGCCGCCGATGGTCAGCGCAGCCGTTGTGCTGCGGGCGAAGCCGAGCGGCAATCCGAGCGTTTGCGGATCAGCGCCCTTGAAGAGGACGGGAGCGAACAGCGTGATCGGGCTTGGCAGCAGGACGTCGTTGGCGTCGCCTTGAACCAGCGGCGTTTCGTCATGCGCAAGCGCGAACGATGTATTGACGGAGACCGAGACCTTCGGACCGTCGTCATCGAAGGTCAGGAACGAACCTTCACCGACGAGACCAATGGTGTCGGTCTGGACGATCGAATCCGTGTCGCCATCGGAAATCGTGGTGACCAGCTGCAGGTTGAGCGAGCCCTGATCGGTCAGCAACAGCGGAATGAACTCGTCGAACACGGACGTAGCATCGCTGCCGTGATCGATCGGCAGGAACTGCTCGACCGTGATGGTCGCGGTCGACGGGTCGGTGGCATTCTGAATCGTGATGCGGAAGACAACGAAGTTGTCGCTGTCGTTCGCGGTGCCGACCACGCGGCCGACGATGGCGCCGTCCTCGAGCGTGAGCACGATATTGCGCTGGGCGTCCGTGAGGCCTTCCAGCGGCGTGTTGTCGAGCTTGGTGACGCGCAGATTGGTGGCGCCGCCGCCCGTCAGCACAAACGACAGTTCCTGGCTGAACCCATCGTTCGGCCCCGGTCCGTCGGTGCCGAAATCCGGCGACAGCACGGGGAAGTTGCTCGCGATCGCGCCAGGATTGGTCGTGATCTTGCCGAACGCAGCGCTGTCAGCCGAGTCCGTCGAGGGCGCCGAGACCACCGTTGCCAAGGTATCGTCCGGCGTGCCGTTCGCCTGGTCGCCGTTGGCGGACTCGGGTTCGCCATCCGGCAACGGGAGATTGTTGTAGCGATCGGTCCCGATCGTTTCGTCGAGCGCCAGCGAGATCGACTGCGGCAAGGGCAGTTCTTCGCCCTCGCTGTCCTCCAGCACCGGACCATCGTCCTCGATATTGATCGCCGCAAACTGATTGCTTGCAATCGCAACGGTCTCCGACGCCGTGGCCGGATCGCCATCGTTGTCGATGATGGTGGCGGACATGGTCAGGCCGAGGCTCGCGCCGACCTGCGAGATCAGCAGCGGGACCGAGCTGTCGAAATTATTGCCATCGGCGCCGTGATCGATCGGCAGGAACTGGTGCACGACCAGCTGCACGGTGGCGGGATCGTTGGGGTTGATCACCGTGAACCGCAGGACGACGAACTCATCGCCGATAACGTTTGCGTCGCCAACGACGCGCGCTTCGACAACGGTCGGGCTCACCTGGACCAGCACGATCGCGCGCTCGGTCGCATCGAGACCTGCAAGGGCGGTACCGGACAGCGCGGTCGCCGTCAGATTGGTGGCTACCGGCGGACCATTGACGCCACCGGTCAGCGTGAGGCTGAACGCCTGCGTGGTGATCTGCTCACCGTCGGAGCCCGGGCTGCTGATGATGTTGAAGAGCGCCGCGAGCTGATTGGTCTGACCTTCGCCGGGCAAATTCGACTTGATCTCACCGAACGGCGTCGTTCCGGTCAGGTCGGGAGCAGACCCGACGTCATCGATGGTTCCAAGAATACCGGTGTTGTTCGGGTCGTTGCCAATCGATTCATCGAACGGGTTGAGGAAGAGCTGCGACGGTCCACCCTCGCCCTCGGTGACCTCAACGTCGATCGTCGGCGTGTCGTCGTCGACCGAGAGAGACAACGTGCCGACGACGAAGTCGCCGTTGCTGTCGGTCACCTGATAGTTGAACGTGAAGTCCTGGTCGTTTTCATCACCACCCGCCGCATGACGGATCGGATTGAGCTGGGTGATCGTGTAGTTGCCGGAGGTCGCGTCGTTGAGTGTGATCTGCAGGACGTTGACGATAACGCCGTCCTGCAGCTGGCTAACGGTCAAAATCGTGCTGGTAGGATCCAGCGAATAGGTGAATCCCGCCGGCGCGCCGGTGCCGAGCAGCAGCACCGTACCCGCACCGTCTTGCCCGAACGTGAAGCCCAGCGTTCCGGTCAACGTCGTCGGGCCGTTGCTCGACGGATCAAGGTCGGCGATGCCGGCGAGATTACCACCGGGCAGACCGTCTTCGTCGAACAGCACCGCGGCATTCGCCGACACGGTCGGCACGTCGTTGATGAAGGGCTGGTTGAGCAGGTTCGTGATCGTGAAGCCCGGCAGCTCGGTCGGGCCGAGCAGATCAAGCGGGTTGGGGAGCGACAGCGGGTCGACGCCGACGCTCGAGAAGTTCGCACCCGACGACTGCGCGTTGCCGGTGCCGGTGCCGGCCGCCGGCAGGACCGACTGATCTTCGGTGACGGGGAACAGGGCAGCAAATTCAGCACCGGTCAGATCGCGACCCGGCGACACTTCGACAGAGACGTTGCCGAGCGGCTTGCCGTTCGAGTCGAAGAACGGTTCGAGCGTCAGCATCGACTTGTTGTCGAACAGGATGATCAGCTTCTCGCCGACGTGGACGAGCGTAATCTTCTCGTTCGCGATGGCGGAAAAATCGGCTTTGACCGTTCCGTCATAGCTCAGCGAAACGGAGACTGATTGATCAGCGTATGGTTTGGAAAGTTTGACAGTCCTCGATGGTGTTTTCGCTGCCGACTGCGAACCGGTGGTGGCTTGTGCGACGCGGAAAGGACCGTTCATCTATCTACTCCCACAGGAAAATTTTCCCAGCAGAAAAATTGTTAATCCGCCTTCAAATATTTACGGATTCTTAAGCTTGCCCACATTCCTCCAAATCTGTGGCAGCTTCAAGCAATTGGAACTGGTTAACATCAGCTAAAATTGAGTGTGGTTAAGCTGCCACGGTTCCCCGCCGACCCGTTAACGAACGGCCCTTCCCGGTTGACCTGCGATCGGAACAGTTGCTTAGTTGACACAGCAGAATGGGGCGCATGCCATGCAGACAGCATTTGGTAGGGTTTTGAGGCTGGTAACCGGGCTCGCGGGCCTGGCGGTGTGTGTCGAATCGGCCAGCGCGGCAGACCTCGGCCTGCGCGTGTCGGGTCCGGCGGTCGCTGGGCAGTGTTCAGAGCTGGTTTTGACCTGCGAAAACGGGCGCGCCTACCCGATCTGCCCCATCGCAGTTAGCGTGGCGGGTGAGATTGTCACCGCAACCCTCGGAAACTACCCGGGAAGTTACGTTCGTCTGGTTCCAATGGGGGTCGGATACCGCTATGCCGGCCGCGGAATCTGGTTCGACGGCCTGCGCAGCGAGGCGGTGCTGAACCTCGGCAAGAACCGTCAGTTCGCCTGCTCGGTGGTTCGTTCCTGATCGTCTAACGCGCGCGCATCCGAACGCTGGCCGCTGGTGCGGCCAAACGCTCCATTTCGATTTTCGGCGAAATCAGTACTTGGCGCGTCAGTACTTGGCGCGTCAGTACTTGGCGCGTCAGTACTTGGCGCGTCAGTACTTGGCGCGCACAGCGCGATAGCCGCCGCGCGGGTACATGTAGGCCTTCGGGCGCACATACACCGGACAATGGTCGTACCAGCTGAACTGCTGCCAGTTCCACTTCCAACAACCGGACTGGATCTGCGGCTCCCAGTTATAGGGAGCCGGCCAGTAAGGAACGTCACCGATCGCCATCGCCTTGCCCGAAACAGCGAATGACAGGATCACGCCCGTAACAGCCGCGACGGCAAACTTGGCTTTCAACATCGATTTGTCCCCGGTTGAGGGTGAATAGAACGCCAGCGTGCCAAATTACGAAGGGCGCTTCAAGATTTGAATCGTCGAAGGCGCGGCGGCAACGGGAAAGTGTGGCGCTCCCTAGCGGAATCGAACCGCTCTCTCCACCGTGAAAGGGTGGCGTCCTAACCGATAGACGAAGGGAGCAAACCGGGCGCTCTAGGCGCGGCGGCATCAGCAGCCGGGGCCTTGCTACCCCGGTTCAAAAGACATTTCAACTTCGGATCAGCCGTTTGCGGAGCTGTTCCACACACCCCTCGCCGTGCTCAATGGCCGCTGCTGCGCCAGATCAGCAGGCGCCGCTCCACCATGCCCATGGCGAGCGCCGTCAGATAGCCGACGATGCCGAGCAGGATGACGCCCGCGAACAGATCGGCCGAGCGGAAGGCACGCGCCGACAGCAGCACCCAGTGGCCTAGTCCATCGAGCCCGGCCAGCATTTCGCACACCACCGACAGGATCAGCGCCACGGTCAGGCTCAGCCGCATGCCGGCGAGAATGTCCGGGCTCGCCGACGGCAGTGCGATCTTCCAGATCACCGCGGCGCGCGACATGTGCAGCGTGCGCGCGACCTCGTAGAGCCGCGGCTCGACCACGGCAAAGCCGTGCACAGTCGCCAGCAGCATCGGCCAGATCGCACCAAACGCGATCACGAACAGCGCCATGCCTTCGGTGAGGCCGAACATCGCGATCGCGACCGGAATGATCGCCGACACCGGCAACGGCCGCAGCAGTTCAAGCGATGGCGCGAGATAGGCGCGCATGGTCCGCGACGATCCGATCAGCGCGCCGAGCGCAATGCCGGCGACAGAGGCGACGAACCAGCCGAGCACCATGTGCGTCAGCGTGCCGGTGAGCTTCTCCAGCAGATCGCCGGTGGTGAAGCCGCGCATCAGCGAGGCCCACGCGCGATCCGGTCCCGGCAGAAACACCGGCGACACAAGCTTGAGATCGGCGATGAGTTGCCAGACCCACACCAGCGCCGCGGCGACACCGAAACTCGCCGCCCGCCATGTCATGGCGCGCGCGTTCATCGCACATCCTCCACCATCGCCGCGCGTCCGAAGAGCCGCTGCTGTGCAAAGACAAGCCCCGTGTTGAGTGTCAGTCCGACCAGGCCGATCCAGACCAGATACGCCAGCATCAGGTCCGGCCGCAGCGCCTGCTGCGCCGTCATGATGGCGTGCCCGAGCCCCAGCGGATTGATGGCGATCTCGACGGTCACCGAGACAATCAGCGCGATGCCGGCAGCCAGACGAAACGCGACGAAGATGCGCGGCAGCGCCGCGGGGACCACAATCTTCGCCGTACGCGCGAACACCGACATACCGAGCGCACGCGACACCTCGATCAGCCGCGGCTCGATGCCGGCAACGGCCGCCCGCGTCAGGATTAGAACCGGCCAGGTGCAGGCAAACGCAACGATGATGATTTCCATGCGATAGCCGAAGCCGAGCGCGATCAGCGCAATCGGCAGCAACGCGATCGACGGGATCGGACGCAGGGATTCAATCGTGACTTCCATCAACCGGTCGAGCGGGCGCATGAGGCCGAGCAATATGCCGAGCGAGAGCCCGATCGTTCCCCCGATCGCAAGGCCCGCGAACGCCGACGCAAGGGTGTCGCGGGTCGCTTTCAGAATCGAGCCGTCGCCCAGCGCCTCGACAAGTGCAACCGCAATCGCACTCGGTGGCGCAAGACTGTCGCTCTGCACGTTGGTGATGCGCGCTGCGAGTTCGCAGACGATCAGCGCCGTCACCGGCAGAACGAACGCCTTCCAGCGGTCGCTCACTGCTCGCTCTCCTTGATGAAGTCGAACAGTTCACGCCGCAGCCGCAGGAATTCCGGGTCTTCGCGCGTGGTGAGTTGATGTCGCGGCCGTGGCAATCGCACTTCGGTTTCGATGCCGATCCGCCCCGGATGCGGCAGAAGCCCGATCACCCGGTCGCCGAGGTAGATCGCTTCCTCGAGATCATGCGTGACGAAGATCGCCGTCGCGCCGGACGCCGCGACCAGCGCGAGCACCTCGTCCTGCAGGCCCTGCCGTGTCATCGCGTCGAGTGCACCGAACGGCTCGTCCATCAACAGCACCTTCGGCTCCTGCGCGAGGCACCGCGCGATCTGCAGGCGCTGCTGCATGCCGCCCGACATCTCGGCCGGATACTTGTCCGCATGGCCCGGCAGACCGACCTTCTTCAAAAGCTCGGCGATGCGCCCGTCCCGCTGTGTCACCGGCACGCCCATGGTCTCGAGCGCGAGCGAGATGTTGCCCGCCGCCGTGCGCCACGGCAGCAGCGCTTTGCCGTAATCCTGGAAGATGATCGCGACGTCGCGACGCGGCGTGCGCATCGGCTCGCCCTCGAATGTTACGCGGCCTTCGTTCGGCTGATAGAGCCCGGCCGCCAAGCGCAGCGCCGTGGTCTTGCCGCAGCCCGACGCGCCGATGATGCAGAGAAATTCGCCCTGCTTCACCTTGAGGTCGATGCCTTTCAGGATCGTCTTGCCGCCGAGATCGAGCGTCACACCGGAAAAGTCGATAGCGACATCGCGGCCTGATGCGTCCGGCACAGGGCGCAGGTACGGCTTGGTCATGCGCGCTCCTTGCCGTCCGGGTAGACGTAACGCATCGTCGAATAGAGATGATCGGACAGCGTCTTCAGCGCAGCCTTCGCATCGCGGGCCAGCACGAGATCGGCAAGCTGGCGATGGGAGTCGTAGAACCGCTTGCCGTCCGGGATGTTGCGCATCATGAGGCGGCGATAACGATAGGCCTGATCGTAGAGATCGGAATGCGCTGCGAGCAGCCGCGGCGAATTGCAGGCCGCAAGCAACGCCGTGTGAAACTCCTTGTGCAGGAGGTCGCCCTCCTCACCGCCCTCGCGAAAACGCGCGCCCAGCCGCTCGGTGTGACGGCGCAACCGGTGCAGTGCCGTCATGATGCCGGCTTCCCACGTATCGTCGCCGAGCTTCATCGACAGCCGCAGCGCCTCCATCTCAACGAGAACGCGGGTGCGGGTGATGTCGAGCAGATCCTCGCGGCTGATCGGCGCGACGCGAAAGCCGCGCTGGCCGATCGCAACGATCAAACCGCGCGACACCAGCCGCGACAGGCCTTCGCGCAGCGGCGTAGCCCCGATCTCGTAGCGCTCCGCCAGTTCGACGATGCCGAGTTTGGTCCCCGGCGCGAGCAGGCCCGCGAGAATATCGCGCTGCACGAACGCGGCCGCGCGTTCGCTGAGCGTATCGCCTTCCCTGCTCTCGCTCGCGGTCAGACTCATCGCGGGCCTATCTGACGATCAGCTTGTTCAGGTCGAGCTTGGACTGCAGCATCTTCTGCGAGCTCATGATGTCGATCCACCAGCCGAGCTGTTCCGGCTTCAATTCGGGCTCGGAGTAGTTCGGCGGATTGAGCTTCACCAGTTCGATCGGCTGCTTGGTGAACTTCGAGATCGCGGTGGATGCCTTCTCGCGGTCCTCGTTGACGATCTTCGCGCCTTCCGCAACGGCGGCGCGGAACTTCTTCAGCGTCTCGGCGTTCTTCTGCGCCCAGTCGCGCGACGTCGCATAGAAGATCACGGGCTCGGTGCGGTTGAGATCGGCGGCGTAGCGCACGCCGACCTGGCCGACACCGGCGTTGAGCATGCGCGTCACGAACGGCTCGCCGGTGAGCACGGCATCGACCGAACCGGACTTCACCGTGTCGAGCATGGTCGGGAACGTCACCTCGACGAAGTTGACCTTCTTCGGATCGACGCCCTTCTCCACCAGCCACTTCACGAACAGCACGTGCAGGAACGCGCCGAGGCCCGGCGCGCCGACCTTCTTGCCGACGAAATCGTTCGGTGAGTTGATGGTAATGCCGTTGCGGACGAAAGCCGTGATGTTCGCGTTCGTCGGTGGGCTCATGCGCGATGCGCCGGCAACCGCGACGAGATCGAGCCCGCCATCCGCCGCCTGCAGGAACACGGTCGAGGTCGGCCCGCCGATCTGGATCGAGTTGGAGAGGATCGCCGCCGGAATATTCGAGTTGATGCCGATCAGCACCATTTCGACATCGAGGCCGTGCTTCTTGAAGATGCCTTCATCCACCGCGATCATTGCCGACGCGCAATCGGAGGTTGCGGTGCAGCCGACCTGAATCTTCTGCGCCTGCGCCACGTTCGGCATGGTCAATGCGGCAACGGTCGCGGCGGCTGCGAGCAGCTTTTTCATTTGTTTCTCCCCGGACACCCTCGCGGGCCTTGTTTATCGATATTTTTTGTGATCGTATATTTTCAGCTGGATCAAACAAAAGCAAGACAAGAAACAGGGAGAACGCCATGAAGCTTGCAACCTATCGTGCGGGCGGCGCTGAGCGCGTCGGCATCGTGCATGCGGGCGACAGCCAGATTTTCGATCTTGCGGCCGCGGCCGCGCGCGACAAGGCCGATCCGCGCTTTGCCTCGATGCTGGCGCTGATCGACGGCGGCGATGCCGCGCTCGATGCCGCGCGCAGCGTGTTCGACAAGCACGGCAAGGATGCCGGCCTTTCCTCACCCGTCGCCGGCGCAGAGATTCTCGCGCCGCTGCCCGAACCGCGGCAGATGCGTGACGCCATGTCGTTTCCGCTGCACATCCAGCAGGCGCCGCGCGGCCAACTGAAGCTTGCCGCACGCGCCAAGAATGACATGGCCGAACTCGCGCGCATCGACGCAACGCCGCTCGGCGAGCTGCCCGAGGTCTATCGCAAGCAGCCGATCTACTACATCACCAACCGCTTCTCGGTGCGCGGCACCAACACCACGGTGAAGTGGCCCCGCTACAGCCAGGTGATGGACTACGAACTCGAGTTCGGCGTCGTCACCAAGGGCAAAGGCACCAACCTCACGCCCGCTCAGGCCAAGAACCACATCTTCGGCTACACGATCTTCAACGACTTCTCCGCGCGCGATGCCCAGCGCATTGAGATGGAAGGCCGCCTTGGCCCCGCCAAGGGCAAGAGCTTCGACGGCGGCAACGTGCTCGGTCCATGGATCGTCACCCCCGACGAGATCGGCGATCCCTACAAGCTCAAGATGGAAGCGCGCGTGAACGGCAAGATGCGCTCGCAGGGCAAGACCGACGGCATGCTGTTCTCGTTCGAAGAAACGATGGCGCACATCACCAAGGACGAGACCCTCATGCCGGGCGAGTTCATCGGCTCGGGCACGGTCGGCAACGGCTGCGGTCTCGAACTCGGCTGGTTCCTCGAACACAACGACGAGATCGAACTCGAAGTCGAGAAGATCGGCATCCTCAAGAACAAGGTGGAGCGGCAGAGCTAACTCTGCCTCTCCCAAACAAAAAACTTCGGAGGAAGCCCATGGCCCGCAAGCTGATCGATATTTCCGTGCCGCTGCAGAACGACGTGCCCGCTGATCCGCCGGGCGGCCATCCGACGATCACCTACATCGATCATCAGCAGGGCCTGCCGCGCATGCTCGGCTTCTTCGACGGCCTGAAGGCGGAAGAGCTGCCCGACGGACAAGGCTGGGCCGTCGAGCAGGTGCAGCTCTCAACCCATAACGGCACCCACCTCGACGCACCGTGGCACTTCCATCCGACCATGAATCGCGGCGAGCGCTCATGGACCATCGACGAGGTGCCGCTGGAGTGGTGCCTGCAGCCGGGCGTCAAGCTCGACTTCCGCCACTTCCCCGATGGCTATGTGGCAACCGCAGCCGACGTCGAGAAGGAACTCAAGCGCATCGGCCACACCCTCAAGCCGCTCGAGATCGTGGTGGTGAACACGTCCGCGGGCGTGAAGTACGGCCAGAAGGACTACGTCACCTCCGGCTGCGGCATGGGCTATGAGGCAACCATGTATCTGCTCGAACGCGGCGTGCGGCTCACCGGCATCGACGGCTGGAGCTGGGACGCGCCGTTCGTCTACACGGCGAAGAAGTACGCCGAGACCAAGGACGCCAGCCTGATCTGGGAAGGCCACAAGGCGGGCCGCCACATCGGCTACTGCCACATCGAAAAGCTGCACAATCTGGAACAGCTTCCCTCCACCGGCTTCATGGTCTCGTGCTTCCCGGTGAAGATCGAGCGGGCGTCGGCCGGCTGGACGCGAGCGGTTGCAATCCTCGACGGCTAGCGGAACACGGGCATTCCGTCGACAAAGCAACATCTTGCGCCGGTTGTCGCACCGCGAAAACCGGTTCGGTTAACCGCCGGTTAGCAACCTCCGGATAAATATTGTGCAACTGGGGATGAGACTACCGCTCCGGTCGGTGCGCGCCTGCAAGAGCCTCAAAAGCCACTCGTCGCTTCCACCGGTGTTCTTTGGAAGGGCTTTTGAATTATGCCGATTTGGACGCATTCGCTGAAGGTTCGCATCTTTTCGATTCTCGGCGTGCTGGCTGCGATGGCCGCGATTCTCGCTGGCATCGTCGCGTATTCGAACGCCGGCAGCCGCGCCAACACCGAACAGCTTGACGCCACGCGCTCGGCTTCGGCCCGCATCGAATACATCAACGCCCTCGTCTACGCCGTCGTGATGGAATCGCGCGGCGTCTACATGGCCGACAAGCCCGACGTGCTCGACCGTTTCGGCAAGGGTCTGGAGAAATTTCTCGGTGACCTGAAGACGGCCGTCGCCGAGTGGGAAAAGTCACTGGCGCCCCAGGACCGTCCGGCATTCGACGCGTTCAAGGTGCAAGCCGACAAGTTCATTACGCTCCGGCAGGAATTGGTCGCCGCCGGCCGCGCCAAGGGCAACGCTGCCGCCCGCGAGATCGGCGACAACGATGCCAATCGAAACACCCGCAAGGCCTTCAACGACGCGATCAATGCGCTGGCGAAAATCTATCGCGACCGCGCCGATCAGCTTTATCGCGATATCGATATGGCGGAGAAGCGCGACTCGGCGCTCGTCTCCGTGATCCTCGCCATCGTGCTCGGCACGATGATCTTCAGCATCATCTTCATTTCGCGCGCCGTCGTGCGGCCGATCGAGACCATGACGCAGGCGATGCAGCAGCTCGCCGACGGCGACATGAATGCGGAGGTGCCCGCGATCAAGGGCCGTGGCGAAATCAGCCGGATGGCGAAGGCGCTCGACGTGTTCAAGTTCGCGCTGATCGAACGGCAGCAGCTGGAAGAACAGGCCAACAAGGACGTCAGCGCGCGCCTCGCGTTCGACAAGCGGCTCGATCAGATGCTCGAGGGCTTCCGCGCGTCGGCGCAGAGTGCCCTCGACGCCACGTCCGGGCACATGGAAAAACTGCGCAGCCGTTCGCAAACCATCTCGGGGCTCGCCGAAACCGCCGCACAGCAGGCGACGTCAACCAGCGCAGCCACCGAGCAGACTACGCACAGCGCACGCACGGTGGCGGACGCCGCCGACGCCCTGCTTGTCTCGACCGAAGAGATCAACACCGAGGTCGCCAGCGCCGCGGCCATCGTCGCGCGCACCACGACCACGACCGAACAGTCGGCGCAGGAAATCTCGACCCTGGCCGCCGCCGCCCAAAAGATCGGCGATATCGTCGGGCTGATCCAGAGCATCGCCGGCCAGACCAATATGCTCGCGCTCAACGCCACCATCGAAGCCGCGCGCGCGGGCGACGCGGGACGCGGCTTCGCCGTCGTCGCGCAAGAGGTGAAACAGCTTGCGGCGCAGACGTCGAATGCTACCGAGGAAATCAGCAAGCAGGTCGCTGAAATTCAAGGCTCGACCGCGAGCGCCGTGTCATCAGTGCGCCACATCGCCGAAACCATGCGCGAGATCGATCGCCTCACCGCAACGGTGTCCGAGCTGGTCGCGCGCCAGAGCGCGGCAACGCGCGACATTTCCGGCCACGCCCGCACCTCCGCGAGCGGCGCGGATACGCTGACGGCCAGCGTCTCTGGCGTCAATCACGTGGTCAGCGAAGCCATCACCAATGCGGGTGACCTGGTGGCGACGTCGGAGGATCTTTTCCAGTCCACGACGAAATTGTCCGAGGATTTGAATCACTTCCTCGCGACGCTGCGCACCGGACTGAGCGAAAAACCTGCGGCCTGAGCGCTGCTGCCAGATTTCGTCACTGCGACCCTTCCGGACGAAGATACCGCTCTCCACATAGAGGGGCAGACCAGGCGGCCTTAGGCCGCCCGCGCCCTGCCGATGGAGATCACGATGACCTCGCCCGAACCGCAACTCACCGCCGCCGACATCGAGAAGATCAGAGCCGATTTCAGCGACGCCGTGCGCGCGCACTGGAAGGCCTTCCTGATCGAGGGACTCATTTTCCTGATTGTCGGCATTGGCGCGATCATCGTTCCGCCGTTGGCGAGCGTCGCCATCACAATTCTTCTGGGCTGGCTGTTCGTCACCATTGGCGTCGCCGGTGTCGCCCTGTCGATTTGGGCGCGGCAGATGCCGGGCTTGTGGTGGTCGCTGGTGTCGGCCGCGCTGGCGATCGCCGCGGGTCTCATTCTTCTGATATGGCCGCTGGAGGGAACGCTGTCGCTTACGCTGGTGATCGGCATCTATTTTCTGGTCGAGGGCATCGCGACCGTCATGTACGCGCTCGATCACAAGCGCGAGTTGTCCGGCCGCTGGGGCTGGCTGATGTTTGCGGGCATCATGGATATCGTGATTTCCGTTGTGATCGTGGTCGGCCTGCCCGTCTCCGCATTCTGGGCGATGGGCCTGATCGTCGGCATCAATCTGATGTTCGGCGGCGTCTCGCTGATCGGAATGGCGTTGGCCGCGCGCGCGGAATTAAACGCGACGCCCAAGGTCGCTTAGAGGCGGCCTAGCAGCCGCGGCAGATGCTGCGAATCTTGCGATCGAGCTCGCGGTCGGCGGCGTCGTTCCTGGCTTGATCGGCGCTGACGTCCGGAACATCGCTGCGCTTCGGCTGGCGATGACCGACCGGGGCCTGGATCACGGTTGTCGAACCGGCGGCCGTGCCGCCTGACGTCGTTCCGGCGCTGCCCTGCGCCCACGCCAGACTTCCGAACGACATCACCGTAGCGGTTGCGATCACGATGGTTTTCATGATGGTCCTCCGCGCCTTCCCATGCTGCAGCACTATACCATATCCGATCTTACGGTCAGCGTGAACGCTCCGGAATCTCGATCGTTCCACAGTTGCGGCGTCCCTGCGCGGCACAGTCCTGCGCCTTGCGCACGTCGGCCATGGTCATCAACAGCCAAGCGCCACCGAGCGTCAACAGAATGAATGCACCGAACAGCACGGCGTTTTCAATACGCCGGCTGCGCTCGTCCTGCGGCGGCTCGGCATCGCTCATGGCTCGGGCGGATAGCGATGCACATCGCCGCAATAATCCACGACGCGGTATTTTTCGCCGTCTTGCGACAAATACTCAGGACCGAGCGGTGACTTGCCGTGGCCGCCCGGGATGTCGAGCACGTAATCCGGCTGACACAATCCGGAAACGCGCCCGCGCAACTGCCGCATCAGGGCCTGCCCCTCGGTGATGCTCGTGCGCAGATGCGCCGTGCCCGGCGCGAGATCGCCGTGATGAAGATAATACGGCTTGATGCGGCATTCGACGAAAGCGCGCATGAGCGCCTCAAGCGTCGCCGCATCGTCGTTGATTCCGCGCAGCAGCACCGACTGGCTGACCATCGGCAGTCCCGCATCCGCCAACCGCGCGCAAGCAGCACGCGCGTCTCCCGTCAATTCGCGCGGATGGTTGGCATGCACCGCGACCCACGTGGTTGCGCCGTCGGCCTTCAGCGCGCTGACCATGTCGTCCGTGATCCGCGCCGGATCGGCAACGGGGATGCGCGTGTGAATCCGGATGATCTTCACGTGCTCGATAGCCGCAAGATCGGTAACGATATCGCGCAGGCGGCGTGGCGAGAGCATCAACGGGTCGCCGCCGGTGAGGATCACTTCCCAGATCTCAGGATGGGCCCTGATGTAATCGAGCGCATTTGAATACGCGTCCGGCGACAGCGCGGTTTCCTTGCCGGGCCCGACCATTTCGCGGCGGAAACAGAACCGGCAGTATACCGCGCAGACGTGTACGATCTTCAGCAGCACACGATCCGGATAGCGATGCACGATGCCATGCACGGGCGCGTGCGCATGATCGCCGATCGGATCGGCCAGCTCATTGTTCGCCGCGATGAGTTCGTCGGGGCTCGGGATATACTGCCGTGCGATCGGATCGTTCGGATCGTCGCGATCGATCAGCGACGCGACACGTGGTGTCACCGCAACCGCATAACGTGACGCGACGCGCTCGAGTTCGCCCTGCAAAGCCGCTGGTGCAAGACCGTGCGCGACCAGTTCCGACGGCTGGCGCAACGTCGCTGCGATACGAACCGGCTTCGTCATCGCGTCTCTCCCGCAGGAGGCGTCCACACCACCTGATCGATACGCACAGCCCCGCTTGCCAGCATCACCAGCCGGTCGAAGCCGAGTGCGACGCCGCTGGCCGGCGGCATTGCGCCGACTGCCGCGATGAAATCTTCGTCGATCGGATAGCGCTCGCCATAGCGGCGCTCTTTTTCGTCCATCGCCTGCATGAACCGCGCGCGCTGTTCGATGGCATCGGTCAATTCGCCGAAGCCGTTCGCGAGTTCGACGCCGCAGGCATAGACCTCGAACCGCTCGGCGACCCGCGGATCGTCCGGCTTACGGCGGGCCAGCGCCGATTCCGGCGCGGGATAATCGTACAGCACGGTCAACCGGCCCTGCCCCAACTTTGCCTCAACATGTTCGACGAGAATCTTGCTGAAAATATCCGACCAGGTGTCGTCGTCCGCAACCCGCACGCGGTCTTTTGCGGCGGCCGTCAATGCCACACGATTGCCTTCACCTTTTTCAACCGTGCTGAGAAGGTCGATGCCTGCATAGCGGCTGAATGCATCCGCCACCGTCAGCCGTTCCGCAACAGCCAATGGATCGCAGCTGCGGCCGCGGAACGAGAATGTACTTGTCCCTGCAATCCGGGCAGAATCGGCAATCACCGCAAGGCAATCGCCGATCACGGCCTCATAGTCCTCACCGGCACGATACCATTCCAGCATGGTGAACTCCGGCAGATGCAGATCGCCGCGCTCACGATCGCGGAAAACCCTCGCAAACTCGACGATTCGCGTTTCCCCCGCCGCCAGAAGCTTCTTGCAGGAAAATTCGGGCGAGGTCCGGAAGTAGCGGCGATGACGCTCTCCTGACGGCGCCATCAGTTCGGCCGACGGCGCATGCAGATGGGTCTCATTGCCGGGCGACACCTGAAGAATTCCAGTCTCCACTTCGAGGAATCCCTGGCCCCTGAACCACTCCCGCAGGCCGGCCGCGATCGCCGCCCGGGCCATCAGAAAGGACCTGCGGTCGGCATGGCGGTCCGCTGTCCACCACGGGGACGGGGAAATACCGGTTCCGGACATCAGCAATCTGCCCAAATGACGCGCAAAAAGCTGGCATCCCGGGCCCAAATCAGTATGTTGCGGCCCGAAATCATTGCGTCAGCCCCGGGCTGGCGCCGCAGCCGACCCCGGCTTCCCAACCCAGGAAAATTATTCGTGAAAGTCATCGCCAGTTCTATCCGCAAGGGCAACGTCATTGACCAGGACGGCAAGCTCTATGTGGTTCTCTCCGCCGAGAACATCCATCCCGGCAAGGGAACTCCGGTCAGCCAGATCGAAATGCGCCGCATCAGCGACGGCGTGAAGGTCTCGGAGCGCTTCAAGACCACGGATCAGGTCGAGCGCGCAACCATTGAAGACCGCGATTTCAACTATCTCTACGAGGACAACGACGGCTTCCACTTCATGAACAACGAGACCTACGACCAGATTCTGGTCGCCAAGGACATCGTCGGCTCGTCCGCACCGTACCTGCAGGAAAACATGACCGTGAAGCTGTCGATGCACGACACCAATCCGGTCGCGATCCAGATGCCGGCCCGCGCAACGCTCGAAGTCGTCGAGACCGAGCCGGTGACCAAGGGCCAGACCGCCTCGTCGTCGTACAAGCCGGCGGTGCTGTCGAACGGCGTGCGCACCGCTGTGCCGCCGCACATCGGTGTCGGCACCCGCATCGTGGTGATGACGGAAGACGGCTCCTACGTCGAGCGCGCAAAGGACTGATCGGGTCCCTGCCCTGCGAACTAGCGTGACGCCGCCCGTTTCGGCGGCGTCCACTGCATCGCCGCGCCGTACCGGTTCCAGGCATTGATGATGCCGACGGCCGACGACAGGTAGGCGAGCTCCTTATCGGAAAACTCCGTTCTCACATCGGCATAGAGGTTATCGCTCACCCCGTGCGTGATGTGAGTCAGCGCTTCGGCCCAAGCAAGCGCAGCGCGCTCGCGGGTCGAGAACTGCGGCGCCTCTCGCCAGACCGCCACGAGGTCGAGTTTCTCCTGCGAGACCTGAACTTTCGCAGCCAAGTTCAGATGATACTGGAGACAGTAGGCACAGCCATTGATCTGGGAGGCGCGAACCTTGACCAGCTCGATCAGGCTTTCTTCGAGCCCGGCGTTCAGAGCCGCCTTGCTGATCGCACCCATCGCTTCATAGACATCGGGCATCAGGCCCATGAACTCGCGAATGTCGATGCGAGGCGCCGGAGCTTTGAGAGGCGAAGCGTGAGACATGATGAGCCTTTTGTTTGTTGATCCCTGACTGTGGCAAGTTACCGTCGATTTCGCTAGCCGCACTGGCGAATTGCCGTGTTTCGGTCGCGAATGGACGCGATTGTTCTAACAGTTTCGACCGTTAGGATGGGCTATGACCACGATTGATTCTGGCAATCGTCTGAGCCGCCGCGCCGTGCTGCAAACCGGCATCGGTGGACTGTTGGACGCAGCTTCAAGCGGATGGTCCGGACCAGCGCTCGCCGCGCCGGCCGCCTTCGATCAGTGGCGCGACCAGTTTCGCGCCAAAGCCGCGGCCAAAGGCATTTCCGACGAGACCTACACGCGTGTGATGGGCCGCATCGAGCCCGACATGAGCGTATTCGCGAAGCTGCGCAGCCAGCCCGAATTCAACGAGCAGCTCTGGCAATACATCAACCGCCGCGTTTCCGACTGGCGGCTCGCAGCCGGCAAAGAAGCGCTGAAGAAACACGCCGAGCTGTTCACCCGCATCGAGCGTGACTTCGGCGTCGAGCGCGGAACGCTGTTGGCACTTTGGGGCGTCGAGACCGCGTATGGCGATCCGCTTGTGCAGCAGAACCACATGAGGCCGGTGTTTCCCTCACTCGCGGCGCTCGCCTGGAACGAGCCGCGGCGGCGCGCGTATTGGGAGACCGAACTCATCAACGCCCTGCGCATCGTGCAGAAGGGCTGGGGCACGCCGGACGAGATGCGCGGCTCCTGGGCTGGCGCGATGGGGCATACGCAATGGATGCCCGAGGTCTGGCTCAATCTCGGCATCGACTATGACGGCGACGGCCGCGTGTTCCCGTTCGGCAAACCGGACGATGCGCTTGGCGGCAGCGCACGCTACCTGCTCAACCGCGGCAAGTATCGCGCTGGCGAGCATTGGGGCTACGAAGTGCGCGGCGCGAAAGGCAGTGGCAGCAAGAGTTACGCGGCATGGTCGGAGGCCGGCGTTACCCGCGCCGACGGCAAACCGTTTCCGCGCCCGAACGACAAGGCGCAGCCGTGGACCCCCGTTCCGGGCGGACCGTCGTTTCTGCTTGGGCCGAACTTCTACGCAGTGCGCAGCTACAATCCGTCGATGAACTACGCGCTTGCGATCGTCCATCTCGGCGACCGCATTCAGGGCGGCGGGCCATTTGTGCAGCCCTTCCCCGGCTCGGAGCGCGCGCTGACGCTCTCCGAGATTCAGGAAATGCAAACGCGGCTGACCAAGGCAGGCTTCAACACCGGCGGCACGGACGGACGCGTCGGCAACGACACGATGAAGGCCGTCCGCGATTTTCAGATCAGGTCCGGAATGACACCGGCGGACGGCTATGGCGGCTTGAAGGTTCTGGCGCGGCTGCGTCAGGGTTCGTAAGCAACGCCCGTCAGCGAATCTGCCGATCCTCGGTGGATTCGTTCGCCTCGCGTTGAACGTAAAGCGAGCACACGAACGTCCACCACGCTGACAGGATGCCGAACACCGGCCATTTCGCGCCAGTCAGCATCGACTCAGCGGCGAAACCGAGCACGGCTGCGATGCCCCAGCCGAAGCCGTAAAGCATCAATCGCGCAAGCGTGTAGAAGCCGGTGTGCATCGAGCGTCCCGAGGAGGTTCGGGAATACTCTGGCCGATCGCAGAAACACTGACGAGCATTAACGGAAAACTTACTTAATTTCCGGGGTCCAGTAACAAAACGCTCCCGGCCGATAAGGCCGGGAGCGTCTTAAAGAACTCAAATCCCAGTTACCAGCCATGGCCCATTCCGCCACCGCCCATGGTACCGCCCCGCGGGGGATGATGGCGCCCGCCACCCCCACCACCGAGTGCGCCGCCAAGGATGGCGCCGCCGATAATGGCTCCTGCGGCAGCGGCTGCAGCAGCGTCTGCGTTCGGGTCACGACGGCGAACCACAACTTCCTCCGGCGGCGGTCCCGGCGGCGGACGCGGACCACCACGGCGCGGCGGCGGTTCCGCAGTCCGCTTCTTCGGCGGCGGCGGAGGCGGTTCAGCGCGTTTCTTCTCTACCTTCGGCGGCTGGCTGCAAGGACAAGTCGGGCCAGCGGTCGCCGCCGTATTGGTCGGCAAGCTCGCGAGCGTCGGGCCCGTCGGCGCCGCGCCTGTGGTCGTCGGCGATCCACCCTGCCCGCCACCGGGCTGGTTGGCGCTGGCCGCGGCCGCGAGCGGGTTCGCCTGCGGCGGACGGTTGCGCAAGCGGTCCTGCAGTTTACGCGCGGTCGCCGAAAGATCGCTGTTCGGATAGCTCGCAAGGAACAGTGCGAACGCGTCCACGGAGTTGGCGTTGACGGCAACGCTCCACGCGACCATTTCGCGGCGGCGATCGAGAATCGACCGCGCGCGGATGGCGAACGGCGGATCGGTGTAAAGCGCGGTGAAGGCTTCATAGGCCTCAATCGAGTCATCAGCGATCACGAGGTCATAAGCATCAACCGGCTGCTTGCCTTGCAGGATCGTACGCCACTCCGTCACGGTCTTCGTGGACGTGCGTTTCGCCCCCGGCTGTGCAGATCCTGGGAAGAAGTAGAAGTCGCTCGTCAGCGACGAACTTTCCCATGGAATTTGACGGCCCTCGGTTTCCTTGTTGACCGCGACGCGCACGCGTTTGAAGGCGTCTTCGATCGACAGCCCCGGCTCTCTCGCCGCGACAACGAGTGCAGACGTATAAGGACTGGATGAGCCCTTGCCGTCTTCCGCTTCCGCACCCGGCGACGTGGCGTAGGAGATGAACGAACCGGCTGCGTTCGCCTTGGCGTCGAAGATCGCAAGGCCACGCCCCGCGGTCTTGTTGATGGCGTCGAACGGATCGTTACGGCACGCATCGAGGATGACGATGCGCAGCTTGGTCGGCACCGACGACAGCGTATTCATCACGTCGTTCAACCGGACGGCCTGCAACGGCACATCCGCTTCACGCTGAAGGTTGACGTCGATCGGCATCAGAAAATTTTCGCCGTCGATCTGCACGCCGTGTCCGGCGTAGAACACAAGCGCGACCGTGTCCGGTCCCTTGCCCGCGATCTTGGCGGCAAAGTCGCCGACGGCTTGGCGTAGCGCATTCTGCGTCACGTCGCGCGCGGTTGTCACCTCGAAACCAGCAGCGGTGAGCAGGTCACCCATTGCCTTCGCGTCATTGGTCGGATTGGGTAGCGCCGAAACGCTTTGGTAGGCGGATTGCCCGATCACAAGCGCCACGCGGCTTTCGGCAAATGCGGCGGTCGACGACAACAAAACCGCACCGGAAATCGCAACTGATTTCAGAATTCCAAATCCAGAACGAAAAACGGGACTGATCATAAAGGGCCCCTCCTGAAAGTGGGCACTATGACACCGCTCCCGGTCAGGCGCCATGCGCCGCCTTGACCCAAGCACGGGATATTTTTGGGAAATAACGGCCTTCGACTGATCCCGCTAGCGCCTAGCGGATGACAGCTGGTCCAGGGTCAGGGACCGCAGCGTCGATAATGCGCAGCTGCACCCGCTCCGCTCCCTGCCAGCGGTCTATCGCCAAAGAGCCTGCGATGTGAACAGGTTGCCCGCGCTGAGCAAGGAGCATGTTGCCGAGCGGCTGGTTCAAGCTCCGGAATGAAATACCGTTCACAATCGCATCGTCGGTTGATTTCAGGCGCACGCGCACATGCGCCTGGCCGACCGGCTCGGCGAAAACGATCTGATGCGACGGCAGTGCGATCACCGGCTCAGGATTGCCGCTACCGAAGGGACCAGCGCGATTGAGTGTTGCCGCGAACTCGGTCGTTACTGCACGCGCCGACACTGCGCCATCGATCAACAGTTCATCCGCATGGCGCGCATCCGTCACCGCGTCGTGCAGCGCGGCTTCAATATAGGCGCGGAATTCGGCGAGCCGTTCCTTCTTCAGCGTGACGCCAGCGGCCATCGCGTGCCCGCCGCCCTTGATCAGCACGCCATCGGCCACCGCTTGCCGCACGGCCTTGCCGAGATCGACGCCCGCGATCGAGCGGCCGGAACCGGTGCCGATGCCGCCCGGCTCCAGCGCGATCGCGAATACCGGGCGCGAGAATTTCTCCTTCAAGCGCGAAGCGACGAGACCGACGATGCCCGGGTGCCAGCCCTCGGACGCTGTAACGATCACCGCGCCTTTATCTTCGAGACCGATCGCCGCCAGCGCTTCGGCTTCGGCTTGCGCTTCCGCCGCTTGCTCGATGGCGCGGCGCTCGGTGTTAAGGCGATCGAGTTCGGCGGCGATGCGCGCGGCTTCCGATATATCGCCTTCCAGCAGCAACCGTACGCCCAGGTCCGCGCGCCCAATCCGGCCGCCCGCATTGATACGCGGACCAAGCGCGAAACCGAGATGCCATGCCTCCGGCGGACCGTTGAGCCGCGCAACATCCATCAGCGCCGTGTGGCCGACATGGTCGCGACGCCGAAGTGCGATCAGCCCCTTCGCGACGAACGCGCGATTGAGCCCAATCAGCGGCGCCACGTCGGCAACCGTCCCGAGCGCGACATGATGCAGCATGCCGAGCAGATCTGGCTCCGGCATTTCCAGAGTCCAGAAACCGCGCACGCGCAACTCGCGGTTTAGCGCCACCAACGTCATGAACACGAGGCCAACCGCTGCGAGGTGGCCAAGTCCCGACATGTCATCGGGGCGGTTCGGGTTGACCAACGCATCGACGACGGGAAGTTCCTCGTTGCACTGGTGATGATCGATCACGACCACGTCCATGCCGCGGCGCTTGGCTTCCGCCAGCGGCTCCAGACTGGTGGTGCCGCAATCAACGGTGATCAGCAACGTCGCGCCTCTGTCCGCGAGCGAGCGCACCGCCTCGACGTTCGGTCCGTAGCCCTCGAAGATGCGATCGGGAATGTGAATCAGCGGATCGAGACTGCAGTGGCGCAGATGCCAAGCGAGCAGCGCCGATGACGTCGCCCCATCGACGTCGTAGTCGCCGAAGATCGCGACTTTCTCATTGCGTTTCACGGCGTCTGCCAGCCTTCGCGCGGCTACATCCATCTGCGTGATGGTGGCAGGATCGGGCATCAGGCTGCGGATGGTGGGATCGAGAAAGCTCGCGACCCCATCGACTTCGACACCGCGCCCGGCAAGCACACGCGCCAGCATTTCCGGCAATTGATGCCGCTGCACCATGGCAAGCGCCAGCGCCGAAGCGCGCGCATCGAGCCGGTCGCGCCAGCGCCGGTTGGTCCCCGAGCGCGTGACGCCGAGAAACGCCGGCGGCAGTTTGATCGGAATGGCGGTGGCGGCTCTCATGACCCGCAGATAAGCACGGCCAACGAGCCGTCAACACGACGGATCGTGCCGGAACGCCGGGTTATCCCCGCTCTGAAACGACGGCCTCAGCAGCCGAGTTGAGCTGCCAGATCGTTGAAGTCGCGGGCGACGATGTTCCATTCACCATCCGGCCGGAAGTCGCGGTTCTGCAGATGGGCGTACTCGGTTACGCGCGGAATGAACGCCGTCTTCAGACCCAGTGCCTTCGCCGCATGCAAATCGCCGTTGTGCGCGGCCACCTTCATCACCTGCTCCGGCGGCAGTCGGAGAAGGCCCGCGGCGCCGAGATAGGTCTCGGGATCGGGCTTGTAGTGCTTGAACAGCTCGGCGCTGAACACGACGTCCCACGGCAGACCGGCATTCTTGGCCATATTGGTCAACAGCGCGACATTGCCATTCGACAGCGGAGCAATTGTGAATTTGGTCTTGAGCCGTGTCAGTCCGGCAACGACATCCGCCCAAGGTTTCAAACGATGCCAGCCGCGATTGAGATAATCGCGATCGGCTTCACTGACATCGCCAATTTTGAAATCGGCAATCAGCTTGTCGAGCGTGCGGCGATGCAAGTCGTCGAGAATGACGTAGCCACGTTCGGGATGTTTGCGCACGTCGTCCATCGACGGAAAGTACGCGGCTCGCCACGCATCGACGAAACCAGCCCAATCTGCTCTGACGCTGTTCTGTTCGCCCCACCAGCTGAGATCGGCAATGAGGCTCGTGCGCCAATCGACGACCGTGCCGAAAACGTCGAAAATCAACGCCTTCACATTGGAAAGTTCGGTCTTCATCTGAACACTCTTGTCTCTGCTAGAACTTGATCCGGTACTGAATAAAGCCCGGACGCTCAGCCACCTTGTTGTAGAGCGTCTGGGCTGTTGTGTTGGTTTCGTGGGTGATCCAGTAGACGCGGCTTGACCCCGCGGCACGCGCGGCATCCGTGACTGCAGCGATCAGCGCGCGGCCGACGCCCTTGCCGCGGATGTTCGAATCGACGAACAGATCTTCGAGATAGCAGTAATTGTGCTTCGCCCAGGTCGAGCGGTGCAGCATGTAATGCACGAGCCCGATCAGTTTGCCGTCCTGCTCGGCAACCAATGCATGCATCGGCTCCAGCGCGTCGAAGAAACGCGCGAAGGTGAGGTCCGTGATCTCAGCCGGCAGCGCCGACTTGTAGAATGTCAGGTAGCCGTTCCAAAGCGGCGCCCATTGCGCACGATCGGTCGGCTGCAGCGGGCGAACGATCAACTCACTGCTCATAACGCCGCTCAGTCGAGGTGGAATTTATCGAGCTGGCGATGCTCGGCCTTGATGTAGCGCACCGTGCCGGTCACCGAACGCATCACGACGGTTTCGGTCTCGATGACGCTCTTGCGGAATTTGACGCCGGACAGCAGCGAGCCGTCAGTGACGCCGGTCGTGGCAAACAGACAGTCGCCGCGGGCAAGATCCTCGATGCCGTACACCATGTTGGGATCATTGATGCCCATTTTGGCCGCACGCTCGCGTTTCTCCGCCGTGTCGAGGATAAGGCGCGTCTGCATCTGGCCGCCGATGCAGCGAAGCGCCGCTGCCGCCAGCACGCCTTCGGGCGCACCGCCAGTGCCGAGATAGATGTCCACGCCGGTGTTTTCGGGGTCGGCGGTGTGGATAACGCCGGCGACGTCACCGTCGGTGATCAGGCGTACAGCGGCGCCGGTCGACCGGACGGCGGCAATGATGTCGGCATGGCGCGGACGATCGAGCACCAGCGCCGTGATCGCGGACGGATGCACGTCCTTGGCGCGCGCAAGGCGCTTGATGTTCTCGGCAGGCGGCGCGTCGATATCGACGACGTTCTTCGGATAGCCTGGTCCGATCGCGAGCTTCTGCATGTAGACGTCCGGCGCATTCAGCAGCGTACCGCCTTCCGCCATCGCCATGGTCGCAATCGCGCCCGGCATGTTCTTGGCGCACAGGGTCGTGCCTTCCAGCGGGTCCACCGCAATATCAACCTTCGGACCGGCCTGAATGCCGACCTTCTCACCGATGAACAGCATCGGCGCTTCGTCGCGCTCGCCCTCACCGATCACGACGGTGCCTTCGATCGGCAGCTTGTTCAGCTCGCGGCGCATCGCGTCGACAGCGGCCTGGTCGGCCGCCTTCTCCTCGCCATGGCCTCGCAGACGTGCGGCAGATACGGCGGCCCGCTCGGTCACGCGCACCAGCTCGAGCGTCAGGATGCGTTCGAGCAGTTGCTGCGGCGGGACTGAAATGACGGACATTCGTGTAACTCCTCACATCCACATTATCCGCGCCGGGAGCGCGGAGTTGATCTTAGTTCTTCTCGATCCGGATCACCTGCGGCCGGCCGGTGATGACCTTGTCGGCCTGCACCGCGGCCAGCGCCCGGCGCACCGCATCTTCGCTTGTCGCATACGTAATCAGGATCACCGGAACGGGCGATGACTTGCTCTTCGCATCCGGGCCATCGATCGTGCCGTTCGGATGACGCTGCACGATCGACTCGATCGAAATCTTCTGCTCGGCAAGCCGCGTCGCGATCGTCGCGGCTGTACCGGCAAGGTCGCGCGCCATCAAGCGGATGTAGTAGCCGCCCTCGTGACGCTCCATCGGCGCTTTCTTGGTGGTTCGCAGTTTCTCGATCGGACGACCAAACGGCTTCGCGCGAATGCCGCGAGCTACGTCGGCGATATCGGCAATGACCGCGGACGCAGTCGCCGCACCACCGGCTCCGGGGCCGACAAGCGTAATCGGGGGAATGCCCTCGCCGTCGATCGTGACCGCATTGGTCACACCCATCACCTGTGCAATCGAAGACGAGCGCGGCACCATGGTCGGATGCACGCGTTGCTCGATGCCGGACGCAGTGCGAACCGCAACGCCAAGCAGCTTGACGCGATAACCGAGGTCTTGCGCGGCGCGCAGATCAGCCGGCGCGATCGACGAGATACCTTCGACGTAGACCGACGACTGCGCGACCTTGGTGCCGAACGCGAGGCTCGCAAGGATCGCGAGTTTCTGCGCGGTGTCGTGACCGTCGACGTCGAACGAGGGATTGGCCTCGGCGTAACCGAGCCGCTGCGCATCTTTCAAACACTCGGCGAACGACAGCCCCTCTTCCTCCATCCGAGTCAGGATGTAATTGCAGGTGCCGTTGAGAATGCCGTAGACGCGATTGATCGTGGTGCCGGCAAGGCCTTCACGCAACGTCTTGACCACTGGAATGGCGGCACCGACAGCCGCCTCATAATTCAGCGCGCCGCCATGCTTCTCCGCCAGCGCAGCAAGCTTGCTGCCGTGCTTGGCGATCAGCGCCTTGTTCGCGGTGACGACCGACTTACCGGATTTCAGCGCCGCTTCAATTGCCGAGAGCGCGGGATCGCCCGCGCCGCCCATCAGCTCGACGAAGCAGTGAACGTTTGGATCGTTGGCGAGCGCCAGCGGCGACTTCGCCCATTCGATGCCGCGCAGATTGACACCGCGCTTCTTCGCTTTCGAGCGCGCAGTGACGGCGACGACTTTCACGCCGCGTCCGCTGCGCGCCGACAGGACACGACTCTGTTCTTCGATGAGACGGACGACCTCGGCACCAACGGTACCGAGCCCCGCTATGCCCACCTTGAGGGGAGCGACCATAATTCACAACGCCTGATGAAGTTATCGCCGGGTGGCGAGAGGAACCACGTTGTGCAACGTTTCAATGCCGCTTTCAAGGAAGCGGCGGATGTTTCGCGCGGCCTGGCGGATGCGCTGTTCGTTTTCCACCATGGCGATGCGGACATAGCCCTCGCCGTGTTCGCCGAACGCGACGCCTGGCGAGACCACGACGCCGGATTTCTCCACCATCAGCGTCGCGAACGCCATGCTGCCGACTTCACGGAATTTTTCCGGCAGCGGCGCCCATGCGAACATTGAAGCCGCTGGCGGCGGAATGTCCCAGCCGGCGCGGCCGAACGCCTCGACCAGCGTATCGCGGCGTTTCTTGTAGATGTCGCGCACCTCGCGGATGCAATCGTCCGGGCCATTCAACGCCGCGGTCGCGGCAACCTGCACCGGCGTGAATGCGCCGTAGTCGAGATAGGACTTCACCCGCGTCAGAGCGGCGATAATGCGTTCGTTGCCGACCGCAAAGCCCATGCGCCAACCGGCCATCGAAAACGTCTTCGACATCGAGGTGAATTCGACGGTGACATCCATTGCGCCGGGGACTTGCAGCACCGACGGCGGCGGATCGTCGTTGAAGTAAAGCTCCGCATACGCGAGATCGGACAGAATGAATATCTCGTGCTTCTTCGCGAACGCGACGAGGTCCTTGTAGAAATCGAGGGTCGCCACATACGACGTCGGATTCGACGGATAGCAGCAGATCATCGCGATCGGTTTCGGAATCGAGTGAATGATCGCGCGCTCGAGCGCGCCGAACAATTCCGGGGTCGGCTCCGCAGGCACCGAGCGTACGACGCCGCCCGCCATCAGGAAGCCGAAGGCATGGATCGGATAGCTCGGGTTAGGCACGAGCACGACATCGCCGGGCGATGTGATCGCCTGCGCGACGTTGGCGAAGCCCTCCTTCGAGCCCAGCGTCGCCACGATCTGCGTATCGGGGTTCAGCTTCACACCAAAGCGGCGGGCGTAGTAACCGGCCTGGGCCTTGCGCAGACCGTTGATCCCCTTCGATGCCGAGTAGCGATCGGTGCGCGGCTTGCCGAGCGTTTCCTTCAACTTTTCGATGACATGCGGGGGCGTCGGCAGGTCGGGATTGCCCATGCCCATGTCGATGATGTCGGCGCCGGCATTGCGGGCTGCGGCCTTGGCTCGATTGACTTGTTCGAACACGTACGGCGGCAGGCGGCGAATGCGGTAGAATTCTTCCATAGGTCCAGGCTCCGGAACCGGCGATAGGACGGCTTTTGCGCTTGAATCAGGGCTCTTTTTTAGCACGGGTGATGTCCCGCACCAGCCAGAAACCCGGCAAAAACGTCGAGAAAATCAGTTAGTTTGTGGGGTTTTCTTCTTTGCGCCTTTTGGCGCGTCGCTGCTGTCTGCCGCGCCAGCGGCTCGCGCCTGGCGGTCACGGGCCGCAATCAGCTCTTTCTCGATCCGGGCACGTTCCGCCGGCTCCAAAACGGCCTGTTCGCGGGGGGCCGGCACGTCGTGGACGGCCGGATAGGCGGCGGCCGTCTCCGGGCGGGCCGGCGCGGTCGACGGCACACCAATTGCCGGCAGGTCGGCGATCGGCAGTGAGCAGCCGCCGAGAGCCGCACCCAGCATCAGAATGGCGGCAAGGCGTCGCATGCGCGCCGCCCGTTCCATTCCCGAAATGCCTGACGCCAACTTGATCACAGTGCTTCTTTCCAAGGCCGCGGATCGACCTGTTGCCGGGGGCCAAAGCACTCCAGCACGAAATCAATCTGATCGGAAATGATTAAGAGGTCACATACCATCCGGATCATTCCGCGATAGTCGCGGGTCTAGAGCCCCAATATGACCAAAGCAAGAAGTTCGCCGCAGCGCAGCACATAGAAATCGCCGTAAACGTTTGAACTATGGCATCATTCCTGCCTTGCAGGACTGCGTCATACTGAAATCGAACAAGAACCGCATAGTACCCGGCCATGAGTGACATCTCGTCCGACCCATCATCCGCCCAGCCCCCGCAGTTCAATCCGGAGGCGTTTGCCAAGAATATCTCCAAGGCGATGGAGAGCAGCGGCGCTGCGCTCGCGAGCTTCCTGAAGGGCCGCGAAAACTCCGCGGCGCCGGGCGAGCCGCCGAGCGAATTGACCGAGGTGGTGCGGACGTTCTCGAGCGTCGCCAGTTACTGGCTATCCGATCAGACGCGTGCATCCGAACTGCAGACCAAGATCAACAAGGCCTATTCGGATCTCATGGAGGGATCGGCCAAGCGCATGCGCGGCGAAACCGCCGAGCCGGTGATCTCGCCCTCGCCCCGCGACAAGCGCTTCCAGGATCCGGACTGGAAATCGAATCAGTTCTTCGATTTCGTCATGCAGGCGTACCTGCTCGGCACGCAATGGGCGAACGATCTCGTCAAGAACGCCGACGGGCTCGACCCGCACACCCGGAAGAAAGCCGAGTTCTACGTTCAGCAGATCAGCAACGCGCTGTCGCCGTCGAACTTCGTGCTGACCAACCCCGAGGTGATGCGCAAAACGCTCGCGACCAACGGCGAGAACCTCTTGCGCGGCATGCAGATGCTGGCGGAGGACGTCGAGGCCGGCCGCGGCAATCTGCGCATTCGCCAGTCCGATCCCGCCAACATGGTGGTCGGCGAACAGATGGCGACGACGCCGGGCAAGGTGATCTACCAGAACGAGATCATGCAGCTGATCCAGTACTCGCCGAGCACCGAGAAGGTGCTGCGCACGCCGCTGCTGATCGTGCCGCCGTGGATCAACAAGTTCTATATCCTCGACCTCAAGGCCGAAAAGTCGCTGGTCAAGTGGGCCGTCGATCAGGGCGTCACCGTGTTCGTGATCTCCTGGGTCAACCCCGACAAGACGCTCGGCGACAAGACGTTCGAGGACTACATGAAGCTCGGGCCGATCGCGGCGATGGATGCGATCGAGCAGGCAACCGGCGAGATGAAGGTCCACACCATGGGCTACTGCGTCGGCGGCACCCTGCTCGCGACGACGCTGGCCTGGCTTGCCGAGAAACGGCAGGTGCGCGTGACCTCCGCGACATTCCTCGCGGCCCAGGTCGATTTCACCCACGCGGGCGACCTGCTCGTGTTCGTCGACGAGAACCAGATCTCGGCGCTCGAGCGCGAGATGAAGGTCGCGGGCGTGCTGGAAGGCAGCAAGATGGCGATGGCCTTCAATATGCTGCGCTCGAACGACCTGATCTGGTCGTATGTGGTCAGCAATTATCTGAAGGGCGACGCGCCGAAAGCGTTCGATCTGCTGCACTGGAATTCGGACGCGACGCGCATGCCGGCCGCAAACCATTCCTACTACCTGCGCAACTGCTATCTCGAGAACCGGCTGACCAAGGGCAGCATGGTGATCGACAATATCGCGCTCGACCTGTCGAAGGTGAAGGTGCCGGTTTACAATCTCGCCACGCGCGAGGACCACATCGCGCCGGCGGAGTCGGTGCTCTACGGCTCGCAGTTCTTCGGCGGACCGGTCCGATACGTGCTCGCGGGCTCCGGTCACATCGCCGGCGTGGTCAATCCGCCCGCCTCCGGCAAGTATCAGTACTGGACCTACGCCAACGGTCATCATCCCTACACGCTGAAGGAGTGGCTGCCCGGCGCTCACGAGCACAAAGGCTCGTGGTGGCCCGACTGGCGCGAGTGGCTCGGCGGCCTCGATCCCGAGGAGACCGAGGCACGGCAGCCCGGCGTCGGCGCGTTGCCGCCGATCGAGGACGCACCCGGCAGCTACGTGCGCGTGCGCGCGTAACGCCGCACCAATTCTGTCAAGCGTTGCCGGATTCGGCGCGCCCCTACTCGACTCTGCCGCAGCGTGTTATCAAACTGGCCATCGTGATCGGTCGTCATTGATCGATCCTTGGCAATGGCGTGGAGGAGACCGGGATGACACGCGAACTGTTCTGGCTGACGCTGACTGTGATTTTGACCGGCCTCATGTGGGCGCCCTACATCCTGAACCGCGTCATGGTGCGCGGACTGTTTGGCGCAATGGGCAATCCTTCGCGCAACGACAAGCCGCAGGCCGAATGGGCCAACCGCATGATGTTCGCCCATGACAATGCGGTCGAAAACCTCATTATCTTCGCGCCGCTGGTGCTGATCCTCAACGCGATCGACTATTCGTCCAACTGGACCGTGCTCGCCTGCGCCGTCTACTTCTGGTCGCGCCTCGCTCACCTCATCGTTTACACGTTCGGTGTGCCGATCCTGCGCACGCTGACGTTCACGGTCGGCTTCATCTGCCAGGCCGTGCTCGTGCTCGGAATTTTCGGAAAGCTCTGAGGAGCTCTCTTACGGACTAACAAAAATGCGCGGGCCAACGCCCGCGCATTTTCTATTTCTGAATCACAAATACGACAGCCACCAATCGCTTCTCCGCTGCTTGACGGCGGCAAACCAGCGGCACAGCGGGTAAAGTGCGGCAACGACCGCAAGCCAAATCACATAGACACCAGCCAGCCCTATCCCGTAGCTCTCAGGCTTGTCGGGAGGGAATGGTCCAAACATCCAACCAACGCTGCCGCCGGTCATTGCGGTCAACAGCACAGCGAGCATGTGCACGAAATAGATGTGAATGACGTAATAGAAAAACGGCACGCGCCCAAACACCGTCACCGCATCGGCTATCCGGCCGCGAGCTTTTTCGAACGCCGCGAGCAGGAGCAGTGCCGGTCCAAGCGTCATCATCAAATACAGCAGTGACGGCGGGTATTTTTCGCAGTTGATGAACGACAGGATGGTCGCGGCCAGTGTCGGCTGCGCCGTCCATGGGGCGGGATCGCCGTAGAGGTTGGTCGCGCGAAGCACCACAAAGCCCACGGTGACCGCAAGGCCCCATCCGACCAGCATGCGTGTGCGCGTCCGATGATCGCGGAGAAAAACGGGACCGAGCGCATAGCCCGCCGCCATCACGCCGACCCAGGGAATCAACGGGTAGACCGCAAGCCAGCGCACAGCGCCGAACTGCAACATCGCGGACTCGTGCAGAACATTCCAGACGGGCGCGGCGGCGCCGAACATCTTGGCGCTAATCGGATCGAGAAGATTGTGCCCGGCGATCATGATCAAGCCGATCGCGGCAATGATCCGGCGCGGCAAGTGAACCAGCCCCGACAGGATGACCATGGATGCGCCGATGGCGAAGATCACCTGCGTGAAGAAGTAGTTGAGGTCGAGGCTGAACGTCCAGGCCAGCCGGACAACGGTCAGTTCGACCAAGATCAGCCAGAGACCGCGGGTAACGAGAAAGCGGCTCAAATCGCGCAAGCTGCGCCCGTTTGCGCCTGCGCCATGGAGAAACGCGGATACGCCGGCGAGCAAGATGAATACTGGTGCACAGAAATGCGTGACCCACCGGGTCAGAAACAACGCCGGATCGGCGACGTCCCGTGGATTCACACCGCCTGCAGCAAAAAAGTCCCGAGTGTGGTCGAGCGCCATGATGACCATGACAAGACCACGTAGCAGATCAATCGAGGCGATCCGTGATCTCGGACTGATCGACGCTCCATCATTGACTCGGGTGACAGGGCTGATGACTGCGTCCATGGCGAAGCCCTCCCCGGCTCCACCTAGCTACAGTCATATGCGCGACCGGGTTTCAAACGCGGCGTCGATTGAAGGATGTCAGAACATCGTAGCGGTATGACGCAGACCTGGCCTGCGTCATACCTACAACACCTCAGCCGATCTCAGGCAGTCCCAGCATCAGCCGCATGTTCTGCACGGCCGCACCCGATGCACCCTTGCCGAGGTTGTCGAGTCGCGCGACGAGAACGGCCTGGCCGTGCTTGTCGCCCGGAAACACATAGAGCTCGAGCTTGTTGGTTTCATTGAGCGCTTCCGGCTCAATACGTCCGCCCTTGCTCGCGTCGTTGTCGAGGGGCAGCACAGAAACATAACGGCTGCCGGCGTAGCGTTTCGCCAGCGCTGCATGCAGATCGCCACTGCTCGGCTTGCCCGGCAGCGTGTCGAGATGCAGCGGCACCGAGACCAGCATACCCTGACGATAATTGCCAACTGACGGGACAAAGATCGGCCGCCGCGTGAGGCTCGAATACTTCTGCACTTCCGGCACATGCTTGTGCTCGAGACCAAGGCCATACAGCTCGAACGACGGCGCAGCGCCGCTCTCGAAGCTCTCGATCATTGACTTGCCGCCGCCGGAATAACCGCTCACCGCGTTGACGGTGACCGGATAGTCGGCCGGCATGAATCCGGCGTCGACCAGCGGCCGCAGCAGCGCGATCGCGCCGGTCGGATAGCAACCGGGGTTGGACACTTTCGGCGCGTTGCGAATCTTGCCGGTCTGGTCCGGCGCGAGTTCGGGGAAGCCATAGGCCCAGTCGGGCGCGACCCGAAACGCCGTCGACGCATCGAGCACCTTCGGCGCCTTCGCACCCATGCCGTCAATCAACGCCACCGTCTCCTTGGCCGCGTCGTCCGGCAGACAGAGGATGACGAGGTCGACCTCCTCCATCAGCGCCCGCTTGGCGCCCGGGTCCTTGCGCTTATCGGCGGCAATGCTCTTCACCGCCACATCGCCCAGATGCGTCAGCCGTTCGGCAATGCCGAGCCCTGTCGTTCCCGACGCGCCGTCGACAAAAACGGTCGGCGTGGTGGAGGTGCTTTGAACCTCGATCGTGGCCGTTGTGTTCATTACATCGTCTCCTCGACTAGTCCGGGTTCGCCGGTCTCACTAATATTGTGAAGCGCAGTGGATTCCGCAAACGCGTGCGGGCGTATCGTTCGCATGTTTTTGGCGATCGCCTGGGCACCTGGCGACGGCTGTAAGCCCAAGGCGGTCGCGACCGCAACATGGTCCGCGTCTGATTTATGCTGGTTGAGTTTGAAGCTGCCATGAACGTCGTCCACCGTCATAACAAGCCCGACGATCGCCCGCATCAGCCCTTCCCGCCGCGCGGCGGGAACCTTGGCCGTGGTCCAGATCGGCTTCGGCAACAGCTCCCGCTCGAACCGCTCGCTCAAGGAATCGAGGTGCGAGACCAATTCGTCGCCGACCATGGGCCGCACCGGTCCTAACAGATGCACGGCCTGATAGAGCCAGGTCGGCACCTGATGCGCGGACGCGTACCAGTCGGACGACACGTAAGCGTCGTCACCCTGCACCGCGAGCAGCCACGGCTTTTCGCCGTCCGCAAGACTTGCGAGCGGGTTGTGGCGCGCAACATGGAAGGCCACGACCGGCGTACCGTCCTGGCCGTAACTGAGATGAAACGGCACCGGCGACGCGACGGGCTTGTCGCCATCGGTCGCGCAGGCAAGACCGAAGCCGCGCTCGAGCGCAAACTTCAAGCTTGCGGCCCGGTCGATCTGAAACGCGTGAGGCACATGCATAACGGTCTCCTGCTCGTTGACGAGCCGCCGAGGACCGAACTGCGATTTCAGGAAGGAAGCAAGTGCCGCAGAGCGATCTCCGGCGGCACTGGTTGGCGATCTTAACGGCGCACGCCAACCCATGCCGCGAACATACGGCGGCGGCGGGCGTTGGCGATGGTCAGCGCGTTGATCATGGGCGCGGGATATAAGGCCGGGGCGGCGAGCGGTCAAGCAGCCGGCCATCGGCTGGGCGCATGGCAGAAACACGAAGGCCGCCCAACGAGCGGCCTTCGGTTCAGTTTGGCGGATGCTCTTAGAGCGCGGTCGACCACTGGACCGGGAAGTAGCGATAGCCATCGCCGTCCTTGGTCACGTTGCCCTGTGCCGGGAACGGGAAGTGATAGCCCTGCACGCGCATCTTCTCGGCGACCAGCATGTCGTAGATCTTGCGGCGGGTTTCTTCCGCCATCTTCGCATCCTGGTCGAACATCAGGTGGAAGCCCGGGTTCGCGACGAACACGGCCGGATGGTTTGTGGTGTCGGATTGCACGAAGATCTTGTCCGAACCTGAAGCAATAACGAAGGCGCTATGACCCGGGGTGTGACCCGGAGCGGCAATCGCTGTCACGCCCGGAGCAACTTCCTTGCCCCACTCGAACGGCGTCACCTTCTTCTGCAGACCGGTTTCGAAAATGCGGCGGTTGTTCTTGAACAGGTCGGCCATACGGCCGGCCGGAGCGCGGCTCATCTCGCCATCATCCATCCAGTACTTCCACTCGGTCGACGACGCCATGACCTGCGCGTTCGGGAAGAGCTGCTTGCCTTCCGCGTCGAGGAGACCGTTCACGTGGTCGCCGTGGAAGTGCGAGATCAGAACGATGTCGATGTTCTTCGGATCGATGCCGGCGGCAGCGAGGTTGGTCTGATACTGACCGACGTTGCCCTTGCTGCTTGCGAATGCGGCCGGGCCGTTGCCCGTGTCGATCGCGATCAGCTTGCCGCCCGAATTGATGACGACGGGTGCGAACGGCACCGAGAACTTGTCGGCGGGAAGGAAAGCCTTCTCGAGCGCCGCATTCACTTCCGCCTTCGTCTTGTTGGCGACGAAGGTGTCCGGCAGGTTGAACGTGTTGGTGCCGTCGGCAATCGCGGTGACTTCGATGTCGCCGATCTTGTAGCGATAGAAGCTCGCGACCTGCTTGCCGGCCGGCGGAGCAGCGGCCTCAGCAGCGGTCGTCGAAATCATTGGTGCAGTTGCAAGCGCAGCAGCGCCGCCGAGCACGTGGCGTCGTGAAAGATCCATAGCAAGCCTCCCTGAAAAGAGCGTCTCGAGGTGAGCTGTTCAGATGCGAACAGTTCGCATGACCGCCTATCGGATTCTCATGAACCGCTTTTGTTGCGATTCATTCGCATCACGCGAAACCGCGACCATCGCGCCACTAACACCCGATCGCGTTCTAAATTCCAAATCACAAAGTCGATTGGTTTTGCACGCGCTCAAAACATCATCTTCACGCCCATCATGCCGGGCGCGAGCAGCAGGGCGGCCCACAAAAATGCGGAGGTAAAATTGGCGAACTGGAAGTGCCAGTACGGCATTTCGCTTACACCAGCGACAAGCGGGACCGTGGCGCGCAACGGGCCCGAGAAGCGGCCGATGAAGACGCTGGGAATTCCCCACTTCTGAACGAAGCGCTCGGCCACCGCGAGCGTGTCGGGGAATTGCGACAGCGGCCACATGTGTTCGATCTGCGCTTTGTAGCGATGGCCGAACCAGTACGAGAGCCAGTCACCGAGCGCGGCGCCGATCGATGCGGCCAACCAGATCGGCCAGAAGTTGATACCGCTGACGCCGATCAGCGCACCGATGCCAACCAGCATCCCCCACGCGGGAATGAACAGCGACAGCACCGCCAGCGACTCGGCAAACGCGAGGAAGAAGACAATCGGGATGGCCCACGCCTGATGGTCGCGGACGAAATCCGCCAACCCCTTTGTCATCTCCTCCATGCGCCGTCCTCGTCCCGTTTCCGCCAGCTGCGTTTGTTGTCTGCTCATTCTTAGCGCAGCGGGCCGGGATAGCACGCCCGTTAAGGGATTGCGCCATCGGCCACTGCGTCACATTTGCAGACCTATCCATGGCATAGTTGAAAACAGCGATTCGCCCGAGCGGCGGCCAACATCCCATCTGAGAACATATGTCAAAGCCTCTGAAAGCACAGAAGAAAGCGAAGCCGGACGACCTGTTCGGCCAGACCGCATCGAAAGGCCGGACCACGGCTGCTGCACCGCGCGGCGGTTCTGCGGAAGCCGGTTACACCGCCCGCGACATCGAGGTTCTGGAGGGGTTGGAACCGGTCCGCCGTCGTCCTGGCATGTACATCGGCGGCACCGACGAAAAGGCACTGCATCACCTTTTCGCTGAAGTGATCGACAACTCGATGGACGAGGCGCTCGCGGGACACGCGACCTTCATCGAAGTCGAACTGACCACGGACGGCTTCCTCACGGTCAGCGATAACGGTCGCGGCATTCCCGTCGATCCGCATCCAAAGTTTCCGAAGAAGTCGGCGCTCGAAGTCATCATGTGCACGCTGCACGCCGGCGGCAAATTCGACTCGAAGGTCTACGAGACGTCGGGCGGTCTGCACGGCGTCGGCGTCTCTGTCGTCAACGCTCTCTCCTCGCGGCTTGAAGTGGAAGTCGCGCGCAATCAAAAACTCTACAAGATGACGTTCGAGCGTGGCCATCCGAAGGGCAAGCTTGAAGACCTCGGCAAGGTGCACAACCGTCGCGGCACGCGCGTGCGCTTCAAGCCCGACACCGACATCTTTGGCGCCAAGGCGACATTCAAACCGCAGCGCCTGTTCAAGATGGCGCGCTCGAAAGCGTATCTGTTCGGCGGTGTCGAAATCCGCTGGAAGTGCGCACCCGAGTTGTTGCGCGGTGTCGAGGACGTGCCTGCGGAGGATACGTTCCACTTCCCCGGCGGCTTGAAGGATTATCTGGCCGCGGCGATCCACGCCGATACGCTCGTTCATCCCGATATTTTCTCCGGCAAGTCGGGCCGCACCGGCGGGCACGGAGCCTGCGAATGGGCGGTCGCATGGACGGCGGACGCCGACGGCTTCCTCTCGTCCTACTGCAACACGATCCCCACCCACGACGGCGGCACGCATGAAGCAGGCATCCGCAGTGCGATGTTGCGCGGCCTGAAGGATCACGCCGAGCGTGTCGGCCAGGGCAAGCGCGCCGCATCCGTCACGTCGGAAGACGTGATGGTGAGTGCGGCAGTGATGCTCTCGGTGTTCGTGCGCGAGCCGGAATTCCAGGGTCAGACCAAGGATCGCCTGGCCACTGCCGAAGCTCAGAAAATCGTTGAACAAGCAGTCAAAGACCCCTTCGATCATTGGCTATCCGGCAATCCGGTGCAGGCCAACAAGTTGCTCGACTTCGTCATCGAGCGCGCGGACGAGCGCGTGCGCCGCCGACAGGAAAAGGAAGTCGCGCGCAAGACGGCCGTGCGCAAATTGCGCCTCCCCGGCAAGCTCGCCGATTGCTCAGACACTGCCGCCGATGGCTCCGAACTTTTCATCGTCGAGGGTGACTCGGCAGGCGGAAGCGCCAAGCAGGCGCGCGATCGCCGGACGCAAGCCGTGCTGCCATTGCGCGGCAAAATTCTCAACGTCGCCTCGGCCGGTAAGGACAAGCTCGCCGCCAACCAGCAGATCACGGACCTGATGCAGGCCCTCGGTTGCGGCACCGGCGCGCACTATCGCGAAGAGGATCTTCGCTACTCGCGCATCATCATCATGACCGACGCTGACGTGGACGGCGCGCACATCGCCTCGCTGCTGATCACCTTCTTCTACCGCCAGATGCCGCGGCTGATCGACGAAGGTCACCTCTACCTCGCAGTGCCGCCGCTCTACCGGCTCACCCACGGCGCGAAGACGGTCTACGCGCGCGATGACCGGCATCGCGACCAACTTCTGAAAGCCGAATTCAACGCCAACGCGAAGGTCGATGTCGGCCGTTTCAAAGGGCTCGGCGAGATGATGCCGGCGCAGTTGAAGGAAACGACGATGGACCCGCGCAAACGCAATCTCCTGCGCGTGGTGCTGCTGGCGGACGATCGCGAAGGCACGGCCGATTCCGTCGAACGGCTGATGGGCAACAAGGCCGAGGCCCGCTTCGCCTTCATCTCCGACAAGGCCGAGTTCGCGAACGACGAGTTGCTGGACGTCTGAGGTCATACTCCGGAGCCAGAGGCCATGCGCACGCCCCTCCTCATCGCCGGTGTGTTGTGCGTGATCGTCGGGTTGATCTGGCTCGGCCAGGGCACGGGATATTTCCCCTACCCGGCTTCAAGCTTCATGGTTGGGCAATCGAACTGGGCCGCCTACGGCGCGATCCTGGCCGGCCTCGGCTTGTTGCTGGTTGCGCTATCGCGACGTGGCTGAATCGGGCCAGCAAAACATGCCAAACTTCCGTTCGATCTCAGGTACTTAGTGCTTTTTTTAGTACCGTGCCTTTGCGGTCACAGCATTTTACCGCAAATCACGTCACATTAACGCAGGTATTCGGCTGACCGCTTCGCGTCGGCCAATTGCGAGATGGGGATTGCAGATGAAGTTCCTTGGGGGAATTGCAGCGGCGCTGGTTCTGGTGTCGACCTCGGCGATGGCAGCCGACCTGAGGGCGCGCACGGTCAAAGCGCCCCCGGCTCCTATCGCGGTCGCCTACAACTGGACCGGCCTCTACAGTGCAACCACACTCGGCGGACAGTGGTGGGACTCGGACGGCACCTACGTTGCCCCCGCGCTCGGCCGGCATAACACCAGCGACAGCAATTTCGTCACCGGCCGCTTCGTCGGCTATCAGCACCAGTTCGGAAACTGGGTTCTCGGCGTTGAAGGCGGCTTCAGCCAGCGTTGGGACTCTGACTACGGCCGAAGCTTCGGCCTCGGCCCCAACTGCGGCATTGGCGCAGGAATAACCTGCGAAACCCGGCTCCAGAACTACTGGACGGCCGGCGCCAAGGTCGGCTACGCGTGGGATCGCGTCATGGTGTATGGCACCGGCGGCTACGCCAATGGCAGCCTTTACACCCGCACCATCCTCACCGCGGCTCCGAACAGCTGGACCAGCTATGCCAAGGAACGCCAAGGCGGCTGGTATGCCGGCGTCGGCATCGACTACTACCTGATGAAGTTCCTGTGGTCGGATGTGATCATCGGCGCCGAGTATCAGCACATCGATCTCGGCAACGATCTGCATCGCAACCTGCTCGCGACCGGCGCTGGTTTCAACCGCAATGTCTCGCTCACCAACGACATCGTCCGCGCGAAGCTGACCTTCAAGTGGACACCGGCGCCGGCCGCGGTTGTCGCCAAGTACTGATCGTCCAACAGCAGACTTACGAAAGCTCCGGGTAGCGATGCCCGGAGCTTTTGGCTTTGTGTGCTTGCCTGGTTTCTCGTGTTGTGATCGCTAGACGGGCAAAATCATCCGCCAAGGAGACAGCCCGCTGATGCCCTCCCCCTTCGATCTGACAGGCAAAGTCGCGCTGATTACCGGCGGCAACACCGGCATCGGGCTGGCCATCGCCAAGGGGCTCGCCGAAGCCAGTGCATCCGTCGTCATTGCGGACCGCAACCCGGCCAACGCCGACGCCGCGAAGGCAGCGCTCGCCGCCGTCACGGCGGCCTCGAACAGCCGCGTGCTCTCCCTCACTGCCGACGTCACCGACAAAGCCGCCGTTGCGGCGATGACGGCGGCCGCGTTGAAAGAGTTCGGCCGGATCGACATTCTGGTGAACAACGCCGGCATCAGCCTCTCTGCGCCCCCGGAGGAGATGCCGCTCGAAAACTGGCAGACGGTGATCGACGTCAACCTGACCGCGCCCTTCGTCTGCGCTCAGGCCGTCTATCCGGCGATGAAACGCCAAGGCAGCGGCAAGATCATCAACATCGCCTCGGTGCTGTCCAACCTCGGCGCGGGCCAAGCCGCGAACTATGCGGCGAGCAAGGGCGGCGTGCTGCAACTGACCCGCTCGCTGGCGATTGCCTGGGCGCCGGACAACATTCAGGTCAACGCCATTCTGCCGGGTTGGATCGACACGGACCTCACCAAGCGCGCGAAAGAAATACGTCCGGAGTTGCACGAGCGCATTCTCGCGCGCGTCCCAGCGGCCCGTTGGGGCAAGCCCGAGGATCTCGCCGGTGTCGCGGTGTTTCTGTCGGCACGTGCATCGGATTTCGTCACAGGCGCAGCGCACACTGTCGACGGCGGCTTCACGGCGATGGGATAGAGGACTTTCTCGCCGCACATTTCAAGCAAAGCGAGTTGAACATGGCATCTCCCTTCGATCTTGGCGGCAAGGTCGCCATCATCACTGGCGGCAACGGCGGCATCGGCCTTGGCATGGCGCGCGGGCTTACTGGAGCCGGCGCAACGATCGTGATTGCAGCGCGTAACGCCGAAAAATCGCAGGCCGCCGTGGCCGAACTGACGAAGAGCGGCGCAAAGGCTGTCTCGATCGTTACCGACGTAACGGACGAAAAGGCCTTGGCATCGCTGGCCGACGCGACGCTGAAACAGTTTGGCCGCATCGACATCCTTGTGGCCAATGCTGGTACGACCGTCCGCAAACCACCGCAGACGATCTCCGTCGGCGAATGGCACACGGTGATCGACACCAACCTCACCAGCACGCTGGTGGCCGCGCAATCGGTCTATCCGGCGATGAAAGCAGCCGGGGGCGGCAAGATCATCACCATCGGCTCGATGATGTCTCTGTTCGGTGCGAGCTATTCGCCGGCCTACGCGGCGAGTAAAGGCGGCGTCGTGCAACTGACACGTTCGCTCGCTTGCGCGTGGGCGCCCGACAACATCCAGGCCAATTGCGTTTTGCCAGGCTGGATCGATACCGAGATGACGCAAGGCGCGCGGCAGCAGGTCGAGGGTCTTAATGAGCGCGTGCTCGCCCGCACACCGGCGCAGCGCTGGGGTCACACGCGCGACTTCGCCGGCATCGCGGTGTTCCTTGCATCGAGCGCGTCGGATTTTGTCACCGGCGCCGCCATTCCGGTCGATGGCGGTTATTCGGTTATGGCGTAACCGCGATCAGGTGATTGCGGCCGCTTTCGACGTCACGTGCTCGGGGCGAATGCCAATGCCGAGCACCCGCGCCACAATGCTTTGCAGCCAGGGCGACCGCGTGATGATCTTCATGAATGCCGGCGCTCGAAGCGGCCCGCCTTGCAGCGCGCGATCGATGATGCGGTTCTGCATCTGGATTTGCAGCGCCTGCGTCACCTTCACCGGAAACATGCGCCGCTGGCGAACCTGATCGAGCAGACTCTCCTCCGGGCAACCGTTCGAGAACTTGTCGGCCAGCAAGTTGGCTGTGGCCACAGCGTCCTGAATGGCAAGGTTGATTCCGACGCCACCGATCGGCGACATTGCGTGCGCCGCATCCCCGATGCACAACACGCCAGGCTTCGACCAGCGCGTCAGCCGGTCGATGGTGACCGTCAACAGCTTGACGTCGTCCCAGCTCTTCACTTCTCCGATGTGAGCGGCAAGCCGCGGCGCCGTCGCGACGATGTCGCTGCGAAACTGTTCCAGTCCGCGCGATTTGACCTGCTCCGTCTGCCCCTTAGGGATAACGTAGGCGCACTGCCAGTAGTCACCGCGATCGATCGTCACCAGGATTCGGCCGGGCTGCGCATTCATCAGCGCCCGATCTTTTTCCGCCGGATTTTTGGTAATCCTGAACCACAACACATCGATCGGCGCTCCGATGTCCTCGATCGAAAGACCCGCGCATTCGCGCACCACCGAGTGCCGTCCATCACAACCGACTGTCAGCGCCGCCTTGATTTCCAGGCGCCCTTCCTCCGACTTTGCAATCACGCCGGTGACCGTTTCGCCCTCGCGCATGAGATCGAGCGCCTCTGTTCTCCGGAGGACCTTGAGGTTTGGATAGCGAGCGCCAGCGTCGAACAGGAAATCGAGAAACTCCCACTGCGGCATGAACGCAATATAAGGCGTCTTGATCGACAGGCGCCGGAAGTCGGCGAGGCTGACGGTATCGTCGCCGAAATGCCCCTGCAAATGATCCAGCTTATCGTGCGGCCGTTTGAGAAATTCGCCGAGCAAGCCGAGTTCGTCCAGAACCTGCATGGTGGACGGATGCACCGTATCGCCACGGAAGTCGCGCAGGAAATCCGCGTGCTTCTCGAGCACGACCGTATCAACACCGGCGCGTGCAAGGAGATAACCGAGCATCATGCCGGCCGGGCCGCCGCCGACGATGCAGCATTGGGCCTTGATCGACCGGGCCGGTTCGCTCGTGCCGCGCGCGCTCGAAGAGCCTGGACCGGCGGCTGGCTTGGCGGGCATCGGAAAGCTCCTTAGCTGGCTTGTTCGTTACGGCGAGAATCCAGTCTGGCGGGCAACCAAGGCGGCAAGTTGTCAGCCGCCCGGGGGTCAGCGATTGAGACCTTCGGCCGCCGCTTTTCGGAAGCTCTTGATTTCCGACACGGTCCCGTCGCGATAAGTCAACTCCACCGAGACCGATTTGGTTGCCGGCGGCAGCTTCATATAGGGCCGCGCCTCATGCGGAATGGCCGACGGGTTGAGTGGATCGCAGGGTGGCATCTTGATGACCTGATCGGGCACGGTCGAGTCGATGCCGACCTTCACCTCGCGGATGGCGCAGCGGAACGACATCAGGTGGGTGTAGTAGACCAACAGACCGTTGAATTCGCGAAAGGACAGCCAGCTGGTCGAGGTCATGTCGAGGGTCTTGCGCTGGTCGCGGATCAGCGCTGCCTCTGGATCGAACTTGATCGGGAACGGCCCCTGCATGTTGCCCTGGATGTCGATGTAACGGACCTGCAGCGTCGTTGCCGGTGAATCCGACGGCAGCTCGATTGACGTATTCGGCGAACGCTTGCGGGTGCGTGGATCGAAAGTGTCGGCGAAACCGGTCTCCTTGAACTCGCCGCTCTCACCGTAACGCCACGAGATCGCGAGCACCGGATCGATGATCGAGAACACCACCGTCCAGCCGCCATTATGACGCGAGAACAGTGCAATCGGCGCGTTTGTCGAGTCGGCTTCCGGCGTGCTGCGCGGGGCGACGCCGGGATTCAGCGCAGCGACCTTCGGTTCGACGTCGATCGTGCGTTGAGCGCTGGAGCCACCGCTGAAGTAAATGCGGTCGCTGTCCAGCATCTGATCGAAGTATGCCGGTTGCTGCTTGTGCTTCACGCCCACCGCCAGATCGTTGACGACTCGCCGCGTGTTCTGCGCGATGTTTACGAGATTCAAGTTGGGCTTAAGCAGTTCCTTGGCGAAAACCCGAGTGAAAACCGAATTCGGATCGCTATCGTGATCCGACAGCCGGTCGAGCGCCGTCTGCTTCGGTCCAGCCGAGAGGATCGTGAACATGCCTTCCGGCAGGTCCGACATCGCGGCAAGGCCACCGCCACCACCGACGGCGCGCGTACCCCACTTCTCCTCGAATGGATTGTTGCGGCAGGCATCGAGCACAAGAATCGCCGTACGCACGCCGCGGTTCTGCAGCCGCGACACGACGCGATCGGTCATAATCGAGGAGTCGCGAACGAGTTCCTCCTGTCCCGCCGTTGCCGCGGGAACATCGATCGGCAGCAGGAAGTTCTGCCCGGCGATCTCGAAGCCGTGGCCTGCGTAGAAGAAAAACGCGGTGTCGCCCTTCTCCAGCGCCCGATCGAAGACCAAAAGGGTTTCGCTGAACGACTGCCGATTCTGGTTTTCCGCCACCATCACCTGGAAGCCGAGCTGCTTCAGGGTATCGGCCATGGTGCGGGCGTCGGCGACGGCCTTCTGCAGCTTCGGAATGTTGCGATAGTCGTTGTTGCCGATGACAAGTGCGACGCGCTTGGCGGCAAAGGCATCGGTTATCATCGCGGTTGCCGCAGCCAGCGTGAGCGACAACACTGTGACAAACTTGATCGCCGGTTTGACGAAAGCGCTGACCATATCCCTGTCCCTCGTGGTCTGGCTGGAAACGCCCGAACGGCCCTGGGGGGCCATTGCGGCGCTGTTTTGCCCATAGTCGCGGCAGGGCCCGTCCCGGTTCATCGTTTTTAGCTCTTTACCAGCGAAAACATTAAGCTTTTCGAGGATTTCCGGCGACCCGCAGATTGACTTTGCACGATTCGACCCTATGTTCCGGGCCAACGCGGCCCAAGATCGAAACGCGATCGTTTGGTTGTCCGCCTGTTTGCGTCAACAAAATCCCCTCCAGCTTTTTAAAGCATGCCGTTCCGGGGATGAACGCAACAGCCTTATTTACACGAGATCCCGAACGGCGATTTCGACCAGAGGCTAGATGTCTTTTTCCAATCTCGGACTGTCCGACAAGGTTCTCGCCGCAGTCGCCGCGACCGGCTACACCAACCCGACTCCCATTCAAGAACAAGCGATCCCCCACGTCCTCGCCCAGCGCGACGTGCTCGGCATAGCCCAGACCGGCACCGGCAAGACCGCCGCATTCGTGCTGCCGATGCTTACCATGCTGGAAAAGGGTCGCGCTCGTGCCCGTATGCCGCGCACCCTCATCCTCGAACCGACGCGCGAGCTCGCCGCGCAGGTGAAGGAAAACTTCGATAAGTACGGCGCCGGCCAGAAGCTGAACGTTGCGCTCCTGATCGGCGGCGTCTCCTTCGGCGACCAGGACTCGAAACTGACCCGCGGCGTTGACGTCTTGATCGCGACACCGGGCCGTCTCCTCGATCACACCGAGCGCGGCGGACTGCTCCTCACCGGCGTCGAATTGCTGGTGATCGATGAAGCCGACCGCATGCTGGACATGGGCTTCATTCCGGACATCGAACGCATCTGTAAGCTCGTCCCGTTCACCCGCCAGACGCTGTTCTTCACAGCGACGATGCCCCCTGAAATCCGGCGCATCACCGATACCTTCCTTCACAATCCGCAGAAAGTCGAAGTCTCCCGCCCTGCCTCGACCGCCGTTACCGTCACCCAGCTGCATGTCGGCTGCGGCCGCGAAGCCCACGAGAAACGCGATATCCTCCGCCAGCTCATCCGCGGCGCCAAAGACCTCAAGAACGCAATCATCTTCTGCAACCGCAAGCGCGAAGTCGCGCTACTGCATCGCTCGCTGCAGAAGCATGGCTTCGGGGCCGTCGCCCTTCACGGCGACATGGAGCAGCCTGCCCGCATGGCGGCGCTCGACCAATTCCGTAAAGGCGAAAGCCCGCTGCTGGTGGCGTCCGATGTCGCCGCCCGCGGCCTCGATATTCCCGAAGTCAGCCATGTCTTCAACTTCGACGTGCCGCACCACCCGGACGACTATGTGCACCGAATCGGCCGAACCGGCCGAGCGGGCCGCTTGGGCACCGCCATCTCGATCGTGAGCCCGGCGGACCAGAAGTCGCTCGGCGCTATCGAAAAGTTGATCGGGCAAACGATCCCGAAAATGGAAGGCGCGCCGGAAGCCTCGTCGGCTACTGAGGGCGAATCCGCATCGTCGGCACGCCCGCCGCGCGATGATTGCCGCTCCTCCGGTGACCGCAAGCCGCGCCGCGAGCGCGATGGCCGCCGCGGTGGAAAGCGCGATCGCAAGCCCGATTCCGCAGCGGATAACGTTGCTGCACTGCAGCCGCCGCCGTCGATCGGACGCGTTCGCAATACGCCCGCCGCATCGCACGATGCAGCAGCCGAAGCTGCGGATCACTCGCATTTGCCGGCATTTCTGCTGCGCCCGGTTCGCGCCCGCGTCTAAACGCCCAACCTACCGCACCACAAAACATTTACGGCTCGTTCACGATCGTGAGCTAGCTTGAGTTCCGTTGCTTTAAGGCTTTGGGGCACGAAGGCTTTTGCACGGCCGACGGCGCGGGGAATTTCAAGTGGTGGGACTGCTCAACGAACACGAACGCACCATGGCGTTCGCCGAGGTGGCACTGGGCCAGATTCGCTCTCTGCGCCAGACCGCGGTGCCACGCAATTATGAGATTTGGTACACCTACGCGACTGGCTTCAATCCCAGCCTCAACAAGATCATCAACGAGACGCTCGCCCGCAACGGCAAGTTGAGCGAGTCCGATCTCGAACAGATTTACGATACGTATCTCTCGCAGCTGCGCACCATCGGACGCATCGACAAGGTCGGCGCCAAGGTCATCAGCGAGATCGACGACGTGATGGCGCTGATCACCGACGCTCTCGGCATGACGGTGAAGTACGACTCGAGCCTCGAAGGCGCCGCGCAGAAGCTCGACGGCGCATCGAGCCACGACCAGATCAAGGCCATCGTCGAAAGCCTCGTGCGCTCGACCCGCGAGATGCAGGAAACCAACAAGGCGCTCGAGCAGCGCCTGATCGTCTCCAAGCATGAAATCAGCGGTCTGCAGCAGAGCCTCGAAGCCATCCGCGCGGAAACGTTGACCGATCCTCTGACCTCGCTCGGCAACCGCAAGTTCTTTGACCGCGCCTTGGCCGACTCGGTTCAGCAAGCGCAGATCGCCGGCGAATCCCTTTCGCTGCTGATGTTCGACATCGACCACTTCAAGTCGTTCAACGACAACTACGGCCACCTCACCGGCGACCAGGTGCTGCGCCTCGTGGCAATGTGCCTGAAGCAGACCATCAAGGGGCAGGACATCACCGCCCGCTACGGCGGCGAGGAGTTCGCCGTCGTGCTGCCGAACACGGCGCTGCGCCAGGCGCTGACCGTTGCGGACCACATCCGCCGCGCGGTGATGGCGAAGGAACTGAAGAAGAAGTCGACCGGCGAAATCCTCGGTCGCATCACCATCTCGGTCGGCGTTGCGACGCTGCAGCCGGACGACGATGTGGATACGCTGATCGAACGCGCCGACGCGTGCCTCTATGCCGCCAAGCGCGCTGGCCGTAATCGCGCGGTTTGCGAGGCCGATCCGGAATACATGCCGAGCAATCGCATCCAGGTCGCCTGATCCGGACGTTCTTTATCGCTTCTTGCTACGCGCTGCCTTACGAGCCTTCGCCTTTTTGACGGGACGAGCAACGGGCTTTGCCTTTGCAGCGCGAGCGGCTTTCTTCGCTGGCTTTTTTGGTTCGGTCTTCGCGACAGCTTTGGCCTTCTTCGCGCGCGGACGTTTCTTGGCCACCGCGCGGCGGGCGGCATCGAGCGCCGCCCTCGCCCATTCGGCCGCCTCCGTCGGATCGTCAAACAGCCGCGCCGGCATCTGCCAGTAGGAGTTGACCGTCACGGTTTTCTGTCGCGTCTGATATTGGAACGGACCGCAGCCTTCGGCCTCGAAGCGCGGGATGGTCTCGGCGTCGGCACGCAGGAAAAGCCCAGCGCGCAGCGACAGCGCGAAGTTCACGCCGTCGGCGGAGATGCCAAAGCCCGAGAACATCCGCTTGATGTCGACCGGGCCAAATTCGGAGAACAGGTCGGTGAGGAAATCGCGGTCCATTCGGGCCTGATCCCAAAAAGCATGTCCCGGACTTGATCCGGGATGGAAACCGGTTTTCGGACAAGATCATGCCCGACAAACCAATCCTGAGACCGCAGGATGTCAGACCTTGGCAGGAGTCAATTGCACCGACTCGCCGCAACCGCAGGCCGAGACCTGGTTCGGGTTGTTGAACACGAACTGCGCCTGCATCTTGTCGGCCTTGTAGTCCATCTCGGTACCGAGCAGGAACAGCACGGCCTTCGGATCGACCAGAACCTTCACGCCCTTGTCCTCGACCACTTCGTCGGTTGGCTTGATGTCGTGGGCGTATTCGACCGTATAGGACTGACCGGCGCAGCCGCCGTTCTTGATGCCGACGCGAAGCCCGACGATCTCGGAATCGGCCCGGTTCGTCAGCTCCAGAACCCGCGCGGCAGCCGCATCCGTCAAACGCATCACTTGCGGACGGGGGCGCGGTTTCGGCTTCTCAGAGTTAGCATTCGGCGTCATGGCATTCATGTGGTCAATCCGGAGGGCTATTCAATGCCCGATTCTGTTCGATTCAAACCTGAAAACCTTAAGCCTTCTCACAATCACCACATGTTGAGGACGAGGCGTGCCTCGTCGGTCATGCGGTCCGGAGTCCACGGCGGCTCCCAGACGATGCTGACATTGACGACGCCGATCCCCGGCACGCTCGCAACCGCATTCTCGACCATGGTCGGAAGCTCGGCCGCGGCCGGACAGTTCGGCGTGGTCAGCGTCATCTCGACGTCGACCGAGCGATCGTCCTTGATGTCGACCTTGTAGATCAGGCCGAGCTCGTAAATGTCCGCCGGGATTTCCGGATCGTAGACCGTCTTCAGCGCACCGACGATCTCGCTGCCGAGACGCTCGGTCTCCTCCGGCGGCAAAGCCGATGTGGTGGCGACGAGATTAGGCGCCACGCCGTCCTGTTCCTTGGTCTGTGCATCACTCATGAGAACATATCCTGCGCCTTGATCAGCGCCTGCACCAGATGGTCGACTTCCTCGCGGGTATTATACATGCCGAACGAGGCGCGGCAGGTCGCGGTGACCTGGAAACGCTCCAAAAGCGGCATCACGCAGTGGGTGCCAGCCCGCACCGCCACACCCTGCCGGTCGATGATGGTCGCGATGTCGTGGGCGTGTGCGCCCTTCATCTCGAACGAGATCACACCAGCCTTGTGCTTCGCCGTTCCGATCAACCGCAGCGAATTGATCTCGCGCAGGCGGTTCTGGGCATATGTGACGAGATCGTGCTCGTGAGCGGCAATGCGCTCCTTGCCGATCGAATTGACGTAATCGATGGCGGCGCCAAGACCGGCAGCTTCCACGATGGGCGGCGTACCCGCCTCGAACTTGTGCGGCGGGTCGCCGTAGGTAACCACGTCACGCGACACTTCGCGGATCATTTCGCCGCCGCCCGTGTAGGGCCGCATCACGACCAGATGCTCATGCTTGGCATAGAGCACGCCGATGCCGGTCGGGCCATAGAGCTTGTGACCGGTGAAGACGTAGAAGTCGCAGCCGATATCCTGCACGTCGACAGCGAGATGCACCGCCGCCTGGCTGCCGTCGATCAGAACCTTGATGCCGCGCGCATGCGCGAGCTTCACCACATCCTTGACCGGAACGATGGTGCCGAGCGCATTCGACATTTGCGTGATGGCGACGAGCTTGGTCTTCGGCGTCAGCAGCTTCTCGAACTCGTCGAGCAGGAAATTGCCGTCGTCATCAACCGGCGCCCACTTGATCACGGCGCCATGCCGCTCGCGCAGGAAGTGCCAGGGCACGATGTTCGAGTGATGCTCCATGATCGAGAGCACGATCTCGTCGCCGGCCTTGATATTCGGTTCGCCCCACGATGACGCGACCAGGTTGATCGCTTCGGTCGCGTTGCGGGTAAAGACGATCTCTTCCGGACGCTTGGCGTTGAGGAAGCTCGCAACGCGGTTGCGGCCGCCCTCAAAAGCTTCGGTCGCGGCGTTGGCAAGATAATGCAGACCGCGATGCACGTTGGCGTATTCGGACGTGTAGACCTGCATCATGCGATCGAGCACGGCCTGCGGCTTCTGTGCTGAGGCCGCGTTATCGAGGTACACGAGCGGCTTGCCGTACACCTTCGTCGCCAGCGCCGGGAAATCCTTGCGGACCTGCGCAACGTCGTATGTGCCGTTTTTGACCGCTGGATGCATATCAGCCTCGCGTCGCGAGCCACCGATGGGCCGCAGCGACTGCAATATCGCGCAGTCCGTCATGGACAACCGGCTCGATCGCCTCGCCGACGAATGCCTCGATCAGAAGCGCCTGCGCTTCCTTCTCCGGCAGTCCGCGCGCGCGCAGATAGAACAGCAGCGTCTTGTCGAGCGCGCCGACGGTTGCGCCGTGACCGCAGACGACATCGTCGGCGAAGATTTCGAGTTCCGGCTTGGAATTGGCTTCCGCGTCTTCCGACAGCAACAGCGCATGAGCGGCCATCTTGCCATCGGTCTTCTGCGCCGCCTGCGCGACCACGATCTTGCCCTGGAACACACCGCGGGCTTCGTCGTCGAGCACAGTCTTGAACGTCTCGCGGCTGGTGCAGTTCGGCGCACGATGATCGGCGATCAAAGTACAGTCAGCGTGCTGACGGCCCTTCTGCATGATCGCGCCACGGATGTTGGCGTTGGCGTGTGGCCCAGCGAATGTCAGGAACGGCTGATGGCGCGACACGGCTGCGCCGGTCACGACCGACAGGCTGTCAAACTGCGCGTCGCGATCGAGGCGCGTGCCTTGGGTTGACAGGGACAGTGCCTTGTCGCCCGAGCCGTCGATGCGAACGTGTTCAAGGCGCGCACCAGCGCCAAGGTCGATCTCGACCACCACGTTCGATTGATAGGCCAACCCGTTCGGGCCCTGATGCGTCTCGAGGATGGCCGCCGACGCGCCCTCCTCAACAACGATCTGCACGCGAGCATTCGCCGCAAACGGTTGCGAACCGACATTGCGGAAATCGAGGTGCAACGGTTTTTCGAGCGCTGTGCGCGCCGGAATGCGGATCAAGGTCACGTCGCCGATGAACAGTGTGTTCAGTGCGACCGCAACATTGTTTGCGTGATCGCGACGGCGCGACAGCGCCTCCTGCATCCGCGGACCGAGGTCATCGTTGTTGGCGAGCGAACCGAACGCGAAGCCGTCTTCCTTTAAGGTCGCAAAGCAGCGTCCGTTGACGAACAGCACCCGCGTCGCGCCGGCGAGCTTGTAGGCGGATTCCGCCTTCTCAGCCTCGGCAACCATCTCGCGGGTGGCGTCCGCGAACGGTTCCGACGCCTCGCGCATCAGCGTGCGCAGGTCGGTGTATTTCCAGTCCTCGACACGGCGCGTCGGCAGGCCCTGCGCAGTCAGGATCGCGCGCGCCTCATCGCGCTGCTTGGCAATCGCCGGATTACCCCAGTGATTTTGCCGCGCCTTCGCATCCGGCAGCCGGGCGAGGATTGCCTCCTCGGCAGCCGTGCGCATTGTCGCGCGATCGGCGGTCTGAGCGATGCTCATGCAGCCTCGTCCTGGTACTGCGCGTAACCGTTGGCTTCGAGTTCAAGCGCGAGCTCCTTGCCGCCGCTCTTCACCACGCGGCCCTTCGACATCACGTGCACGTGGTCCGGCACGATGTAGTTCAAGAGGCGCTGATAGTGGGTGATCACGACCATGGCGCGGCCCTGCGCGCGCAGGGCGTTCACGCCGTCGGCAGCGATGCGGAGCGCGTCGATATCTAGGCCCGAATCCATCTCGTCAAGAATGCACAGCGCCGGCTCGAACAGCGCCATCTGGAGAATCTCGTTGCGCTTCTTCTCGCCGCCCGAAAAGCCGACGTTGACGCCGCGCTTCAACATGTCCTGCGGAATGCCGAGCGACTTGGCGACTTCGCGCACCTTCTTCAGGAAATCAGGCGTCGAGTATTCGCTCTCGCCGCGCGCCTTGCGCTGCGCGTTCAGCGCCGTGCGCAGGAACGTCATGGTGGCGACGCCCGGAATTTCGACCGGATACTGGAAAGCCAGGAACACGCCCTTGGCGGCGCGCTCGTCCGGCTCCATGGCCAGCAGGTCTTCGCCCTTGAACAGCACTTCGCCGTCGGTGACCTCGTAACCGTCCTTGCCGGCGATCACATGGCTCAGCGTCGACTTGCCCGAACCGTTCGGGCCCATGATGGCATGCACTTCGCCCGGGTTCACGGTCAGCGTCAGCCCGTGGAGGATTTCACGCTCCTCGACACGGACCTTAAGGTTCTTCACTTGCAACAACGCGGTCATCCCACACTTCCTTCAAGCGAGATCGAGATCAGCTTCTGCGCCTCGACCGCAAATTCCATCGGCAACTGCTGCAGCACGTCCTTGACGAAGCCGTTGACGACGAGCGCCACCGCCTCCTCTTCCGACAGGCCGCGCTGCGTGCAGTAGAACAGGGTGTCTTCGGAAATCTTCGACGTCGTCGCTTCGTGCTCGAACAGCGCCGACGAGTTTTTCGCTTCGATGTACGGCACCGTATGCGCGCCGCACTGATCGCCGATCAGGAGCGAGTCGCAGGCCGTAAAGTTGCGCGCGCCCGTCGCCTTGCGATGAGCCGACACGAGGCCGCGATAGGTGTTCTGCGATTTGCCGGCGGCGATGCCCTTCGAGATGATCCGGCTCACGGTGTTCTTGCCGAGATGGATCATCTTGGTGCCGCTATCGACCTGCTGGAAGCCGTTCGAGATCGCGATCGAGTAGAACTCGCCGCGCGAGTTGTCGCCGCGCAGGATGCAGCTCGGATACTTCCAGGTGATCGCGGAGCCGGTCTCGACCTGCGTCCACGAAATTTTCGAGTTCACGCCGCGGCAGTCGCCGCGCTTGGTGACGAAGTTGTAGATGCCGCCCTTGCCTTCCGAGTTGCCCGGATACCAGTTCTGGACGGTCGAATACTTGATCTCGGCATCGTCGAGCGCGATCAGCTCGACCACGGCCGCGTGAAGCTGGTTCTCGTCGCGCTGGGGCGCCGTGCAGCCTTCGAGATAGCTGACGTACGAGCCCTTGTCGGCGATGATGAGCGTGCGCTCGAACTGGCCGGTGTTACGCTCGTTGATGCGGAAATAAGTCGACAGCTCCATCGGGCAGCGCACGCCCGGTGGCACGTAGACGAACGAACCGTCAGAGAACACGGCCGAGTTCAGCGTCGCGAAGAAGTTGTCGGTGGTCGGCACGACCGAGCCGAGATACTTCTGCACCAGCTCGGGATGTTCGCGGATCGCTTCCGAGATCGGCATAAAGATCACGCCGGCCTTCTTCAGCTCTTCCTTGAACGTGGTGGCGACCGAAACCGAGTCGAACACGGCGTCAACGGCGATGCGGCGCTCGGGAGCGGCCTCGGTTTCCTCGCCGTCATCACCGACCACAGCGGGGCGCGGCTCCTTGACGACGCCCGCGAGCATCTCCTGTTCGCGCAGCGGAATGCCGAGCTTCTCGTAGGTGCGCAGAATTTCGGGATCGACTTCGTCAAGCGACTTCGGCGCGACGAACTTCTTCGGCGCCGCGTAATAGTAGAGGTCCTGATAGTCGATCTTCGGATAGTCGACGCGCGCCCAGGTCGGCTCGCGCATGGTCAGCCAGCGGCGATAGGCTTCAAGCCGCCACTCGAGCATCCAGGCGGGCTCGTCCTTCTTGGCCGAGATGAATTTGACGATGTCTTCGGAGAGACCCTTCGGGGCCTTCTCGGATTCGATCAGGGTCTCGAATCCATAACGGTATTGATCGACGTCGATCTGGCGAACCCGATCGACCGTCTCCTGTACGGCCGGCATTCTGTCCTCCGCTCACGGTTTCAAGGACCGCGGTGGATCAAAAGTTGTACCGGGATGAAATTCGCGCATGGCGCGAGGTTTAGAAACGTTCAAGCCCGGTTTCGTGCCCTCTACCTAATACACCTGAGAGCTTTCTCCAAGCCTCAAGACACTGATCAATGTCAGCCACTTGGGTCTGCCAGCCCAGACTCAATCGCAATGCACCCTGGATCAGGTCTGGAGCAACGCCCATCGCAGCAAGCACGTGAGACGGCTGCACCTTGCCCGAGGAACAGGCGGAGCCGGAGGAGATAGCAACCCCTTCCAGATCGAAGCCGATGACGGCGGTTTCCGCCTTCAAACCGGCTGCAGAGAACAACGTCGTGTTTGGCAGGCGCGGAACTGCCTCCGAGAAGATGACCGCCCCCGGATGCCGCTTGAGCCCCGCCTCCAGCCGCTCACGGAGGGTAACCATCGCCGCCGATTCCTGGGCGAGCGAGGTCATAGCCGCTGTCACGGCCGCGCCGAAGGCGGCAATTCCCGCTACATTCTCGGTCCCTGCCCGCCGCCCCCGCTCCTGACCGCCGCCACGGATCGCTGGGTCCAAGCCCAAAATGCCATCCGCGACGACGAGCGCTCCGACACCTTTCGGCCCGCCTACCTTGTGTGCGGAGACCGACAGCAAATCCGCTTTCAGCTCGCGCAGCGAGACCGGAATTTTGCCGAGCGCCTGCACTGCATCGACATGCAGCAGACCACCGGCATCGCGAACGATGTCGGCGACCTCCGCGATCGGCTGGATTGCCCCGGTCTCGTTGTTGGCGAGCATCACCGACACGAGCGCCGGTGGCTTGTCATGCAGCAGCGCGCGCAACGCCACGAGGTCGACAACGCCGTTGCGATCGACGGATGTGATTGCCATGTCGGCTTTTTCGAAGCGTCCGCCCGCAAGAACGGACACATGTTCAGTTGCCGATACGATCAGCCGCTCAGCGCGGCCGCCACCCCTGCGCATCAATCCCGGTGTGAGTGCAAGCACGTTCGCTTCCGTGCCGCCGGAGGTGAAGATCACGTCACGCGCATCGGCGCCGACCGCTTGAGCCAATGCCTGCCGCGCGCCTTCGACGAGCGTCCGGGCGGCACGGCCTTCCGCGTGCACCGACGACGGATTTCCGGCAGCATCCCAATGCGCCTCCAGGGCCGCACGCCCTTCCGGGCGCAACGGCGCCGTCGCATTCCAGTCGAGATAGGCGCGCGCTTTCGTCACTGATCCGGGGCTACTTCTGTGCCGCGTTGTGGCGCGCGATCCCGTCCATCACCATCTTCTCAGCACCGGCGGCATCGACCCACTTCACGATGGTGACCCATTTGCCTTTTTCCAGATCCTTGTAGTGCTGGAAGAAGTGCGCGATCTGCTCGCACATGATTGTCGGCAAATCCTTGTAGCTCTGAATGCCGGTATAGAACGGATGCAGCTTGTCGACCGGGACCGCGAGAATCTTCTCGTCGCCACCCGCCTCGTCTTCCATCATCAGCGCGCCAACCGGACGGCAGCGGATCACGGCGCCCGGCACCACCGGCACCTGACTGACCACCAGCACGTCACATGGATCGCCATCGTCCGAGAGCGTCTGCGGGATGAAGCCATAATTACCCGGATAGAACATCGCGGTGTGCAGGAAGCGGTCGACGAACAGCGCGCCCGACGCCTTGTCGATCTCGTACTTTACCGGCACGCCGCCGAGCGGAATTTCGATCACCACGTGGAGGTCACTTGGCGGATTGCGGCCGGATGAGATCTGTCTGAGGTCCATGGCGCGGCTCCTGTTGCTTTGGCTCCGACCTTTAGCCGCCCAGCCGCCAATTGCCAGCCCGCTATTGGGCGAACAGGGAAAAGGCTGTCGAATCCGAGGCTTGCGAAACGGGAGGAAGATTCGAGGTTTGCCTTATACCCCCTGATTTTGCTTGCTTTTTGCCCCTTGCCCCATGTTAGAAGGCGGGCCCGAGTTGGCGTATCCCTCTTCTAGCCGGAGCCCTTGTCAATTCCGCAGCCATGTCACGGCGCGACGGACGAGCCCCGAAGGATCATCAATGCCTGAAGTTATTTTCACCGGACCCGCCGGCCGTCTCGAAGGCCGCTACCACCCGGCGAAGCAGAAGAATGCCCCGATTGCGATGGTGCTGCATCCGCATCCGCAGTTCCACGGCAACATGAACCACCCGATCGTCTATCAGGTCTACTACGCCTTCGTGGCGCGTGGCTTTTCGGTGCTGCGCTTCAACTTCCGCGGCGTCGGCCGCAGCCAGGGATCGTTCGATCATGGCGTCGGCGAATTGTCGGATGCGGCGTCCGCGCTCGACTGGGCGCAGTCGATCAATCCGGAAGCGCGTGCATGCTGGGTCGCCGGTTTCTCATTCGGCGCATGGATCGGCATGCAGCTTCTGATGCGCCGTCCCGAGGTCGAGGGCTTTATCTCGATCGCGCCGGAGCCGAACCGCTACGACTTCTCGTTTCTCGCGCCCTGCCCGTCGTCGGGCCTGATCGTGCACGGCGAGAAGGACATCGTCGCGCCGGCGAAAGACGTCACGACGCTGGTCGAGAAGCTGAAGACGCAAAAGGGCATCGTCATCGATCAGCAGATCATCCCCGGCGCCAACCACTTCTTCCAGGACAAGATGGAGCCGCTGATGGAGTCGGTGACGAGCTATCTCGACATGCGGCTCGCCAACGTTCGCTGAAGTCAGAGCTTCAGTCGGCTTTCCCGACAAAATATCGCCGCCGCTTGCTCTTGTAGTTTTTGGTATCGAAGTGAGCGGGGACCCAATCGTCCGGGTTCTCCTTCAAGAATCCCGCATTCGGATCGTGCTTGTCCTGCTGCGTGAGCTTCTTCACCAGATAGCGCGCGTAGTGATGATCGAAGATGCGCATGAACTCGCCGAAATAGATATCGGCGACGCGCGTGTCGCCCCGAATCACCAGCATGTTCTCATCGTTGATGCGCTGTGACGGCTGACTGAAATTGGCCGAGCCGGTGATGACGAGCGGGTCTTTTCCGATGGGATCGATCAGCATGAACTTGTTGTGGATGTAGTCGTTGCGGTTGAGCGGGTTGTCGCGCTCCTTCAGGAAGTTCGCCAGCGCGTTCCAGCCGAGATAGCCTCCGGCCGCGAACAACACGTCGCGGTCGCGGCCGATAATCTCGCCGTCTCCCAGATCGTCATCCTTCACGATGTATCGCAGGACATCGTTGTCTTTCTTCAGAACGTTCTGGAAAACCTCGTCGATATTGAAAGCCACCGTGAAGCAAACGATCTCGTCAGCTTCCTCCATGCGGTCGGCATACCATTGCAGGGTGTCGCTGCTGTCCTTTTCATCGCGTGCGCTGAACACCGGAGTAACGCTGTTCTTCGGTGGCTTGCCCTTGGGCAAGGGTGAGGCCGTGCGATTTGGCTTTCGTATTTTTGTCGGCGTCAGATTTTCAGCCAGACGTCCCCAATACTGGAAATAGGCGTTAGCAATGCCTTTGTCCCATACGATGTGGCCGACATTCGAGTGCCCGAAAATCCCGCCAACGGAAATGTTGGTCGAGCCTGTCCATACGGCGATCGGTTTGTCGTTCTCCAGCAGGACAACAAACTTGTTGTGCCGAATCCCCTCGCTCACGGTGCGCGGAATGACGGAATCGGTCTGATCGAGACCGGCATTGCGAATGGTCTGCAGATTCTCGACCTTGTAGGTGCTCTCGGCGTCGTAGACGATCTTGACGTCGGCTCCGGCTTCCACGGCTTTGGCAAAAGCGTTCGCCACGGGCTGGAAGTGAAACTCGTAGAGCGCCGCCCGCAATGAGAATTTGTGGTTCTTCGCAAGCCCGATAAAGCCAATCAGCGCTTCAAACAGGCCGCGTGACAGCCACACCATCTCCTCGGATTGAGGATTGGACTCGTCCGGCATAGCGTTCTCGAAGCGCCGGGCGAATGCCTGCGATCCGATGACACCGCGATTGAAATAGATGTCGTGACGCGCCGTGTCGTTGGCGACATTCGGTTTCAGCAAGAACTCGGTTTCGGTCGATACCTCCAGTGAGACGGCTGACGGTTCGTCGAGAACCAGATTGATCGGCGTTCCGTAAAGCGGAACGATTCGATACACATACTTTCGATCCGCCCGTGCGGTGTAGTCACCCCACTGAAAAGACTGGATGGGATGGTCTGCGGTGCTCACCGGCGTGCCGGGCGGCAAGCCGCGATCCTTGTTTTTGAAGCGCTTGATGCTCCGCATCCAGTAGCGTTCGACCACCTTGCCGTTCTTGAACTCGGTTCGTTCGATGGCAAAGCCCATCAGCCCGGCACGTTTCCCGAGCTTGGCCGGTTTGAAGTCCCAGGCAAGAATAACGACGTAGGTTCCGGCAATGGCACGCGCACGCAAGACTGGTCCGCTGCTGGTTGCTCTCATCGCACCCTCCTCTGAGCTGAGGTGCGATGGTAGCTTGTCGATCATGTCTCCAACATTACAAGAAATTGCCGTCAGGCAGCCCGCTGCGTATCCACCCCGGCAAGCCACGCCTTGTGCTTCTTCATGAAGGCACGCAGGAGGTCGTGATAATCCTTGCCGACGGCATTGACGACCGACGGCCGCTTAGCGAGTTCAGCGCGCCACGCCGCGATCTTCGGCTTGTTGGCGAAGATGCCGAAATCGCCGATCTGATCGAACACGTCGAAGTAGCGAAACGCCGGCGCGAACACGGCATCGACCAGCGAAAACGCCGCACCGTCGAACCATGGCGCGCCGACGAGGCGTGCTTCAAGCCGCGCGAACTTCGCTTCGATTTGCGTGGCCTTTGCGCGAAAGGCCGTCTCGTCAGGGAGCGTCTCGAGGCCCCAAATATCGCCAAGCACGGCGGACGAGAATTCGATCCACGCACGATGTTCCGCGCGCTTGAGTGGATCCTTCGGATGCAGCGGCTTCGGATGCGTCTCTTCCAGATATTCGAGAATGACGGCGGACTCGAAAATCGCCGTGTCGCCGACGACGAGGACGGGCGTTTTGCCGAGCGGCGAGATCTTCAGAAACCAATCCGGCTTGCTGTTGAGATCGATGTCGATCCGCTCGAACGGCACACCCTTTTCCGTCAGGGCGATCACCGCGCGCTGAACATACGGACACAAGTTATGGCTGATGAGCTTGAGCTTTTGGGACATTATGGTTTCCATCTTATGCGTTACGGGGCGCGAAGGACTTCCCTTGCAGAAACGGCAGCGACCGCGACGGGGAAAGCGCGTATGCACCATCTCCAAGGATGAACTGAACGATCGCGAGAAGGGTCAGGTAGAGCGGGTATTCCCAACCGCCGTTGGCACCGCTGAACACCCAGCCGTTGCTCCAGTGTGACCAGGTGGCGCCTGCGAGGATCGGAGCGAGCGCAAGCGCGACCCACCGCGCCTTGATGCCCAACACGAGAAGCACGCCGCCGATCGCCTCGGCAACGAACACGGCATAGGCACCCCAGCCCGGCAGACCGATGCCCTCGAAGAACTTCGCCGTCCCGGGTAGCGTGTAGACGTAAAACTTCAACAGCACACTATGGGCGAGAAACATCGCGCCGAGCGCGACGCGCAGCAAGAAACTCGCGATTTCGGTCAGTTGATGTTGAGTCATTGGGTATCCCTCATGCCGGCTCAGGCTGCGAGCGCGGCGGCTTGAGTTTTGGCGCGCGCGAAGGCGGCCTCGCTGTCGGGATCCAGCAGCGTGGGCTGGTAACGAATTTCGGTAACGTCGGTCACGCCGGCCTCATTGAGCCAGCTGCGCAGATACGTCGAATGATGGTCGGTGCCGAAGGCTGGCGACGGCGCGTCGGGACCAAAGGCCCCGCTGGTGTAGGCAAGAACAGCCTTCTTGTTCTTGAGCAGGCCAAAATAGCCCGTCGCGGGGTCGAGGCCCCAGAGATGGCCGGGCTGGTGGATAATGTCGATGTACTGCTTCAAGCGGTACGGCACTCCGCCATTCCACATCGGTACCGCAAACAGGTAAACGTCGGCCGCTTTGAAGCGCTCGACGATCGCGATGATCCCGTCCCATTTGGTCTTCTGGATCGCGCTTTGCTCCTGCCCCGTAATAACGGCAAGCTTCGCGTTGGCACGATCCCCGTCGAAATCGGGCAAATCCTCGTCCCACAGAGCAAGGACGTCGATGCTGAGGCCGGACACTCTTGCCTTGAGCGCTGCGAGATAGGCGTCGGCCACTGCGACCGAACGCGATTCCGGACGGGGGGATGCCTTCACGTACAGAAGCTTGGTCACTGGACCTCTCCTTCAATGCAACTGCATCAAACTAGATGCAGACGCATGGAAAGGTCAAGCTTCATGCAAATGCATGAAGATCACGGATTCGCGATCACCCCGCCCGACATGGGCCGCGGCACCCCGGTGGTCGCCGGATAGCTCAGCGGCAGCCGCTGCAAGCTGCGGACGGCGAGGAAGCCAAAGGCTTGCGCTTCGATGGCATCGCCAGACCAGCCAAGCCCTTCAGCGCTCTCGACCGAGGCCGGCTCCAGCCGACGGCGCAGCATCCGCATCATGGTGAGGTTGCGGGCGCCGCCACCGACGATAATCCAGCTCTCCGGCGGTTTCGGCAGGTGAGGCACGATCGACGCAATGGCGGCGACGGTCAGTCCGGTCAGCGTGGCTGCCCCATCCGCGACCGATACATTGCCAAGCTTCAGCGCGGCGAAGTCGTTGCGGTCGAGCGATTTCGGCGGCGGCGCCTTGAAGAACGGATGCTGAAGCGCACTCGCAATCCACGCATCGTCGGCCACACCTTGCGCAGCCGTGCGGCCTTCGTTGTCGAATGGCTGCGAAATACTCTTCAACATGAAGTCGTCGAGCAACGCGTTGCCGGGCCCGGTGTCGCAGGCGATCAGCACGTCCTCGCCATCGATGTAGGTGATGTTGGAGACGCCGCCGATGTTCACCACCGCGATCGGTCCACCGCGGCCGAGCGATTCCGCCAGCGCCCGGTGATACACCGGAACGAACGGCGCGCCCTGCCCGCCAGCCGCAACGTCAGCCGCACGGAAATCGTGCATGACGGGAATGTGGATCGTGCGCGCCAGCGCTGCGCCATCGCCGATCTGGATCGTCAGCCGCTCGGCCGGACGATGCAGGACGGTCTGCCCGTGGAAGCCGACGATGTCGATGTCGAGCGGGCTGATCCCGTGCTGTGTCGTGTAGGCAGCCACCGCCTCCGCATGCGCCACCGTGACCATGCGCTCGGCCTCGCCGATGACACCCGGGCGCTGGTCGCGCTGATGCAGGTTGACTGCCTCGGTCAGCGCATGGCGCAGCACCGCCCGCTCATGCGGGGTGTAGGGCCGATAGCCCGTCGGCCCGAGCGCTGTCACCCGGCGGCCGTCGGTCTCGATCATGGCCACATCGACGCCGTCGAGCGACGTTCCGCTCATCAGTCCCAGCGCACGCATCAGCATGGTCGGCGGTCCTCAGCGGAATGGAACGAACCATTCAATCTTGTATCGAACTAATACTTCTTATAATCCGACTGGACGCTGAAAGCAGCAGGTACCTTACCGCACGCTGCGAACCGGTTACCGTAAAGTCACACGCCAATGTCCGCATTTAAATCAGATTTTCTGAATGTTCTGCAAAGCCGCGGGTTCATTCATCAGGTGTCCGATAACGAGGGCTTGGACGCCCTCGCCGCCAAGTCGGAGATCGTGGCGTATGTGGGCTACGACTGTACGGCCGCCTCGCTTCATGTCGGCCACCTGCTGTCGATCATGATGCTGCACTGGCTGCAGCAGACCGGCAACAAGCCGATCACGCTGATGGGCGGCGGCACCACGCGCGTCGGCGATCCGTCCGGCCGCGACGAGACGCGCAAGATTCTCAGCTACGAGGACATCGACGCCAACAAGGAGTCGATCAAGGGCACCTTCGCCAAGTTCCTGAGCTTTGGCGGCGGCAAGAGCGACTCAGTGATGGTCGACAACGCCGAATGGCTGACCAAGCTGAATTACATCGAGATGCTGCGCGACGTCGGCCGCCACTTCTCGATCAATCGCATGCTGACGATGGATTCGGTGAAGCTGCGCCTCGAGCGCGATCAGGAGCTGTCGTTCATCGAGTTCAACTACATGATCCTGCAGTCCTACGACTACGTCGAACTGGCGCGGCGCTACGGCTGCAACCTGCAGATGGGTGGCTCCGATCAGTGGGGCAACATCGTCAACGGCATCGACCTCGGGCGCCGCATGGGCACGCATCAGCTCTACGCGCTGACCTGTCCCCTGCTCACCACCGCGTCCGGCGCGAAGATGGGCAAGACCGCCGCCGGCGCCGTGTGGCTCAACGCCGACATGCTGAGCCCGTACGATTACTGGCAGTACTGGCGCAACACCGAGGACGCCGACGTCGAGCGCTTCCTGAAGCTGTTCACGACGCTGTCGCTCGATGAGGTTGCCAAGCTCGCTGCGCTGAAGGGTGCCGAGATTAACGAAGCCAAAAAGGTTCTCGCAACCGAAGCGACTGCGCTGATGCATGGCCGCGACGCCGCCGACCAGGCGTCGGAAACCGCACGGCGCACCTTCGAGGAAGGCGCGATCGCGCAGGATTTGCCGAGCATCGATATTGCCCGCACTGAGCTCGAAAGCGGCAGCGGCGTGCTCGGCCTGTTCGTAAAGGCGGGCCTCGTCGCATCGAACGGCGAAGCGCGGCGACAAATCAAGTCCGGCGGCTTGCGCGTCAACGATGCGCCGGTCACCGACGAGAAGGCTGCACTCTCGCTCACCGATCTCACGTCGGAAGGCGTGATCAAGCTGTCGATGGGCAAGAAGAAGCACGTGCTTTTAAAGCCGGTCTGATCCGCACAGCGAAACAGCAGCTCTTCGAAAACATGACTGTCATTCCGCGCGCGCTCTCGCGTGTCGCGAGACGCTGACCTCTAATCGGCGCCGGGCAGACTCGGGACCAAGGGCACCATGGACAATCGAACCGCCGGGCGCGCGGCGCTCGCCGTGCTGGGATTGTGCTTCGTGCTCACCGTGCTCTCGCGCGGCCTGAACGAGAGCTTCACGGTTTTCCTGCTCCCGATCTCCAAGGATTTCGGCTGGGACCGCGCCGAAATCATTTCGATCTACTCCCTCTCGGCCCTGACAAGCGGCCTTGCCGCGCCATGGATCGGACGCCTGTTCGACCATTCCGGCCCGCGCGTGGTCTATGGCCTTGGCCTCCTGCTGCTGGGCGTCGCGTTCGCAATCGCGGCGCGTGCCCAACAGCTCTGGCAGCTTCAGCTGTCGATCGGGGTCGGGATCGGCCTTGCAGCCGCATGCCTCGGCAACGTGACGAGTTCGCTGCTGCTGGCGCGCTGGTTCGGCCCCCGCTTGCCGACAGCGATGGCGCTAATTTACTCGGCGATGGGTGCAGGCACCCTGCTTGCGCTTCCCCTCTCTCAGCTTCTGATCGACGCCTTCGGCTGGCGCGGCGCTTATCAAATCATGGGCGGATTCGGATTGGTGCTGTTCGTGCCGATCTTTCTGCTGCCGTGGCGGCGCATCGCCGAGGGATCGCCGCTGCTGCCGAAGCACAACGTGACCAGTCACGACGATCGGACCTGGACGCTCGGCTCGGCGATGCGCCACCACGCCTTCTGGGCGTTGTTCTCGACCTTCTTCTTCACGGCGGTCGGGATCTTCGCCATTTCCGCGCAGGCGGTCGCCTATCTGATCGACGTCGGCTTTCCACCGCTGCAAGCGGCGACCGCGTGGGGCTTCAGCGGCGCGTTGCTCCTGGCAGGCATGATGTTCATCAGCTGGCTCGACGGGGTGATCGGCCGCCGCCGTTCGATTCTGCTCAGCTACTCGCTCACCATCAGCGGCATCGTGATGCTGTATTATCTCGCGCGTTTCCCGAACTGGTGGCTGCTCGCAGGCTTTATCGTCTGTTTCGGCAGCATGCAGGGTTCGCGCGGGCCGCTGATCAGCGCGACGGCGATGCGCATTTTCCGCGGCGAGCGTGTCGGCACGATCTTCGGCACGATTTCGATCGGCAGCGGGCTTGGCGCTGCGCTCGGCTCATGGAGCGGCGGCCTCATCCATGACTGGACCGGCGGCTACGACGCGATGCTCGGATTTGCGCTGATCAACATCGTCGCCGGAATGATCCCGTTTTTGGTCGTGCCGATGCTGCGGCGTTAACGCATGATCCCGAAAGGCCTGTCCCGGACGTGATCCGGGATGGATACCGGCTTTCGGATCAATCATGCGCACAGAAATCAGTTTGGCTGCTGGTAGGACGGCTGGAAGTCATTCGGGGACTGCGGGCGGCCAGTGTTGAAGCCGAAGATCTTGCGCGTCAAACCGGGTGCCATCGCAGAGATCGGATTGACACGGATCACCGGTGCACCCGGCGTTCCAACGACCTCATAAGTAATTCCGATCAGACCTTCGTCACTGCCGCCGCCAAGGAACAGGCCGACGACGGGAAGCTGTCCGAAAATATTGTTGAGGCCGTAGAGCGGCACGAAGGTGCCATTCATACGAACCTGGTTGGCCTGAAAGTCGATGCCGCCTTCAATGGTCGCCCCGACCGTCGGTCCCCGCAAGACCCCGTCCTTGATCGTGAGCTGCGTGGGTTGCCGGGTAAACTCCGCGCGCATGCCGCTGAACGACACACCACTGCTTTGCCCGTTGGGCCCGCCGGCATTGTTGACGACGCGATCGAGTGCCTGCTCGCCGCGGACAACAAAGTCGCGGACGTTGATCAAACCTTCCTGCGGGCTCGGCTGCGAACTTGGTGGGTCCATGGCCAGCCACATCTTGCCCCCGACAACCTTCGAGTAGGTGTCAGTGAAGCGGAACAGCGCGCCGGCGTCGTTGGTTTCGAGGTAAAGCACCTGCCCCGGACCGCGGGCACGGATGTCGCCGGTCAGCGCCGCATCGCGGCCGATCTTGCCGTTGAGGTTGAAAGTCCTGATGGTGCCGCCGCGGCGCGACAGCTTCACGTCCACGCTGCGCGCAGCTTCGCCAAAAAAGCCTGCTATCGCGCCGACCTTCAAATCGAGATCAATATCTACGCTCTTGGTCTTGTTGCGCGTGTCGGTGTCCTTGCCCGAAATCGTCGACTTGATGAAGTTGCGCCCGTCGAACACGTCGCCGCGCATCGTCACCTTCATGACGCCATCGGGCGCGCGTTCGGCGCGCAGCACCGCTTTGTCGCCTTCGGACGGCGCGAATACCGGGAAGTTGACGCTGACCGGATCGTTGTTCTGATCGAGCTCCATCGAGCCCTTGATCAGCACACCGCTGCCGTCAATGACGATATCTTCGAGCCGCGTCGATTGCGGCTTCTGCACCACGTTGAACGTGACCTTGCTGGTCCTGCCCGCAACCTTGACCCAGCCCGGCAGGAGATTGTCGATCTTGACCGACGTCAGATCGGCTTCGACACCGAGCTTGTTGTCGCGGTCGCCGCCGCCGATCTTGCCGGTCAGTTTAAGCGGAATGTTGCCGCTGATGGCAGGGCCGAGATCGATGCCGAAGCGCGCCCGTGTCGCATCGTCGAGTGTGGTCGAGACCCGCACATCGGCGTCGCCGTCACCGCTCGGCTTGCGGTAGTCGATGGTCGCGGGCTGCCCGGCGATCCTGACGTCGCCACGCACCTGATAACCCTGGTTGTTGGCGATCACCTTGAGCGCGTTGCCTTCGATCTTCTGGTTCATCACCATCTTGTCGGCCGAGAAGCCGCCAAGATCGACGTTGATCGAATAGGTCGTGTCGGCTTTGGTCAGCGCGTTCTTCAGCGGCATGCCCATGTTGACGATCGCCGACACCTTGCCGGTGCTGCTGTTCGGATCGATGGTCGAGCCCGTGAATTCGCTGAGGCGATCAGAGGCGAGAATTTCCGCAGCCGCGGGTACGGGACCTTCGATGCGGAACTTGACTTTCGCCGGGATCGGCTTGGGCACCATGTCCGGCACATCGAACACCAGATCTGAAATGTTGAGCTTGCGCCCCGCAGGCGTGTCCACCACCGCCTGACCGATCGTGACGACCGCGGTGCGGCCCGTCACACGCGCCTTAAGGTCGCCGTCGCGAAGCTGGGGAATGTCGTCCACCGGCCGCATCGTAACGCCATTGCCCACGATATTGAGGGACAACCCGTCCTCGGGAAGCGGAGGGCCGCTTCGCGACAGATTTTTCACCGGCGCGTTCACCGCAATGTCGATGCGCTGAATCGTGCCGCGCTCGACGCGCTCGATCACCCATTCGCGCACCTCGGGCACGATCAGGATCGGCCACATCTGCTTCAACGCCGTCGCCGACATCGGCGTTCCGGCAAAGCCGAGCGTCAGCCGCGGCTCGGCCGTCGAATAGTCGAGCGCGCCGTTGCCGGCGACGCCGATCTCGCCATTGCTGAAGTCGGCTTGCGTGAGAACGATCCGGCGGTTTTCGGTGTCGAAACGCAAGCTGACGGCGATGCGATTGACGATCAGCGGCGTTTCGCCCTTCGCGCCTGCCAGCAAAATGGTGCCGCCGCTGAAGCCGAGCTGCCAGCTCGGCACGCGATCATTCGGCGGTTCGAGATAGGCCAGCAGCGTCACGCGATTGGCGCCCGACACGACCTGGAATGGCGCGACCAGAACCCGCCGGCTCGAATCCCAATCGACGTTCATCTCGATCTTATCGATCTTCATCGGGTAGTCGGGCGTGTCGCTGTCGGTGATCTGACCGGCATCGGCCGTCAACCGCCCGCGGAAGAAAGTCGGCAGGCCATCGCGACCGAGTTCGCCTTTGAGTTCGCCGGTCAGCGGAAGATCGGCGCTGAAGTTGGAGCCGGTTGCCCGCAGCGCCAGCAGAAGCGTCTTGGTCGAAACCTGCCGCGCATAAATCTCGATCGAGCGCACGCCATTCGCCGGCGGCCCGATCACCGCGCCGACGGACCAGGGCGCGCTGCCCTCCTCACCGACCCGGAGTTCGACGCCGCCGTTGTTCGCGCGGCGCAAGGCAACGGAAATGTTCTCGAATGTCGTGCGGCTGCCGCGCTGCTGATCGTCGACGACCAGCACGCCGTTCTTGATGCCGAGTTCGTCGAGGTTCTGGCCGTCGAGGCCCGTCGCACTCAAGCTATCCAGCCAATCAAGCGCCGCAAGCAACCCACTGGTTCCGGTTCGCTCGCCGCGCCGGGGCGAACTGGCGAGCGGATTTTGTCCGGGCAACGGCAAGGCCGGCTGAGATGCGGCCGGCGGCGTCGCATTGCCCGGCAGAGTCTTCGCCTGGCCGGTCGCGATCGGACGTGCGCTGTCGCCGGTCGATACGGTGATGCGGCCATCGGGCGTGATGCGGACCGCGAGCTCAGCATCGACGAGGCTAAGGCTGTGCGCACGCACCTGACCGATGAGCAGGGCCGCGCCGGACAGTTTGACCTCGGCCTTCGGTGCATTCGCGACCACCACGCGATCCCGGTCGCGAACGACGATGTCGCGCAAGCGAACGGCGATGCGGGCACGGCCGGCGCGTTCGATCTGGGTTCCGCCGACTTCGACGGTGTGATCTCTGCCGATGTTGGCCTCGATCGCCGAGGCAAGCCAGGGCGTCGCCATATCGAGATTGATCGGGCCGGCGCCAAGCCGCCACCACAGACCGCCAAAGCAAATCGCAAAGACGCCGAGCACGAAAAGACCGGCAACCAGGACGCGCTGCAGCCAGCGCTCACCGCGCAGCCAGCTCGCTGCGCTCATGAGGCGATCGCCGATGCCGTGAATTGTGGGAATGCTCGGCGCGCGCCGTTTCGAAAGCAGTTTGCGCGCGCGCGCGCTCGCAGCCTCGTCGTGATGATCCCAATCGGGATCCTTCCACTCGGACTGCTGGGCGTCGGCTCGCAAATTCACTGCTTGCGGTGGCTTCGTTCTCGCCATTGCCTCACGGTGTTGATGTCGATCGTGAGTCTGTCGCCACAGCCAGCCCGCGCGTCGCAAAATCACGACCGCTTGGTTCCAGCGCGCGTCGCCAAACTCCTACTAAAACGCGTCGTTCCCGTCGTCTGCCGCCGCGCGCCCCGAATCCCTTGCCACCTTACTCTGGCGGCAGCATTTTTGCCCAGCCGCCGAAGGGTTATCGCGGCATCAGGTCCGTGGTTGTCAGCCCCGTTTGTTTGACCCATCGAAAGCGTCGAAAGGAAGGCGTATGCCCCCGAAATCACGTCAGAAAACCTCGAAATCCGAATCGGCTGCAACCGCTCCGATCAAGATACCGCGCACCGGTACAAAGCCGGTTAAGGTCAAGGCCGCAACCAAGTCAGCCAAGCCGGCTGCTGCCGCAGCTACTCCCGCGGCATCGCCGATTTCCGAGGGCCAGCCGGCTCCGGCCTTCAAAATCACGCGGGATGGCGGCGCGACGGTGAGCAGTGCCGATTTTCGCGGCAAAAACCTGGTGATCTTCTTTTACCCCCGCGCCGACACGCCGGGCTGCACATTGGAAGCGATCGATTTCACGCGGCGCGCCGGCGATTTCGCCAAACTGGATACCGCCGTTCTCGGCGTCTCCGCCGACTCGCAAAAGCTGCAGGAAAAATTCCGCAACAAGCACAATCTGAAAATTCCGCTCGGCGCCGACGAAGAACACACCATGCTGAATGCCTTCGGGGTCTGGGGTGAGAAGTCGATGTATGGGCGGACCTTCATGGGGGTTCTGCGCACCACCGTGCTGATCGACAAGGGCGGCGCGATCGCCAAAATCTGGCGCAATGTGAAGGTCGAAGGCCATGCCGATGATGTGCTTTTGGAAGCCCGAAGCCTGGCTGGAAAGAAAGCGAAATAACCTCACAAGTAACTGGATAAAACCCCAGCAAAGTTCTGATAAATATCGGCCTTACGGCAACAGAAAGCACCGGTAGCCGAAACCGGTACAATTTTCTGAAAATTAACCATAAGCGGGTCAAATCGGCCGGAGTAGAGCCGGTTGGAATTGAGCCATCGGCGCAGGAGTGCCGATGTCGCATCGTTCCGGACACGTATCTGAGTATGGCCGCCACCATCCGCAGGACCCGCGCGGCCATCAGCAACGCCGGGCGCCGCAACAGCACAACCGCCCGGCCGCGCAACAGGGTTCGGCCAGCGACTACACCATCGTTCATGCCGGTCGGCAGGTGCGGTTTGGGCCCGTGGTGTTCTGGATCGTGGTCGGCACCGTCATCATCATGGGCGCATGGTCGGGCGCGACCGCGACCTACTTCGCGTTCCGCGACGACGTGCTGACGCGGCTGATCGCCCGTCAGGCCGAGATGCAATACGCCTATGAAGATCGCATCGCCGAGCTTCGCGCAAAGGTCGATCGCACCACCAGCCGTCAGTTGCTCGATCAGGAGCAGTTCGACCAGAAGCTCGAGCAGGTGATGCGCCGGCAGGCGATGCTTGAATCACGCGCCGCCGCGCTCGGCTCCTTGCCGGACTCGACCGCCACCGGATCGATTAAATCGCAGACCCGTTCCGATGCCGGCGCGCTGCCGACGCCCTCGCCCGTTGGCGACACCGTTGTGTTCGCGCCGCCGCCGGATCGCGAGGCTCGCCTGCAGTCACGCACCGTCGCAGTGGCCGCCGCTCGTCCCGCCGAACCGTTCAAGGTCCAGGGCTTCGACACCACGCTCGCGAAACTTCAGTCGGCACTCGACAAGGTCGAGACTAAACAGGTCGCGACGCTCAACGCCGTCGAGGAAAGTTACGAGTCACGCGCGCGCCGTATGCGCAGCGTCTTTACCGACCTGGGCCTCGAGATGCCCGCGGATGCTAGGCCGCGTTCCGGCATCGGCGGCCCGTTCATTCCCGTCAAACCGGGCGCAGACTCCGCAGGCTTTGAACGTCAGCTTCAGCGGATCAGCGTCGCGCGCACGCAGGTCGAGCGGCTGACCAAGACGCTGGCCGTCGTGCCCTATCGCAAGCCGGTGATCGGCGAGGTCGAATTCTCGTCGGGCTTCGGCATTCGCAGCGACCCGTTTCTCGGCCGCCCCGCGATGCACTCCGGCCTCGATTTTCGCGCATCGACCGGCGATCCGGTGCGCGCAACAGCTAATGGCAAAGTTGTGACCGCCGGCTGGCAAGGCGGCTATGGCCGTCTGGTCGAGATCGACCACGGCAATACCTTATCGACCCGCTACGGCCACCTCTCCGAAATCCACGTGAAGGTCGGCGACACGGTCCGCATCGGCCAGCTGATCGGCGCGGTCGGCTCGACCGGACGCTCCACCGGCCCGCATCTGCATTACGAAACCCGCGTCGATGGCGATGCGGTCGACCCGCAGCGCTTCCTGCGCGCCGGCGTGCGGCTCAGCTCGAACTAGGTTCAGCGACCGGCTTGCGCCGGAACAGGCCGAACACGCGGCCATCCATCACGATCAACGCCGCAGCGATCACGATCGCACCCACATACTCGCGCGTGACAATCACTTCACCCAGCAGGAAGTGGCCGAGCAGGATGGCGCTAACCGGCACCAGCAAGGTGACCAGCATGACGTTGCTCGGGCCCGAGCGAGCGATGATCTGAAAGAAGATGATGAAACCGATCGCCGTCGACAGCACGCCGGTCCCGATGATGGCAAGGACCGCGCCCGCGCTCGGCATCGGCAGCTCCCACGACCGCTCGAAAGCAAACGAGAGTACGGCCATCAACACGCACGACGTCATCATCTGAAAGGCTGCGGCACCGAGCGGCGGAATGCCGGTCATGTGGCGCTTGGCCCACAGCGCCGAGAAGCCGTAGCTCAGCGTCGCGCCGAGGCACATCAGCATGCCAATGGTCTGATTTGACGTCAGGTCGAGGCTCTGCCCGCGCAAGATGACGACGCCCAACAATCCGATCAGCACCCCCGCGACGCGGCGCGGCAACAGCCGCTCCTCGCCGAACGCCGCCATCACCAGCACCGTGAACAGCGGCGTCGTGGCGTTGAGCACCGACGCGAGACCGCTCGTAATGTAGAGCTGCGCGCTAGCTTGCAGCGAAAACGGGATCACGTTGTTGATCACCGACATCACGAGAAAAACCTTCCAGCCGGCAAAGCCGGACGGAAACGCGATGCCGCGCATCAGAACGAGCGGCAGCAGCACCAGCGCCGCCACACCGACACGCAAGAAGACCATGGTAAGTGGCGGAACTTCGCGGATCGCCGCCCCCACGAAGAAGAAGGAGCCGCCCCACAACACGGACAGCAGAACAAGCAGCATCCAGTCCCGGCTGTCGATTTTTAGATCTTGTCCCGGCATCACCGCATCCGATCAGGTTGTCACGCCGCGTATGGTGCAAGGCGGGCCCATAGGCAACCACCCGTTTCCCGGCAATGCTGTGATGCCGGGCGATCACAAGCGCAACTGACAGGTTCAGGCAATGGGCTGCGTACACTCCGGCGCTGCCGGCAAAGCCACGAACCATAAAATCCCGACAGACTTGTCACTCCCACCTCCGGGCACGCCTCGCCTACATCCATTTCCGAGCCGTTGAAGCTGCAAGTCAGCAGAACAGGAGATTCACATGGACAAGACCATGAAGACACCCCCGGTCGTATCGGCGGACGCGTGGGGCGCTGCCTGGCAGGAGATGCTCGCGCACGAGAAGGCGCTGACGCGGGCGCGTGACGCTCTCGCCGCGCGGCGCCGGCGCATGCCGTGGATGGCCGTAGACAAGGCTTACGCATTCGAGGGACCGCAGGGAAAGGTCACCCTGCTCGACCTGTTCGAAGGCCGCAGGCAGCTAATTCTCTATCGCGCCTTCTTCGAACCCGGCGTGTTCGGCTGGCCCGAGCACGCCTGCCGCGGCTGCTCCATGGTCGCCGATCAGGTCCCGCACCTGTCGCATCTGAACGCGCGCGACACGACGCTCGCCTACATCTCGCGCGCACCGCAGGCGGACATTTCACGCATCAAGGGCCGCATGGGCTGGGACATGCCCTGGTACACGATCGTCGACAATTTCGACCACGATTTCGGCGTTGGCGAATGGCACGGCCACAACGTGTTCGTCCGAGACGGCGACAAGATCTTCCGCACCTACCTCATCAACAGCCGCGGCGACGAGGCGATCGGCACGATCTGGAGCTATCTCGATATGACGCCGCTGGGCCGTCAGGAGACGTGGGAAGATTCGCCGGAAGGCTATCCGCAGACCCCACCATACAAGTGGTGGAACTGGAACGACAACTACGAGGCCGAGACCACGCTGAACCAGACATGGGTCGAGGTGTCCGACGCCGGCGAGGCCAACTTCCGGAAGTAGGCTCCTCAGCGTCCGGGTGTCGGCGGCGGCAGCCGCCGCGCCAGGACTTTGGTCCCGGCCTTCGCCGCGCCGCCGGGGCCGCGTGTCGCCATCACCGAACCGGCGTCGATCGGCTCGCCACACGCCGAGCACGTGACCTGCGGTGTAAATCGGCATCCGCACGCCGCGTGCTCATGCAACATCGGGCTGCCCTCTTTCGGGGCCGCCCAGCGGTCACCCCACGCGGTCAGCGCCAGCAATGCCGGAATGAGATCGCGTCCCGCTTCAGTCAACCGGTATTCGTAGCGCAGCGGACGGCGTTGATAGGCCTTGCGCGCGATCATGCCGTTCGCGGCCAGCGCCTTGAGCCGGCGTGCCAGTAGATTGCGAGAGATTCCAAGGTCTTCGACAAGATCGTCGAAGCGCGTCACTCCGAGATAGAGGTCACGGATAATCAGCGGCGACCACCAGTCACCGATCCGGTCGAGCCCGCGGGCCAGTGAACAGCGCATACCGGCGAAGCTGGTTCTTTCCATTCGCATGATCTCCTGCATCGCAGGCTAGCGGGTTGCATCATTGAGCTCAAATCGCTAGCGTATCGATATTAGTTCAATTATTGAACTTGATGATGGCACCATGTACCACAGCATCGTCCGCCGGAAGGTCATTGCGCTGTTTGATGCCGTCAGCCGCGGCGATGCCGAACCGGTGCTGGGCGCGTTTGCCCAACAATTCGAGCACCGGTTTCCCGGCGATCACGCCCTCGGCGGCGCGCGTACATCGATCGAAGCAACACGGCGCTGGTACGAACGGCTCTATCGCTTGCTGCCCGACATCAGTTTCGATGTGAGGCACGTCTGGGTCAGCGGCGCGCCGTGGAACACGCTGGTGATCGCCGAATGGGATGAAACCAATTCAGGAACGGACGGCGTGCGCACCCATAACCACGGCATCCATGCCCTGCAATTGAAGTGGGGCCGCGTCACGCAGCTCTTCATCTACCCGGATACGGTTGGCCTGAAAGACACGCTCGACCGGCTGACGAAAGCCGGCAACGCTGAAGCGTCCGCTCCTCCCATCCTGGGATGACGAACGCTTAGTCGACGTCCTCGATCGCGCCCGGCGTTGTGCCGAAGGCTTTCTGCGCCAGCGTTGCGGCCATGAACTCGTCGAGTTCGCCGTTGAGCACACCCTGCGTATCCGATGTCTGCACACCGGTGCGCAGGTCCTTCACCATCTGATACGGCTGCAGCACGTAAGAGCGGATCTGGTGGCCCCAGCCGATATCGGTCTTGGCGGCCTGATCGGCGGCGGCTTTTTCCTCGCGGCGCTTCAGTTCGATTTCGTAGAGCCGTGCACGCAGCATGTCCCACGCCTGCGCGCGGTTCTTGTGCTGCGACCGGCCGGCCTGACAGACCACCGCAATGCCGGTTGGGATGTGCGTGAGGCGAACCGCGGACTCGGTCTTGTTGACGTGCTGACCGCCAGCGCCGCCGGAGCGCATGGTGTCGGTGCGCACATCGGATTCTTTGATGTCGATCTTGATGCTGTCGTCCACGACGGGAAAAATCGTAACGCTGGAGAACGACGTGTGGCGGCGCGCGTTGGAGTCGAACGGCGAAATGCGCACCAGGCGATGCACGCCGGCCTCGGTCTTCAGCCAACCGTAAGCGTTGTGCCCGCTGATCTGGAGCGTTGCAGACTTGATGCCCGCTTCTTCGCCCTCGGTTTCTTCCAGCACCTCGATCTTGTAGCCGTGCTGTTCGGCCCAGCGCGTGTACATGCGCAGCAGCATGGAGGCCCAGTCCTGGCTCTCGGTGCCGCCGGCGCCCGCATGGACTTCGAGATAAGTGTCTAAACGATCGGCTTCACCCGAGAGCAGCGCTTCGAGTTCGCGCCGCGCGACCTCTTTCTTCAGGGCCTTCAGCGCATTCTCGGCATCGGTCACGACCGACTGATCGTTCTCGGCCTCACCCAGTTCGATCATCCCGACGTGATCGGCGAGCTCCTGCTCGACCTTGCCGATACCCGTGAGCTGCCCCTCAAGCGAGGTGCGCTCCTGCATCAGCTTCTGGGCCTTCTGGGGATCGTTCCAGAGGTCGGGATCTTCGGCGAGCTTGTTCAGCTCAGCCAGACGCGCAGTCGAGGCATCGACGTCAAAGATGCCTCCTCAGCAGCCCGACTGACTGCTTGATCTCTTCGACAAGGCGTTCGATTTCAGGGCGCATTGAAGCAAAGTCCGGATTCGCTGGGATTGCCGGTCGATTTAGCCATCCCGAAGCGGGTCCGCAACGCTCATTTCGCTTCGTGGCTGATCGTTCTTGCAATTACGGCACAGGACTATTGCTCCGATTTGGCCTTAAATTCACGTCCAGGTGATGGTAGCGCCACAAGACCGCTGCGGTTTGCGCTTAGTGGCGACGGCGATAGTTTTGGAGCATGCATTTGAGCCGCCACATCACCTCCGGTCGCGCTGAACTTGCAACGGAGGTCGTCGGGAGCGGCACCGCCATCGTCTTTCTCCATGCCAACGTCTGCAACCGGCGCATGTGGAAGGACCAGCTCGATGGCTTGGGCACAACCTACAAAGCGATCGCCTATGACCGGCGCGGCTTTGGCGAAAGCCGTAGCAAGCCCGAAGACTTTTCGGCCCTCGCAGACCTGATGGCGGTGCTGGATGCAACGGCGGACGGCGAGCCTGCAATCCTCGTCGGCTGCTCGCTCGGAGGCCGTATCGCACTCGAGGCAGCCCTTAAGTACCCGTCGCGTGTCTCCGCTCTCGTTTTGATCGCGCCCAATGTCACGGGCGCACCTGAGCCGACCTATTCGCCAGAGCTCGCGAAACTGATGATGCAAGCCAAAGACGCCGAAGCATCCAATGACCCGGATCGTTTGCGCACAATGAAGGCCCGTCTCTGGCTGGACGGACCGCTCGCATCTGAAGGTCGCGTCGCTGGCCAAGCTCGCGATCGTTTCCTGTATAGCTTCGCTATCCCCTCGTCATCGTCTGGAACGGACGTTGACAGCACACCTCTCTCCGATCGTCTCGCGGAGATTTCCGTGCCCACGTTCGTCCTGTGGGGCGATCTCGACTTCCCGCATGTTCAGGCGCGGTGCCGCCACGTGGCCACCACCGTCCCGAACGCTGAGGGTTACGAAATGCCCGGCGTAGCGCATCTGCCGAATCTGGAGCGGCCAGCGGAGATCAGCGCGCTCATTGCCGCCTTCGCCGCCCGGCGCGCAGCTTCAAATCGTTAGGTGGGTGAAGTCGGACTTAGGCGCTCTTAGTCTCTTAGTAGAGTCCGCCGGTGCCGGAGCGCAGGATCGTGCGATCCGCATCAGGAAAACCGGGGAGCGGCGCGCGGCCGTCGGCGTCAGCCACACCGATGACCGAGTAGTTGTCCGGCGGCGCCGTGCCCGGTTTGAACGCCTCGAGAATGGTGCGGCCGCCCTCGCCCGGTCCGACGCGCATGCCGCTCTTGGAGTCGACGCGGATCAGCTTGATGCCGGCCGGCACGCGGAACGGCACCGCAGGCTTGTCGGCCAGCGCCACCTTCATGAAGTCACGCACGACCGGCGCCGCGAGATGACCGCCGGTCTGGCCGCGGCCGAGATGGCGCGGTTTGTCGTAACCGATGTAGACACCAATCGCGAGGTCCGGCGAGAAGCCGACGAACCACACGTCTTTTTCGTCGTTGGTGGTGCCGGTCTTGCCGGCAATCGGCTTGCCGACTTCGCGGATCGTGGTCGCGGTGCCGCGCTGGACCACGCCTTCCATCATCGACGTGATCTGGTAGGCGGTCATCGGATCCATCACCTGCTCGCGCCGGTCGACGAGCGACGGCTCGGGCTGGTTCTTCCAGCCGTCATTGGCGTCGCAGCCGCGGCACTCGCGCTGGTCATGCTTGAAGATGGTGCGGCCGTAGCGATCCTGAATGCGGTCGATCAGGCTTGACTTGATGCGCTTGCCGCCGTTCGCGAACATCGAATAGGCGGTGACCATGCGCATCACCGTCGTTTCGCCTGCACCCAGCGAATACGAGAGATAGTTCGGCAGATCGTCGTAAATGCCGAAGCGCTTGGCGTACTCGCCGATCAGCGGCATGCCGATGTCCTGCGCGAGACGCACGGTCATGGTGTTACGCGACAGCTCGATGCCGGTGCGCAGGGTCGACGGACCGTAGTACTTGCCGGTCGAATAGTTTTCCGGACGCCAGACGTTGCCCTGCCCCTGATCGATTTCGATCGGCGCGTCGATGACGACGGTCGACGGCGTGTAGCCGTTGTCGAGTGCGGCCGAGTAGACCAGCGGCTTGAACGACGAACCCGGCTGCCGATAGGCTTGCGTCGCGCGGTTGAACTGGCTCTGGTCGAACGAGAAGCCGCCGACCATCGCGAGCACACGGCCGGTCCATGGGTCCATCGCGACCAGCGCACCGGAAACTTCCGGCAACTGCCGCAGCCGGAACTGACCCTCGACCTTGTTGCCGTCCTTTGCGATCAGCGGTTCGACGTAGATCACGTCGCCCGGCGACAGCACCTGCGCGACATTGGTCGGAACCTTGCCGCGCGTCGGACCTGCCGCGGCTTTCGCCCAGCGCACACCGTCCAGCGCAATCAGGCCGGTCTGACGATCTTTCAGCACAGCGCCGCCGATTTCGCGGCCCGGCTGGAAGCCGATGCGCGCCGACTGATCGCTGGTTTCCAGCACCACCGCCATCTTCCATGGCGAGATGTCGGCGAGCGATTTGATTTCCGCGAGCTTGACGCCCCAGTCGCCGCTCACATCGATCTTATTCAGCGCGCCGCGATAGCCCTGAGCTTCGTCGTAGTTGACGAGACCGGCAGTGAGCGTCTTGCGCGCCACCACCTGCAGCTTCGGATCGAGCGTGGTACGCACCGACAAGCCACCCTCGTAGAGCTTCTTGTCGCCATAGCGTTCGAAGATTTCGCGGCGGACTTCCTCGGCGAAGTATTCACCTGCCTGAACGTGCGCAGAGTTCGATCGGCCCGTGACCTGGAGCGGCTCTTTCTTGGCCTTGTCCGCATCCGCCTGCTTGATCCAGCCGTTTTCCACGAGACGATCGACCACATAGTTGCGCCGTTCGATCGCGCGATCGCGGTTGCGGATGGGATGCAGGTTCGAAGGCGCTTTCGGCAGCGCCGCGAGGTAGGAGGCTTCCGCGACAGTGAGTTCGTTCACTGACTTGTCGAAATAGACCAGCGATGCGGCGGCGATGCCATACGCGCCAAGCCCGAGAAAGATTTCGTTGAGGTACAGCTCGAGAATGCGATCCTTCGAGTAGGCGCGCTCGATGCGGATCGCCAGCAGCGCTTCCTTGATCTTGCGCGTGAACGACACTTCGTTGGTCAGAAGGAAGTTCTTCGCGACCTGCTGGGTGATCGTCGATGCGCCCTGCGGACGCTTGTTCGAACCCAGGTTCTGCGCATACAGCACCGCCGCGCGGGCGAGACCCTGGAAGTCGAGACCGCCGTGCTCGTAGAAGTTCTTGTCTTCGGCCGCGAGGAACGCGTTGATGACCGGCTTCGGCACCGCCTGGATCGGCAGGTACAGCCGCCGCTCCTTCGCATATTCACCGAGCAGCGCGCCGTCCGACGCGTGCACGCGGGTCATCACAGCGGGTTCATAATCCTGAAGCTGCGAATAGTCCGGCAAGTCCTTGGAGAAATGCCAGATGCCGGCGGCAACCGCAGCAACGCCGACCAGGAACACGATCGTTCCGGCGGCGAACAGGAAGCCCATGAACCGAAGCAGCAAACGCATCTGGTCTATCCGCAATTCTGCGTCCCATTCGGGACGTCTTGTCTTCGGAACGCAACCTTAAAACAGTGCACGCGAAGAGCTGACCAAAATGACCGCTCCTGGCGGCCAGCCCGGAAGCTCAAAACCTATTTGATTCCGAGAGCTTCCTGCTCATTCTCTATAAGGCAGCGGCTGTGGCCAAACTAGGGCTTTCCAGCCGGCGGCGCTTAAATCCCTCGCCAGACGCCTCCCTTACCTGCCGGGCGTGGCGTTGACGACACGCTTGCCGAGAAACGCCTCGACCGCCTGCGCCACCGAGCCGACTGTCCGCGAGCGCCAGCTTTCCGATACCAGCAGCTTCAGATCGTCCTTGTTGGAGACGTAGCCGAGTTCGATCAGCACCGAGGGAACGTCCGGCGCCTTGAGCACCTTGAATCCCGCCGACTTCAGCGGATGCTTGTGCATCCGGGCCACGCTCTTCATCTCGCCCATCAGCGTGCGGGCGAAGCGATTTGAGAACGTTTTGGTTTCTCGCTGGGTCAGGTCGATCAGGATGTCGGCGACGTCGCTCGGTTCCTCGGTGAGGTTGAAACCGGCGATGGCGTCCGCCTTGTTTTCGAGTTCCGCGAGACGTTCGGCTTCGGCATCCGAGGCCTTGTCCGACAACGTGTAGATCGTCGCGCCCTGCGCGCTGGAATCGCCGCGCGGCAGCGCGTCGGCATGAATGGAGACGAACAGAGCCGCGGTGTGGTTGCGCGCGACCTTCACCCGCTCGCCCAAAGCCACAAAGGTATCGTCGCTGCGGGTCATCACCACGCGGTATTTGCCGGAGCTTTCAATCCGATCGCGCAGCGCCTTCGCAAAATCGAGCACCAGCGTCTTTTCCATCTCACCGGTGGACGCCTCGGTTCCATGATCGATACCGCCATGGCCGGGATCGATCACAATCACCGGCCGTGCATCAGGCTTCGAGCCGGTGGCGGCATTGGCGTTCAGAGCCGCAGGCGTCGCGGACGTGGTCTCGATCGGCGTGCCGCCGAACGCCGGACGCAACTGCGGGCGGCTGTCCGCCGAAAGCTGCTGCACGAAGGTGGTCCGGTCGACCGCGGCGAGTTCGAGGATCAACCGCGCCGGCTGGCCGTTCGCCGCATCGACCACATGCGCTTTCTCGATCTTCGCGGGCCCGGCAAGGTCGAACACGAGGCGCGAACCGCCGGCCATGACGAGGCCATACCGAAAAGCCTTGATCAGCCCGCGTTTGGTTTCCCCCGCGCCGTTCTGGAGCTGGAATGTTACCTGCGGCAGGTCGACGACGACCCGGTAGGGATCCGCGAGCGTGAAAGCACGCAACTCAACCTTGCGGTCGAGATCGAGAATGAATCGGGTCTGTTTGGCGTCCCCGGCGACCCGAACGTCCGAAGCGACCGGGAACTGGGCGGCTGCTGGAGATGAGGTCTGAGGGGGCTGCCAAGTCTGGGCGAGAGCCGCCGGAGCGTGCAGCAGCGTGGCGCTGCAACCTAGCGCGAAAGCCCATAAAACAAGCTGTTTTGCGCGGGTTGCCAACGAATCCTCTGTCCTTGATCCCTCCTTATCGCAATAGGACTCTACGGTTAATTGGTCCTTAAGGACCGGACGCGGAATTAAGGCCGACTGTTGCAACGGCGTGACGCTTCCCTTGCCAGCAACCGGCGTTCGACGTATGTATATGATGCTGAAGGTATAAACTTCCGGTTGTGTCGCGTTCAGCTCCTCGGTGCGGCGCAAGCCGCTTTGGACAACCTCGTCTCGAAGCGATTGCGTGTTTCCGACCCCTTCCATGGCCAGCGCGGAGCGCGGCTGAAATGGAGCGGGCGGTTTGAGGCCCGGGCGGCGTCTGTGTTCCGGCTCCCATCTTTTCCGGATCACAGGTCCAAGGCACGCACATCCGGCATTGCAGCCGAAAGACTGCTTGAGGGGACGACCTCAGCAACGACCCACGGCGGCTCACGCCGCCGCCACACCTTATCAACGGGCCGACTGCTCGATGCGTCAGACTGCTTCGCCGATTTCAATCCTCGCAACGACGATGCCGGAGCGGCGCGCGATTCCATCGCGCCGCGATGCGTCGCGGTTGCGTTCGGCACAGCGCACTCGGGATTTGTTTGGCCTTTTCATCACCCCCGAATCAGGTGGAGCGTCACGAGACGCGGCCGCGCCGACAGACTCGGCCGCCATGCGTACCCTCCGCCGCCAAGAGCTTCCCAATGGCCAACAAAATGCTCATCGATGCCACCCACCCGGAGGAGACCCGGGTCGTGGTGGTGCGCGGCAATCGCGTCGAAGAATTTGATTTCGAGTCCGCCCAGCGTAAACAGCTTCGCGGCAACATCTATCTCGCCAAGGTCACGCGGGTCGAACCGTCGCTGCAGGCCGCCTTCATCGAATACGGCGGCAACCGGCACGGCTTTCTCGCCTTCAGCGAAATTCACCCCGACTACTATCAGATCCCGGTCGCCGACCGTCAGGCGCTGATCGAGGCCGACGAGCGGGCTCACCGCGAGGCGGAAGAAGAGTCGGAGAACCGTTCGAGCCGCCGCCGCTCGCGTCATCGCAACTCCCGCCGTCGCGGTCACAACGACCGCGTCCGCAGCGAAGTCGTGCAGGATGCGACCGCGGACGAAGCGCAGCAGATCGAGGGCGCCGAGCAACCCGATGGCGTCGAGGCCTATGCCGGTGAGCATGATCATCCGCACGAGACCCATGATCACGCGGATGGCCAACAGCCCGAGCAGGACGCCACTCAGGTCGGCGATCACGCCCGCGACGGCGAACCAGCCGACCAGCCCGATGAGCGCCGCGATGAAACGGCCAGCGTCAGTGACGAGCGTCCCGAGGTCGAGGCAGCCATGGCCGACGAGCCGGTTCAGTCTCGCGACGAACAGGCGCATGACCACGACGACGAGCGCCACATCGAGCACGCCGACGGCGAACAGCCTGACGTTACGCACGCCGACGACGCTCAGCCCGCCTCCGAAGCCGCGCATGGGGAAGGCACCGAAGGCGAGGATGAGGATGACGACGACGGCGAGGAAGCCGAAGAAGAACAGGTCGAGTCCGTCGGCGGCGAGGATGTGCTTGAGGAAGTTCCCGAGCGCGCCTTCCGCCCGCGGCGTCAGTACAAGATTCAGGAAGTGATCAAGCGTCGTCAGGTGATGCTGGTGCAGGTCGTCAAGGAAGAGCGCGGCAACAAGGGCGCCGCGCTGACGACCTACCTCTCGCTCGCCGGACGCTACGCCGTGCTGATGCCGAACACGGCACGCGGCGGCGGCATTAGCCGCAAGATCACCTCGGCCCAGGATCGCACCCGGCTGAAGGAAGTGGTGCAGGATCTCGACGTGCCGGAAGGCATGGGCATCATCCTGCGCACCGCCGGTGCCGCGCGCACCAAGCCTGAAATCAAGCGCGACTTCGAATACCTTCTGCGCATGTGGGAAACCGTGCGCGACCTCACGCTGAAATCGCAGGCCCCCACCCTCGTCTACGAGGAAGGCTCGCTGATCAAGCGCTCGCTGCGCGATCTCTACAACAAGGAGATCGATGAGATTCAGGTGAGCGGCGACGGCGGCTACGAGGAAGCCCGCGACTTCATGAAGATGCTGATGCCCTCGAATGTGAGGGCTGTGAAGCAGTATCGCGACGGCCAGCCGCTGTTCTCGCGCATGGGCGTCGAGAGCCAGCTCGACGCGATGTTCACGCCGACGGTGCAGCTGCGCTCCGGCGGCTATATCGTCATCAATCAAACCGAGGCGCTGGTCTCGATCGACGTGAACTCGGGCCGCTCGACCCGTGAGCACAACATCGAGGACACCGCGCTCAAGACCAATCTCGAAGCCGCCGAGGAAGTGGCGCGGCAGTTGCGCTTGCGCGACCTTGCCGGCCTGATCGTCATCGACTTCATCGACATGGACGAGAAGCGCAACAATCGCGCCGTCGAGCGCAAGCTCAGCGATTGCCTGCGGCAGGATCGCGCGCGCATCCAGGTCGGCCGCATCTCGCATTTCGGCCTGCTCGAAATGTCACGCCAGCGCATCCGCGCCAGCGTGCTGGAATCGTCGACCGAGCCCTGCCCGCATTGCGGCGGCTCGGGTCATGTCCGCTCGGTCGCTTCCGTCGCGCTGCAGCTCCTGCGCAGTGTCGAAGAAAGCCTGATGAAGGGCGCCACCCACAATCTGGTGGTGCGCACGCGCACCGACGTTGCGCTCTATGTACTGAACCACAAGCGCGGGCATCTGCGCGATCTCGAAAACGGTTTCAAGGTGACCATTGCGGTGATCGCGGATGCGACCATCGGCGGCCAGCAGTCGTTCGTGATCGATCGCGGCGAACAGGTGCATACGCTGGAAGCCGCAAAGGCATTGCTTGCAGCCCAGCTCGCCGCCAACCCGGCGCCTGTCGAAGAGCCTTTCGATGACGAGGAATTCGAGGACGAACTCGCCGAGGACGAGGCAGACGAGGAAGAAACCGCTCAGACGGAAGCGCGTTCCGACGGAGAAGAAGGTCCCCGCCGCAGCCGCCGCCGGCGTCGCCGCCGTGGACGTGGTGGCGATCGCGAGCGCGGCGCTCCGCAACCTGCTGAAGGCGGCGACGGCGAAATGTTCGTGCCGCAGATCGCTTCGGATGGCGAGGAGAGCATCGCACCGAACGAAAGCGATGAAAGCGACGACGAGTCCGGCGACGAGGAGTCGGAGGTCCGTAGCGCCGAGCAGCAGCCGAATGGCGAACGCCGTCCGCGCCGCCGTGGACGCCGTGGCGGCCGCCGCCGTCGCGGTGGCGGGGCCCGCGAGGAAGGCCTCGCCGGATCGATCGCCGACGAACTCGAACCCACAGCGTCGTCCGAATCCGAGGCGGCGGTTGCCGACTTCGAGGCCGCGCATGCACCGAAGCCGCTGGCGGATATGCCGGTGGTGGAGCCGGCGCCAGAACCCGTTCCCGCAACGGCGCACGAGCCTGCTGCCGCCGCGAGCGATGAAACTCCGCGCCGCCGCTCGACGGTTCGCGAAAAGGTCAGCTTCTTCCCGGCCGAGAGCGAAGCATCGCCTGCCCCGCAGCCCGCACCTGAGCCGGCCGCGGCGCAAGCGGCGCCCGCACCGGAGCCAGCCGCAACGGGTGCCGATCAGCCACGCAAGGCCGGCTGGTGGTCGCGCCGTTTCGGTAACGGCGAGTAAGCCGCATCCATCCAAGCAAAACGCCCGGCATCGCTGCCGGGCGTTTTCGTCTGAAGCCAGCTGTTCGCTTACGCAGCGCGGATGCGCTGCGCCCAGCGCGACAGCACAGCCATCAGAACCGTGCCGAGCGCGTTCTTGACCACGGAGCCGGCGACGAACGGCACCACGCCGACGAGCCAGGCCCGCTCTGCGCCAAGTTTCACCCCGTAGGCGAGCCAGGCGAAGCCGAACGCGAAGATGATGAGATGGCCGACGGCCATGGCGATGAACACGCGCAACGCCGAACGTCCGAAACCGTGTTCGCACATCCAGCCGGTGACAAAGGCCGCGACCGCGAAGCCGACCAGATAGCCACCGGTCGGACCGGCAAGAATGGCAAGACCGCCGACCGGCGATGCGAACACCGGCAATCCCATCGCGCCCTCGGCGATGTAAGCCAGAAGCGTGACGAAGCCGAGCCGCGACCCGTAACCGGCCCCGATCATCAACACGACCAGCGTCTGCATCGTCATCGGCACGTACGGCAGCGGGACGTTGACCTTGGCAGACAGCGCCAGCAGCGCGGTACCTGCGACGACGAGAATGGCGTTGCGTGCGAACGCGCGCATGCCGCTGCTCGGCTGCGGCCAGAATGCGGTGGCGAGATGCTGTGATGATGCGTTGCTGCTCATGTGATGCTTCCGTCTTGTTGTCCCGGTGCGGCTGTGCGCGACGCCTTCATACCGAGCACGGGCCAGAATGGCGAGCGCTTTACTTCCGCCATCTAACTTGCATTCCACACGGAAGAATTTTTAGCGCGCCAACCAGCGCGTGATGCGCGCAATCGCCTCGCGGGTGTCGTCCGTCGAGCCCGAATAGCAGAAGCGCACAAACGCGCGGCCGTGCACCGGATCGAAATCGACGCCCGGCGTCGCCGCCACACGCGCCTCCTCCAGCATCCGTTTGGCGAAGTCGAAACTGTCGGCACTGAAGCGCGAGATGTCGGCGTAGAGATAGAACGCGCCGTCCGCCGGCAGAAAACGATCGAGTCCGGCTTTCGGAAAGCCCTCGATCAAGAGACGGCGGTTGTCTTCATACGTATGCTTGACCACATCCATTTCAGCGCGGCCGTCGAACGCGGCTTCGGCCGCGACCTGCGACAGCGTCGGCACCGAGATCGCGAGGTTCTGCTGCAGACGTTCGATCGGACGCGCCAGCGTTTCGGGCACGACCATCCAACCGACGCGCCAGCCGGTCATGCAGAAGTATTTCGAGAACGAGTTGATGACGACCACATTGTCCGACAGCTCGACGGCACTGACCGCTGGAAACGCGTAGTCGAGGCCGTGATAGATCTCGTCCGAGATGAAGCGGATGCCTTCGCTGGCCGCCGCCTCGATCAGGCGCGACAGCGCCTCACGGCTCATCATCGTGCCGGTCGGATTGGCGGGACTTGCAACCAGCACACCCTTCAGTGGCGTCTTGCGATGGGCGGCGAGCAGCGCCTCCGGCGTCAGTGCATGGCGCGAGTCCGCATGCGTCTCGATCAGCACCGGCTCGCAGCCGAGTGCGGTGAGAATGTGCCGGTACGGCGGGTAGCCGGGAATCGCCACCGCAACCCGGTCGCCCGGCTCGAACATCGACAGAAACGCGAGAATGAAGCCGCTGGATGAGCCGGTGGTGACGACGATCCGGTCGGGATCGACATCACGACTGTGTGTCTCGCGGTAATAGCGCGCGATTCGCGCCCGCAACGACGGGATACCGAGTGCCGAGGTATAATCTATCCGTCCGCGCTCCAGAGCGGCCCTGGCGGCGGCAATCGCGGCCTGCGGCGCCGGATTCGCCGGCTGGCCGACCTCCATATGCACCACATGCCCGCCGTTGGCCTCGATGCGGGCCGCGGCCGCCATCACATCCATCACCATGAACGGCGGCACGCCACCGCGGGCCGAGGGATTCATCAGGGCCGACACGGTGTTTTTGGTGGTCACATCATGCATGGAAGTCTGCTAATCCGGTGGGGCTGGGTTGGCGGTGGCACGCACTGACCGGTTCCGTCGCGCCGACGCGAACGCCGCTCTCCTGCCGCAATCAAGCGCTTGTTAGCACTAGTGTGGCGGTTCAGAAGTCCGCATCATCCTTGCCGCGAACTCGCCATGCGGACTTCTGAACCTAAGCCACACTAGAAAGAAAATGCTACTGTCCTTCGATTCCGAAGTTCGCAAACTGGGTGCCGCAAGGTGATGCGAACTTCGGAATCGGGACACTAGTTTTATCACCGGATCGGGCTCAATTGCCAAACGAAATGCCATCTCGCCCCTGTGCAAGCCGGAGCAACCGCTCGCTGCGCTGGATCGCAGCTGCGACCGCGGCGGCCGTCGCCGTCGCGCCGATGAGCGCCTCGGCGCAGCAACGCCGCAGCGCCGGTCCGCCGATCCTGCGCGATACCGAGATCGAGCAACTGTTGCGCGAGTATACGGCGCCGATTCTGCGCGCGGCCGGCCTCACGAAGCAGAACATCCAGGTCGTCCTGATCAACGACACGAGCTTCAACGCGTTCGTCGCCGACGGCCGCCGCATCTTCGTCAACGTCGGCGCACTGCGCGATTCGGAAACGCCGAACCAGATCATCGGCGTGCTCGCGCATGAAACCGGCCATCTCGCCGGCGGTCACCTTGCCAAGCTGCGCGAGGAGCTGTCGCGGGCGCAGACGCAGATGGTGCTCGCCACCATCCTCGGCATGGGCGCAGCCATCGCCGGCGCACGCTCCGGCAGCGGCGGCGGCAATGCCGGCGCCGCCGCGATCGCCGCGCCGCAGGCGGCAATCATCCGCACGGTGCTGTCGTATCAGCGCCAGCAGGAAGAAAATGCCGACAAGGCGGGCGTGAAATTCCTCGACGCCACCGGGCAGTCGTCGAAGGGGATGTACGAGACCTTCAAGCGCTTCAACGATCAGATCATGTATGCGGGCCGCGGCGCCGATCCTTACATGCAGTCGCACCCGCTACCGTCGGAGCGCGTCGCCGCGCTCGGTGAGCTGGCCCGTTCGAGTCCGAACTGGGAGAAGCGGGACGATCCGGCGCTGCAGCTTCGCCACGACATGATGCGCGCGAAAATCTCCGGCTTCCTGGAGCGGCAAGATACGGTGGTGCGGCGCTACACCAGCGCGGCCGACAACCTCCCTGCCCGCTACGCCCGCGCTATCGCCACCTATCGCCATGGCGATCTGCGCACGGCCATCGCCCAGATCGACGGACTGATTCAGACACAGCCGAACAATCCTTATTTCTACGAGCTGAAAGGTCAGGCGCTGCTCGAAGGCGGCAAGCCCGATGAGGCGATCGCGCCGCTGCGCAGAGCGCTGCAGCTCTCCAATCGCGCGCCCCTGATCGAGATCATGTTGGGACAGGCGCTGCTTGCCTCGAGCAACGCGGCGTACGCGACCGAAGCGGTGCCGATCCTCAAGGCTGCACTTGCGCGCGAGCCCGAGGTGCCGTCCGCCTACTCCCAGCTCGCCGTCGCCTACGGCAAACAGGGCAATTACGCCGAGGCCGATCTCGCCGCAGCCCAGGCCGCGTTTCTGCGCGGCGACAGCAAGACCGCGCGCGATCTCGCCACCCGGGCCAAGACGCGTTTCGCGGTCGGCACGCCCGGCTGGGTCAAGGCTGACGATATCGTGAGCGCCAGGCCGTTGCCGGGACAGTCAAACTAAGCCAGACGTAAACGCGCTTTTCAGAATTTCCGGCCAAGGATGTGATCATGATTTCGCTTCGCGCCCTCGCTCCTGCCCTGCTCGCACTCGGCCTGTTCACCGCGCCGGCGTCGGCGCAGTCGTTCTCCGACGGCCAGAAAAAGGAGATCGAGAGCGTCATCAAAAAGTATCTGATGGAGCATCCCGAAATTCTCGAGGAGATGGCGGCCGAGCTGAGCAAGCGCCAGTCGGTCGCGGACGCCGCCAAGCACGAAGCCGCCGTCGCCAAGAACGCCGATTTGATCTTCAAGTCGCCGCGCGGCGTCACCGTCGGCAATAAGGACGGCGACGTCACCTTCGTCGAGTTCTTCGATTACAACTGCGGCTACTGCAAGCGCGCGATGTTGGACATGATGGAGCTGATGAAGGCCGACCCGAAGCTGAAGGTCGTGCTGAAGGAGTTTCCGGTGCTCGGCCCGACGTCGGTTGAAGCGGCGCAGGTCGGCGTTGCGGTCCGGATGCAGGACCCGACCGGCAAGAAATATCTCGACTTCCATCAGAAGCTGCTGACCGGCCGCGGATCGGCCGACAAGGCGCGCGCGCTCGCGGCGGCGAAGGAAGTCGGTCTCGATGTCGCCCGCATCGAAAAGGACATGAACAGCCCCGAAGTCCGCGCCACGCTCGAAGAGAACTTCAAGCTCGCCGAATCCATGGGCATGAACGGCACGCCGAGCTACGTCATCGGCAAGCAGGTGGTGATCGGTGCCGTCGGCGTCGAAGGCCTGTCGAAGAAGATTTCGGAAGCGCGTTGCGGCAAGGCGACTTGCTGATCATTCACGCGACGGCTAAGTGAAATTTCCAATGTCCGTTCATCGGCACCGATGAACGGGCATTCACGTCTCTGACGAAATTCTCACGTTTATCTCCGTACCTTCTCGGAACACGACCTCCCTCCTGCCGTTGTCGGGCCGCAGGGACAAAAGGAGGAGTTCCATGAAGAAGACATTCTTGGCGTCTGTCGCCGCGGCAGCGCTCGTGATCACGACCGGTCTTGCATCCGCACAGGGTCAGGGCCCGGGTTCCACGTCAGGTGCTTCGGGCGCTTCGCCGAGCGCGCCGCAGGCCGCTCCGCCTGCGTCGACAAGTGGACAGTCCGGCAGCGGTACGCTGAACCGCAGCGATAGCCCGAGTTCCATGGACAACATGAAGTCCGACAAGGCTTCGCCGGGCGATCGTGCGCAGGACAACAGCAAGCAGCCGTCCGGTTCGAAGGCCGCGCAGGACAACAAGATGGCGCCTGCTGCGCCGAAGTCTGTAACCGACTCGCAGACCCCGAGCTCGTCGAAGTCCGCCACCGACTCGCAGACCAAGCAGTCGACCACGACCGGTCAGGCCGGTGCGGGCGCGAAGATCACGACCGAGCAGCGCACGCAGATCACCACCGTGATCAAGCAGCAGAACGTGAAGCCGGTCACCAACGTGAACTTCTCGATCTCGGTCGGCGCCAAGGTGCCGCGCGGCAGCGTGACGTTCCACGCTTTGCCGGCCCAGGTCGTCACGATCTATCCGGAATGGCGAGGCTATGAGTACATCCTCGTCGGCTCGGAGATCATCGTGGTGAACCCGCGCACGCTCGAGATCGTCGCGATCATCGACGCCTAACGATCGACAATCAGAATGCGAAGGCGGGCCACGGCCCGCCTTTTCGTTTGGCCGGCACATAAGAAAATCCCGCCCTCCTTTCGGAGAGCGGGATTTTGACGTCAGCCTCGCGGCGAACGTCTTAGCTCGGCAGCAGAACGCTGTTGACGACGTGAATGACGCCGTTCGACTGGAACACGTTCGGAATGGTCACGTTCGAAGCACCACCCTTGGAGTCGATGATCTGAACCTTGCCACCGGCGGCCTTCACGGTGAGGGTCTCACCGGCAACGGTCGTCAGCTTCTGGCCATCCTTGAGGTCCTTGGCAGCGAGGCGGCCCGGGACGACATGATAGGTCAGGATCTTGGTGAGGGTCGCCTTGTTCTCCGGCTTCACCAGCGTCTCGACGGTGCCCTTCGGCAGCTTGCCGAACGCGGCGTTGGTCGGAGCGAACACGGTGAACGGGCCAGCGCCCTGCAGCGTGTCAACGAGGCCGGCGGCCTTCACTGCTGCAACGAGCGTGGTGTGATCCTTCGAGTTCACGGCGTTCTGGATGATGTTCTTCGAGGGGAACATCGGAGCGCCGCCAACCTGAACGGTCTTCTCCTGCGCGAACGCCGGCGCAGTCACGGTACCAGTCACGAACAGCGCGCCGAGGGCGGCTGCGGTCAGCATAGCAATACGCTTGGACATTGATCGTCTCCCGATTGAATAAGGACACCTTCGGCAGACATCCACCGAAAGAGAGCACAGCGGTGCGACAGACAATCGTGAGAACGGCACGTCGCGTCGCCGATGCGGCAATTACGCCACCGGTATGGAAAGGTTTCAGAAGCCAAAAATCGCCCGCCGAAAAATCAAAACTAAAAAATGCGCGCTGCGCGAAACTCAACGCGAGGGATCACGTAGCTCGCTTTTCGGTCGCGCTGACCTTCGATACGTTGACGCGCGCATCCTCGTATCGTCGGCTTCACACGCCCGATGCACGATGTGCTCTTGTGGACATCGCGCGGCACTCAGGGCCAAGACCGGCCAGCGCTCAGTTAAGAGGGTGCCTTCAAGATCTCGTCTCGGTACGGCAAATCGGCTTCCGGCCGGTGAAAAGCAGAGCAATTCCAACACCCTGCGATTTACGAAGGTTAAGAATTGGTTAATGACGAGATTGAGCCGCTTTCACGGGCCTTTCTTTGCAGACGGCCCTTTCCGTCCCCATTTGGAGGGCTTCTGGAGGCTTCCCCTACCGGGTGAGGTTACCTATAACCCCGGACGGAACACCCGCCTTGCTGCGCAAATATCGCCGGACATTTGATGGCAAATACAATCTACGTGCTCAACGGACCGAACCTCAACCTGCTCGGCACCCGTGAGCCCGAAACCTACGGTCATGCGACGCTGAAGGATGTCGAGGCGCTCTGCCACGGCACCGCGACGCATTATGGACTGGCTGCGGACTGCCGGCAGTCCAACCGTGAAGGCGAATTGATCGACTTCATCCACGAGGCGGGCGCGAAGAAGGCCGCCGGCATCATCATCAATGCGGGCGGCTACTCGCATACGTCGATTGCGATCCACGACGCGCTGATCGGTGTGAAGCTGCCGGCCGTCGAGGTTCACGTGACCAATGTTCACGCGCGAGAGCCGTTTCGCCATCACTCGTTCGTCGCGCGCGCCGCGTTCGCGACGCTCGCAGGATTTGGCATCGAAGGCTACCGGCTCGCGATCGCGGGCCTGGCCCACCGTATCGGCGCTGCGGCGAAAGCCTGACGCGTCACGTCAAAAATCAAGAAAGTCCCGGATCATCCATGGCACGCCAGCCGCAAGACAAGGCAAAGGACTCGAAACCGCTGAACGAGCGCGAACTGGTTCGCGAACTCGCAGCGTTGCTCGATGAAACCAACCTGACCGAGATCGAGATCGAGCGCTCGGGCCTGCGCGTGCGCGTCGCGCGCAATGTGACGGTCGCAGCCGCTATGCCGGCTGCAGCTTCGGTCGCAAGCATCGCGGCGCCGGTTGCGGCGACCGCAACCGCGGCGCCTGCCGACATATCGAAACATCCGGGGGCGGTTCCCTCGCCGATGGTCGGTACGGCCTACGTCGCCGCCGAGCCCGGCGCAAAGCCGTTCATCGACGTCGGCAGCAAGGTGAAGGCCGGCGACACGCTGCTCATCATCGAAGCGATGAAGACGATGAACCAGATTCCCTCGCCCCGCACCGGCACCGTGACGCAAATCCTCGTCGAGGACGGCCAGCCGGTCGAGTTCGGCGAGCCGCTCGTCATCATCGAGTAATCAAGCGTAACGACAGCCGTCAGGCAGTGCGATGTTCGACAAGATCCTCATAGCCAATCGCGGCGAGATCGCACTGCGGATTTTACGCGCGTGCAAGGAACTCGGCATTTCGACCGTTGCCGTGCATTCCACCGCCGACGCCGACGCCATGCATGTGCGCCTCGCCGACGAGAGCGTCTGCATCGGCCCGCCGCCGTCCAAGGATAGCTATCTCAACATCCCGGCCCTGCTCGCCGCCTGCGAGATCACCGGTGCCGAAGCCGTTCATCCCGGCTACGGCTTCCTGTCGGAGAATGCGCGCTTCGCCGAGATCCTCGAAGAGCACAATCTGCAGTTCATCGGCCCGAAGGCCGAACACATCCGCATGATGGGCGACAAGATTGAAGCCAAGCGCACCGCCAAGCGCCTCGGCATTCCGGTCGTCCCCGGCTCCGACGGCGGCATCAATCCTGAAGACGACGCGATGGCGATCGCGCGCGAGATCGGTTTCCCGGTTCTGATCAAGGCAGCTGCCGGCGGTGGGGGTCGCGGCATGAAAGTGGCGCGCACCGAAGCCGACCTGATGATGGCGATCCAGACCGCAGGCACGGAAGCAAAAGCCGCCTTCGGCGACGCCGCCGTCTACATGGAAAAGTATCTCGGCAAGCCGCGGCACATCGAAATCCAGGTGCTTGGCGATGGCCGCGGCGGTGCGATTCATCTCGGCGAGCGCGACTGCTCGCTGCAGCGCCGCCATCAGAAGGTTTGGGAAGAAGGCCCCTCACCGGTGCTCTCGGCGGCCGCGCGCGCCAAGATCGGCGAGACCTGCGCCAAGGCGATGCAGGAGATGAAGTATCTCGGCGCCGGCACCATCGAATTTCTTTATGAGGACGGTGAGTTCTATTTCATCGAGATGAACACCCGCATTCAGGTTGAGCATCCGGTGACCGAAATGATCACCGGCATCGATCTCGTGCTGGAGCAGATCCGCGTTGCCGCCGGCGGCGATCTTCCGGCGCGGCAGGACGAGATCGGCGTCAGCGGTCACGCGATCGAGTGCCGGGTCAACGCCGAGAACCCGGTGACGTTCCGGCCCTCGCCCGGACGCATCACCCAGTATCATCCGCCCGGCGGCCTCGGCGTGCGGATCGATTCGGCGGTTTATCAGGGTTACGTCATTCCACCCTATTATGATTCGCTGGTCGGCAAGCTGATCGTCCACGGCAAGACCCGTGGCGAGTGCTTGATGCGGCTGCGCCGCGCGCTGGACGAAATGGTAGTGGACGGCGTCGAGACAACCTTGCCGCTGTTTCGCAACCTCGTGCGCGAGCCGAGCATCATCGACGGCGATTATCACATTCACTGGCTCGAACAGTATCTCGCCAACGCCGGTCCGGTCGAAGCACCCAACAAATAAGTTCCGATCCGGAACCCAACGGCTGCCCTGCGCGTTGTCTGCCGGATGGATTGCACGCGGCTGCGGTTTTCGGCTTCAGTCGCATAAGATTTCAAAAGATCGGACAGATACTTAGTGGGTGGCTTACGGCTGCGGCAGACGGGCCTGTCGCAAATTCTCATTTTAACGCTGGGTCTCGCCGTGCTGGTCGTCATCAGCGCGGCGTCGGTTTATTTCGTCTACAAAGCCCGCGATGACGCCGAGGCCGTCACGCACACTGTCGAGGTCGAGAGCCAGATATCGATTGTGCTGCTCGAAATCCGCCGCGCCGAAAGCGCGACGCGCGCTTATCTGCTTTCGGCCAACCCACAGTTCCTGCGCGAATACGAGGAAGCGGCTGCGCGTATTCTCCCCGCTGCCGACAAGCTTGCCGATCTTACGCGCGACAACCTGGTGCAAACTGAGAACAGCAAGAAACTGCGCGCAGCAATCGAAACGCGGCTGACGGAATTCGCGCGCGGCATCGATCGCATCAAGAACAACGACGTCGCGACCAGCGTCGAAATCCTGCGCCGCGGCGGCGCCAACGAATCCGTCCAGGCGATCTTGCAGATTTCCGGAGCCATGCGCACCGAGGAAGAAAGACTGTCTGCGGAACGCAATGCATCCGCCGATCAGAGTCAGCGTCTGGCCGCGCTCGTCACCACGGCAGGATCGGGCATCGTGATCGCGCTGGCGGGTTTATCGATGGCGCTGGTGCGCCGCGCCTCGCGCGAGCGCGACAAGGCCGAGCAGCTTCAGCGGGACATCAACACACATCTCGAAACCACCGTCCAGGAACGCACCGCCGATCTGCGTGAGGCCAACGAAGAGGTTCAGCGCTTCGCGTATATCGTCAGCCACGATCTCCGCTCGCCGCTCGTCAACATCATGGGCTTCACCAGCGAGCTCGAAGAGCTGCGCGGTGATATTTTCCGCCGCCTCGCGACGAAGACGGCAGGCAACGACAACGCCACCCAGCCGCTCGAACCGTCGAACGAAGAACCCATCCTCGCTAGCGAAGACAAACAGCTCTCCGACGATTTCACCGAAGCGATCGGCTTCATCAAATCGTCGATCGACAAGATGGACCGGTTGATCGGTGCGATCCTCCACCTCACCCGCGAGGGCCGGAGGACGTTCAACCCCGAGCGCATCGATCTCAACGAACTGATGCAGAGCATCGTCTCGACAGTCGCGCACCAGGCCTCCGAAGCGAACGCGGAGATCCGCATCGAGGCGCTGCCCGATGTGACAAGCGACCGCCTTGCGCTCGAGCAGATCTTCTCCAATCTCATCGACAATGCGCTGAAGTACCTGAAGGACAACATGCCCGGCGAGATCGTCGTGCGCGGCCGCCGCAAGCTCGGTTTCGCGGTGATCGACGTCATCGACAACGGCCGCGGCATCGATCCGAAAGACCATCAGCGCATTTTCGATCTGTTCCGCCGCGCCGGCACGCAGGACAAGCCCGGGCAAGGCATCGGGCTCGCCCACGTGCGTGCACTCGTGCGCAGACTGGGCGGAACCATGGGCGTAAATTCCGAACTCAATCAGGGCAGCACGTTCACCGTGACGCTGCCGATCGCCTGGACAATCGAACAGAACAAAGGACATCCCGCGTGAGCGTTCCCGTACGAATCGTGATGATCGAGGATGACGAAGGTCATGCGCGCCTGATCGAGCGCAACATTCGCCGGGCCGGCGTCAATAACGAGATCGTGCCGTTCACCAGCGGCACCGAGGCCGTGAAGTTTCTGTTCACCCAGGCCAACGGCGGCTCGCAGGATGGCGAAGCGCTGCTGATCCTGCTCGACCTCAACCTGCCGGACATGACCGGCATCGACATCCTCAAGCGGGTCAAGGAAGACCCGAAGCTGAGGTATGCGCCGGTGGTGGTACTGACCACCACCGACGACGCGCAGGAAATCAAACGCTGTTACGAGCTGGGGTGTAACGTCTACATCACCAAGCCGGTGAACTACGACAGCTTCGCCAACGCCATCCGCCAGCTCGGGCTGTTCTTCTCCGTGATCCAGGTGCCCCCGATTAAACCATGACTGCTCCAGCGCCCACCATTCTCTATATCGAGGACGACGCGGGTCTGGCGCGGCTGGTCGAACGCGGCCTGAAGAAGCACGGCTTCGTGTTCGAGCATGCCGCCGACGGTGCGTCGGGGATCGCGCGCATCGCGCGCGGCGGCATCGACGTGGTGGCGCTGGATCAGCATATGCCTGGCCTCGATGGTCTCGAGACCCTCGACCGGATTCAGAAAATTCCGAATGCGCCGCCGGTGGTGTTCGTCACCGCCTCGCAGGACAGCCAGATCGCGGTGACCGCGTTGAAGGCGGGTGCGTCCGACTATCTCGTCAAGGATACCCACGGCGATTTCGTCACCCTGCTCCATGTCGCCGTCACCGGCGCGCTCGACCGTGCCCGCCTGCTCGCGGCACGCGACGAGGCCGAAGCCGAAATCCGCGCCGCCCGCGACCGCTTTGAGGCGCTGGCCGCCGAGCGCGAGATGCTGCTGCGCGAGGTCAACCACCGCGTCGGCAACAGCTTGCAGATCATCGCCTCGCTCCTCAACCTGCAGGCCAACTCCAGCCATGACGAGGACGTGAAAGCGGCGCTGACCAACGCCATGGGCCGTGTCACCGCCGTGTCGCAGGTGCACCGGCGGCTTTACACGTCGCACGATGTGCAAACCGTGCTGCTGAATCAGTATCTCGAAGCCTTGCTCGAAGACCTTCGCCGCTCGACCGAGGGCAACCGCATGTCGCAGCTGACCCTGAAGTCCGACCCGGTCGAAATCGATCCGGATCGCGCCGTCGCGCTCGGCATGATGATCAACGAGCTGGTGATGAATGCCGTGAAGTATGCCTATCCGGACGGTTCGGGCCCGATCCATATCGCACTGAAACAGTCCGGTAACGACGTCGAACTCAGCATCACCGACAACGGCGTCGGCTTCCAGACCAAGGCCGATCCGCGCTCGACCGGCCTCGGCCAGCGCATTGTCAGCGCCATGGCAACCAAGCTCGACGCCGTGCTGACGCGCGATCCGACACACGCCGGCACGCGCATTGTGATACGCTTTGCACTCGTCCACGCGCCCGAAGTCAGGCAGGCCGTCAGCGCCGGCTAACGTCATTGGGCTATCCCGAAAGAGCCCATTGATGACGATCCCCGCCTCGCTGCTACCCGTCGTGCTGCTGATCGCCTCCAACGTCTTCATGACGTTTGCCTGGTACGGCCATCTCAAGTTCAAGGAACAGCCGCTCTGGATCGTGGTGCTGGCGAGCTGGGGCATTGCGCTGATCGAATACTGCCTCGCCGTCCCCGCCAACCGCTATGGCAGCGCCGTCTACTCCGGCGCCGAGCTCAAGACCATGCAGGAGGTCATCACGCTTGCGGTGTTCGGCGTATTCTCGATGACCTATCTCGGCGAGCGCTTTACACTCAATCACCTGATCGGCTTCGGATTGATCGCGCTGGGCGCATTCTTCGTCTTCAAGGGACCATTCCGCTAATCACAATCCTGCACGCGGGGTCGCGGGCCTGGTCCGAGCCTGCTACAAATGTGTCATGAGTTCGCGCGACACCGCCTCGTCCGAGATCACGCCCGACGTGCTGCTGCGCGCTTATGCCTGCGGCATCTTCCCGATGGCGGAGAACGCGCAGGACCCGTCGCTGTTCTGGGTCGAGCCGGAGATTCGCGGCATCATTCCGCTCGAGGGTTTTCACATTTCCTCGCGTTTGGCGCGAACCGTCCGGACGGACCGTTTTGCAGTGACCGTCGATCACGCCTTCGATCACGTGATCTCAGGATGCGCTGCGCCGCAGCCCGACCGCGAGGACACCTGGATCAATCGCCGCATCCGCGAGCTGTACGGCGCGCTGCATCGCATGGGCCACGCCCACAGCGTCGAGGTCTGGGACAACGGCGTGCTTGCCGGCGGACTGTATGGCGTCAGTCTGGGCCGTGCGTTTTTCGGCGAGAGCATGTTTCACACCGTGCGCGATGCCTCGAAGGTCGCGCTGGTGCATCTGGTCGCCCGGCTGGTCGCCGGCGGCTATGTGCTGCTCGACACCCAATACGTGACCGAGCACCTGCGCACGTTCGGCGCGGTCGAGGTGCCGCGCCTGCGTTATCGCCGCATGCTCGATGTCGCGATTCAGGGGCACGGCAATTTCAAGGCGCTGCCGACCCACAGGATGATCAAAGGCGCGGAAGCGCTTGCGGTGCTCGAGGCCGATGACACGGCAACTTAGGCCGTCATTTCATCGAGGATCGTCTGATCCGAAACCGGTACACCCACTTTTCGGGATCAGCCGCCGCGCATGATCTTGTTGAACTCGCCGCCGGACGTTCCGCCCGTGAACGAGGTGAACGTGCCCTTCTCCTTGATCTCGCCGGCCGACGCCATCAGCGCGCTGTAGGCGAGACGCGCGAGCGAACCGCCGACGCTGATCCGCGCGACGCCGAGTTCGGCCAGTTCCGCGACCGTGTATTCGGGCGCGAAGATCAGCACGTTGACGGGCTTGGGCTTCACCGCCTGCACCACTGCGGCGATCTGCTCGCGCGTCCGAATGCCCGGTGCGTAAAGGCAGTCGGCCCCCGCGTCCGAGTAAGCCACGAGCCGCCGGATGGTCTCATCGAGATTCGGCTGGCCGACGAGAAATCCCTCGCTGCGTCCGACCAGCACCACGTTCTTGTCGACCGCATCGATGGCCTGCCGCGCCGCGCGCATGCGCTCGACGGCCTCGTTGAACGAAAACAGCGGCTGCGCTTTGTCGCCGGTCGAATCCTCGATCGACAATCCGGCGACGCCCGCGTGCACAGCCTTGGCGGCGTTCTGGCCGACGCCTTCCGGCGTTCGCGAAAAGCCGTTCTCGAAATCCGCCGCGACCGGAATGGCGACCGCCTCGCTGAGCTGGCGCAGATGTTCGACCACCTCGTCGACAGTCGCTGCGTTGTCGGGCTTGCCGATCGACCACGCAAAGCCGGCGCTGGTGGACGCGACGGCAAAGAAGCCGAGGTGCTGAAGCAGCTTGGCGCTGCCGACATCCCAAGGATTGGGAATGACGAAGGTTGGTCCGGCGTGAAGTTTGCGAAACTGCACGCGCTTCTCGGTCGCCGCCACGGCCATGATGCATCTCTCCCACGGTTCTTGTTTGCGGGGCGCATCACCGCATGCCCGTTCGGACGAGGTCAATGACCTGTTCGGTAACAATCGTCAGAAATTGTCAGCAATCATACGACGAAGCGCGTCGTGATCCCGTCACATCAGCGGAAGAGCGGGAATCCGAAACCCTGCTGTTGCTGCTGCTGCGGCTGCACCTGCTGCTGGCGCGGCTGTTGCTGCGGTGGCGGCTGTTGAACCTGACCCGGCGCGGGCTGCGGACGCGGCTGCCGCTTTTGCGCCTGTGGCGGCGGAGGCGGCTTCGGTGCTTCCGGCGGCGCCGTGCTGACGGTCTGCACCGCGCCCTTACAATCTGTCAGCCAGATGTCATAGATCGAATGCTCGACACCATGCAGACCTGGGCTCGCGGCAAACATCCAGCCGGAGAAGATGCGCTTCACCTCACCCTGCAGCGTAATCTCTTCGACTTCGACGAACGCGTCGGTGTTCGCCGCTTCAGTTGCTGGACGCGTGTAACAAGCACGCGGCTTCACGCGCAGTGCACCGAATTGCACCGTCTCGCCCATCTCGGCATCGAACGAAATGATGCGGCCGGTGATCTTATCGAGGCCGGAGAACACGGCCTGCTTGTTGACGACCTTCTGCGCCGGCGGCTCGGTGACGACCTCGTCGCCGGGCTGCAAGGTTGCAGGCGTCGGCGGCGCCTGTCCCGGCGTTCCGCGTGGCTGGCGCTGCCCCTGCGGCAATCCCGGGAGCGGATTTGGTGTGGCCGTCTGGCCCGGCGCCGGCGCAGCACCCGGTGAAGGCGCGGCGATGCTGGGTTGTCCGCCTTGGGGGGCGGCCTGCGTACCGGGCGGTGGCGCAAGCGGCTGGTTCTGAACCGCACCCGGACGCGGCGCGGTCAGCCCCGGCTGCTGTTGTTGCTGCGGCCGGCTTGGCAGCACACGGCCGCGCGGCAGATCGGGGACGGAATCTTCTTCGTCGGCAGGTGCACCGCCACGCGGGATATCGGCCGGGGGACGAAACAGCGGTTCGAAAATATTTCCGAGCTGCGCCTCCGCCGGCGGCGCAAACGAAGCCGCAGCGAGAAGCGCTGCAAAGGCGGCAATCAGAGCGTTTCGGTACATCTCGGCGGCTTTAATCGGCGAATCGCGTTTGCGCCAGTTTACGCCGCTGGCGATATATCCGGTTAACACGCTGATTAAGGCTAGGAAAGGGCGATAACGGGGCTGGCACAAGCAGGTCTGCCGGGCAAACCCGCCGCTCGCACACGAGCCATGCTGGTGTCTGCTGCGCGTGCCGCTGGCCACCCGTTTTCCGGGATGGGATAGTCGGAACCGAACCGGCCATGCCCAAAACAAGAACGCCGGTCGCTTTCAGGGAGGCTCTGCGTGGATACCACGGATGGAATACGGCTCGACGGTAAGGTCGCGGTCATCACCGGTGCTGCCGGAGAGATTGGCACCGCCACCATGCAATTGATGGCCAAGCGCGGCGCACGCGTCGTCGCTGTCGACCGCCAGGAAGAGGCACTCACAAAGGCTGTTGCCACCCTTCCCGCCGCAGCGAAGGCGGTATCGCTCGTCGCCGATGTCACCCGTGAAGACCAAGTCGCGGGCTATGTGCGCAAGGCGGTCGAAGCGGCCGGCACCATCGATATTTTCTACAATAATGCCGGGATCGAAGGCGAAATCGCGCCCATCACCCACTACCCGCTCGAGAGCTTTCAGCGCGTGCTCGACGTCAACGTCACCGGCGTGTTTCTCGGCATGAAGCACGTTCTCCCGGTCATGCTGGAGAAGAACGCCGGCAGCATCATCAACACCGCGTCGATCGCGGGCCTGATGGGATCGCCCGGCATCGCCGTCTACAGCGCCAGCAAGCACGCGGTGATCGGCCTGACCAAAAGCGCGGCGATCGAAGTCACCGGCACCAACGTCCGCATCAACTGCGTTTGCCCCGGCCTGATCGACAGCCGCATGCTGTTCTCGATCTTCGAGGGCCGCAATCCCGGCCAGCAGCAGGCCGTCGCCGCGCGTTCGATCGAGCGGGTGCCCGCGCGCCGTCTCGGCCAAGCCGCTGAAGTCGCGTCCGTCGTCGCCTTCCTCGCGTCCGAGGAAGCGCGGTACGTTTGCGGCGCGTCCTACGTGGTTGACGGCGGGCGGACCATCGGCTGATCTTCACTTCAACGCATCAGAAGAACAAGGAATAGCCCGTTCATGCCTGTCGTTCTCGATCCCGATGCCGCCTTCGTTCTCAACGCCTTCCGTGAAGCCGGCCGTCCGCCCTACGAAACTCTGACGCCGAAGGAAGCGCGGGAGTTCTATCTCGCGGGCCGCGTCGTCTCGCATCCCGAGCCGCCGGAGCTGGCGTCGGTACAGAACACGACGATCCCGGGCCCCGGCGGCGCTATTCCAGTGCGCACCTACACGCCGAAACAATTGCGCAAGTATGACGGGCTGGCCCCTGCCCTCGTATTCTTCCATGGCGGCGGCTGGGTGATCGGCGACCTCGATTCACACGACGTAGTTTGCCGCACGCTTGCGCGTGACGGCGAGATGATCGTGATCTCGGTCGACTATCGCCTCGCACCAGAGCACAAGTTTCCCGCTGCGGTCGACGATGCCATCGCCGCGACCAAGTGGGTTTCGCTGAATGCGAAGTCGCTCGGCATCGATGCCGGCCGCATCAGCGTCGGCGGCGACAGCGCCGGCGGCAACCTCTCGGCCATCGTTGCGATCGATGCGCGCCAGAACGGGCCGAAGATTCAGGCGCAGCTTCTGATCTATCCGGCCACCGACTTCGCGATGACGCATCCCTCGCACAGCGAACCGGAGACGAGTTGCCTCCTGACCCACACCGTCATCCGCTGGTTCCGCGATCATTACCTGAACTCGCTCGCCGACGGCGAGACCTGGAAGGCCTCACCCGCGCGCGTCACCGACATGAAGCAATTGCCGCCAGCCTATGTGCTGACCGCTGGTGCCGATCCGCTGCGCGATGAAGGCGACGAGTATGCGAAGCGGTTGGAGAGCGCCGGCGTGCCGGTGACGTGGAAGACCTATCCCGGTCAGTTCCACGGCTTCATCACCATGGGCAAGCTGCTGACCAAAGCGAATGGCGCGATCAAGGAGATGGGCGACTGGCTCAAGAAGCTCGGCTAGCCGACGTTTCCTTGGCTGTCGCTTTCGCGGCTCGCCGCAGTGCCTGCGGCGGCTGGCCGAACGCGCGCACGAACGCGCGCCGCATCCGCTCCGGATCGCGAAAGCCGGCGGAGCGCGCGACGATCTCGATCGGCTCGCTCGTCGCCTCGATGCGCTCTTTCGCGACCTCGACCCGCAGCCGCTCGACGGCCTTCGATGGCGTGGTGCCGGTTTCGGCAATGAAGGCGCGCGCGAAATGCCGCGCGCTCATCGCAGCCTTCTCGGCCATCTGCTCGACGGTGAGCGGCTGATCGAGGTTCTCCCGCGCCCAACCAAGCAGCGGCTTGAAACGGCCGGTCGGCGATTTCAGCTCGAGCAGCGCCGAGAACTGCGACTGCCCGCCCGAGCGCTGGTGATAGACGACAAGCTGCTTCGCTGTCGCGCGCGCGATCTTGTCCCCGTAATCGTTGGCGATGATCGCGAGCGACAGATCGATGCCTGCGGTGATGCCCGCTGACGTCCAGATATCGCCGTCGCAGGTGTAGATGCGATCCGGCTCGAGCTTCACCTTCGGATAGGCTTCGAGGAAATGCCGCGTGCGGCTCCAATGTGTGGTCGCACGCTTGCCGTCGAGCAATCCCGCCTCCGCCAGCACGTACGCGCCGGAGCACACGCTGGCGACGCGAATGCCGCGCCGCGCTGTCGCCTGCACGAACGCAAGCGTCGCGTCGCAACGCACAGCACTGAGCGTGCCGTCGCCACCAGCGATCATCAGCATGTCCAGCGGCGTTTTCGAAAACCCGTGTGCGTGCATTTCGACACCCGACGAGCTTCGTACCGGACCGGGCTTGGCGGCGAGGACGCGAATACCCGGCTTCTTTCCAGACAACCGCGCCGCGATCTCGAACGCCGCGATCGGCCCTGCCGCATCGAGGATCTGAAAATCCGGAAAAATCAAAATGCCGATCATAGGTCTGCGTCCAAAATCGAGGATGTCCGAAAACGAGGGAATAATGCCATTTATGACCTAAACCCATCATGCGATCCTCGCGTCGTCAAGATCAAACCCGGGAGCGCGCCATGAGCGACCAGACCATCAACATCGGATTTCTGCTGTTTCCGAAGCTCACCCAGCTCGACCTCACCGGCCCGGTGCAGGTGCTCTCGCGCATGCCGGGCGCCGAGGTGCACCTGATCTGGAAGACGCTGGATCCGGTGCCGAGCGACACGCCGATCTCGATCCTGCCGACCATGAAGATGAGCGAGTGTCCGCAGCTCGACGTGATCTGCGTGCCCGGCGGCTCCGGCGCCGACGACATGGCCAATGACGACGAAGTGCTCGACTTCCTGCGCAAGCAAGCCGAGGGCGCGCGCTATGTCACCTCCGTCTGCACCGGCGCACTCGTGCTCGGCGCGGCGGGCCTGCTCGACGGTTACAAGGCGACGACGTACTGGGCCGTGCTCGACGATCTGAAGAAGTTCGGCGCGACTCCAGTTGAAACGCGCGTCTGCAGCGATCGCAACCGCATTACGGGCGGTGGCGTCACCGCAGGCATCGACTTCGGTTTGGTGATGATCGACACCATCGCCGGACGAAAGGCCGCTGAAGCCGTGCAGCTGGCGCTCGAATACAATCCGGCGCCGCCCTTCTCCTCGGGCTCACCACACACCGCGCCCGCGGACGTGCTGGCGATGGTGCGGCAGCGGATGACGCCGTTCATCGAGAAACGCGCGCAAGCGATCGCGCGCGCCGCAACGCGCTTCCGCGAGCGACAGCAGGTGCGTGTGTAGCTAGAATTAGTTGACGGGCGTCCAGGGCTGATAATCGCCCGTCGCTTTCGGGCGTTTGCCGGTCGACAAGGTCGAGCCGGACGGCCGGTACGCATTCGGCGTGCCGGTCAGGTTCGGCTGATGCGGCTTCTGCCACTCGCGCGGCTTGTAATCTTCCTTCGTCGGCGGCGTATCGACGGTGTGGTGCATCCAGCCATGCCAGCCGGTCGGGATACGGCTCGCTTCCGCGTAGCCGTTGTAGACGACCCAGCGGCGTTCGAAGCCGAGCGTCGGATCGATCTTGCCGCCGCGCGTGCGGTAGTACTTGTTCCCGGCCTCGTCCTGACCGACGAGCTCGCCGAACCGCCAGGTCCAGAGCTGGGTGCCGAACGTCTGGCCGCTCCACCAGGTGAAAAACTTCAGGAAAAACTGCTTCATCGCGCGGGAATCCGAAGGCTCGACCGATCGCCTGTGATGACACCCGGACGCGGGATTGTCCAGCGCCAACAGAGGCTTGATGCACCGCGAACCGATGCGGCGCTCGGGCGTTATCAGGGACCCCCGCCACGCCAAAATCCCGGTTATCTGCCTGATGCTGAACGCTATTCGCGCCGAGATCGAACAATTGGCGGATCCGATCCGCCTGTTGCCCGGATGGCTGATCGGAGGTGTGGTGCTGCTGGCGGCCATCGCGCTCGCGCTGCTATTCTACACCGGCATCGTCAAGATGATGCGCTCGACCTTGGGCGCGCGTCATCCGAACGTCCGCGCCCTCTTCACCCAGACCAAAGGCCCGCTGCGCCTCGCGCTGATCGTGTTGGCGCTGTCGATCGCGTTGCCGCTGGCGCCCATCGACAGCACGGTCGCCAACGGGCTCAGCCGCGCCATGCACGTGGCGTTCATTGCGCTCGTCGGCTGGATCGCGATGGTCGCCGTTCAAATATTCACGCAAGTCTATCTCAGCCGTTTTCGCATCGACACCGAGGACAATCTGCTAGCGCGCAAGCATGTGACGCAGATCGGCATCCTCAAGCGTGCGGCGGACGTTCTGATCTTCATTATCACGCTCGGCTTCGTGCTGATGAGCTTCGAGGAAGTCCGGCAATACGGCGTGTCGCTGTTCGCGTCCGCCGGTGTCGCGGGTATCGCCGTCGGTCTCGCCGCGCGCCCTCTGCTGTCGAACTTGATCGCCGGCGTGCAGATCGCCATGGCGCAGCCGATCCGCATCGACGACGCCGTGATCGTCGAGGGCGAATGGGGCACAATTGAAGAGATCACGACCACCTACGTCATCATCAAGCTTTGGGATTGGCGGCGCATGGTCGTGCCGCTGTCGTACTTCATCGAGAAGCCGTTCCAGAACTGGACGCGCGAAACCTCGGCGCTGATCGGCGCGGTTATCCTTTACGTCGACTACAACGCGCCGATCGCCAAGATGCGCGAGAGGCTCAGCCAGATCGCGCGCGAGTCTCCGCTGTGCGACGGCCGCGTCATCGTGCTGCAGGTCTCTGACGCAAAGGAGCACACCATCGAGGTCCGCGCGCTGGTGTCGGCACGCAGCGCACCGGCGGCATGGGATCTGCGCTGTGAGGTGCGCGAAAAATTGATCGAATTCCTGCGAACGGAGCATCCGGACGCGTTGCCACGCACACGTCAGCAAATTGTCACGCTCGACAACACAACCGAGCTTGCGCCGCGCACCATGGGTGCCAACCGCCACTAAAGTCCAAACTAAAGTCGAAGTTCGTTGCTGCGTTGTGCCGCAGCCGAACACGATTCCGGCGCAATCCATTCAGCTCTTGTACAGCTACCGAGTACCACCATTTAACCTGCGGGACAGAATCTCGGGACGGCACGGAACACCTCGTGGCCTTACCCGTTTTCGGCGTAGTCCCCAGGGAGCCATTTCGATGTTGAGGTTGAAAGTTTTCGGCGCGGCAGCATTGCTTGCCCTGACGCCCATGCTGATGACGACGAGTGCTGAAGCTCAGTTCAAGGGTCGTGGCGGTCCGGGCGCCGCCCGCTTTGGCGGAGCAGCGTTTGCAGGTCGTCCCGCAATGCCGAGCCCGCGTTGGGGTGCCGGCGGTGCTGCGTTCGCAGGTCGGCCCGCAATTGCGAGCCCGCGCTGGGGTGCCGGCGCTGCCGGTGTCGCTGCGGCTGCGCGCCCGGGTGGCTGGGCCGGCCGGCCTGGTGGCTGGCAGGGTCGCCGCATCGGTGCCGGCATCGGTTTTGCGACCGGACTGGCCGCAGGCGCTGCCCTCGCCTCCCGCCCGTATTACGGCGGTTACGGCTATGGACCGGGTTATTACGGTTACAGCGATCCGGGTTACGTCGTCGATAATGGATACGTCGACGACGGCTATGTCGCGGTCGAACCGCAAGTCGCAGCGCCTGCGCAAGGTGGCGGCGACGTCGAATACTGCATCCAGACCTACCGCTCGTACGATGTGCGCTCAGGCACGTATCTCGGCTACGACGGCAACCGCTATGCCTGCCCGTAACCGCCCTTTGGCGTTGGTTGCGTAAGGTGAGAGACGGACGGTGCTTCCCCCCAAGCGCCGTCCGTTTTTCTTTGCGAGTTGTTACGAGCGCATCGCGATAGCGACGCCGCCGATTGTCAGCGCCAGCACCGCCAACTCACGTAATCCCAGCGGCTCATAGAGCATGAGCGCGGATGCGACGACGCCGATAACCGGGACCATCAGCGTGCCGATCGATGCGGTCGAGGCCGGCAGCCGCGCCAGCGCCGCGAACCAGCAGACGTAAGCCACGCAGAACTGGATCACCGTCAAATAGACCATCGATGCCCAGCCCGTCGAAGAGAGTGCTGCGAACGAAGGCCGTTCGAATACAAAGCCCGCGATCGTGACGGGGATGCAGCCGAGTCCAATCTGCCACGCCGACAGCGCGACCGGCGGCATCGCCAATGGGAAACGCTTCAGCGCGATGGTGCCGCCGGCAACCAAGATTGCCGCAGACAATCCGAACGCGATGCCTGGCAGCTTCTCGATACTGACGTCGATCCCTTTGCCGCCGATCAAGAACATGATGCCGCCGAGCGCAACGGCAAGTGCAAAGGCGCGGGTCAGTGAAATCCGCTCGCCAAGAATCGGCCAGGCCATCACCGACACCCACACCGGAACGCTGATCGCAATCACCGCGGCTTCGCTTGCCGGAAGCCACACCAGCGCCAGCCCCATCAGCGACACCCAGCAGGTGATCGTCAGCAAGGAAATGCCAATCAGTCGCGGCCAGAGATGACGCGGCACGCGCAAATCCTGCTTCATCGCCACAGCGACAAGCGCAAGCAAACCTGCTCCGACAAGCCCCGCGAGTCCGCGCGACGCCAGCGGCGGCCACTCGCGCAGGATGATTTTCATTACGGGAAAATTGAGCCCCCAGCTGATGGAGGTGATGGCGAGAAACACCAGGCCCGAGGATGTGATGGCAGGCGGTGCAACGCGGGGAAGCGGCGTCGATGACATGTCGTTCAGGACCGTTCTTGGATGTCAGGAGCGCGCGGCGAGTGCGACGCCGCCGAGCGTCAGCGCCAGCGCTGCGATCTGCACCAATCCGAGCGGCTCCTTCAGTGCGATCGATGCAGCCACCACACCGATCACCGGCACCAGCATGGTGCCGATCGCGGCGACGGACGCAGGCAGCCGTTTGAGCGCCGCAAACCAAGCCATGTAGGCCAGGCACAATCCGATGAAGGTCATGTAGGCCATGCAGGCCCATCCAGTCGCGGTAAATGCCGAGAACGATGGCTGCGAAAACGCGTAGCCGATCACGGCCACCGGCAGGCAGCCGAGCGCAAGTTGCCAGGCCGCCGACGTTGCAGCCGGTATCTGGATTGGATAGCGCTTCAGAAAAATCGTGCCGAGCGCGAACGCAATCGCGCCCATGAATGCCAGCACGATGCCGGGCCACTTCTCCAGGCTGGCATTGATGCCGTCCCCAGCGAACAGGATGAGAAGTCCCGCGAACGCCAGCACCAGCGCGATGATCCGCGCCAACACCAGCCGTTCGCCAAGCAGCGGCCAGGCCAGAAGCGCTGTCCATACCGGCATGGTGTAGGCGACGACAGCCGCCTCGCTCGCCGGCAACCACAGCAGCGCCAGCCCCATCACCGCCATCCACATGGTGACGTTGAGGAACGCCGAGATGGCGAGCCGCATGCGCTGATCGCGCGGCACATAAAGGCTCTGCCCGCTCAAAACGACGTAGCCCGCAAGTACAAGTCCGCCGACGATGCCTGCCAGTCCGCGCGCCGGTAGCGGCGGCCATTCCAAGACGATGTATTTCGTGACCGGCCAGTTCAGCCCCCACGCCACCGACGTGATCAGCAGGAACAGCAGGCCAAGCGGCGCAATGCGCGGCCGCGCAGATTGGGTTGCGTCAGGCGACATGAAAGGGAAATCCGGCGAGGAAAACCGATGTTAGCGTTGCCGCTAACGTCTGACCACGCGGTTTGCAGCAGGGCTTCGTTGCAACACTGCCGTGCGCTCAAGCTCGTTGCGCAGGAACAGGCTGGGCTTTCGGAGCGGTGAGCGCGCGGCCCAGCACGATCCCGGGCTTCTCGACGTACATCAACGCCAGATACGACAGCGGCATCACAACCACGCAGATCAAGGCGGCATAGGCCAGTCCCGTCAGGATCGGATACGCTACCGGCGCATACAGATCGAGCGGGATCAGGAATGGCACGTTGAGAAGATAAAGGCTGAAGCTGATCCGGCCGAGAAAGTTCGACGACGGCCGCTCGAGGAAGCGGCCGATGCTGCCGGCGCGCCGATAATACAGAAGCAGCACGAAGATCCCGGCCGCAACCGCTTCGGTAATCAGAGATGCGCGCAGACCGATCGGAGCAACGTTGCGAGTGAACATCGCGACCAGAAGCGCGACGGGCCAGATCCATACCGGAAGCCGCGATCCAAAAAAGGCTCCGGTCGGCGTCGGAATGAGCATTCCCGCAGCGAAGGCGAAAACGTAGGGCTTCGCGGTCGACAAGCTTGTTTTGAAGAGAGGCGTGTTAATGGCAACAATGATCACCACGATCATCGCCAGCATGCCGATCTCGCCAAACCGCCGATAAGCGAAGAACACCGGCAAGATGAAGAGCACCGCGATGAACTCGACATGTAGCGACCAGGACGGACCGACGATGGCCCAATCGTACAGAACGAGATTCTCGAAGATCTCTCGCGCTCCGACATGGCGCCAGAACGCAAGCGCCGACGCCGTGAGCCCGATGGCGAGGAACAGTGCCGGATAGATGCGGAAGAAGCGGCGAACCACAAAGCGCCAGGAGATGTCGAACGCAGATCCCTGCTCGCGTTGCAGGCTGTTGATGAGCACTGCGCCGCTCAACACGAAAAACAGGATGACCGCGGTCTGGCCGTTGAGAATCGACAACGCCAGCTTCGCGCCGATGTCGGGCCAATTCGACAGTTGGGAGAGCGGCGTGGCTCTGATCTTGTCGTTGGCCGGATCCGCGCTCAGCATCGCGTGCCAAAAGACGACGGCAAGAGCTGCGTAACCGCGTAAGCCGTCGAGTTGGTCGTTGCGCCCCGCTTGCGCTGTAGCCGTCTCAGCCATCCGCGGCAGATATCAAAGGAATCAACCGGCGTCATGGGCCGGTCATCGCCGGTGCGTATCAAGCCGCATGATCGAGTGGTCACGGGCGCGATTCCCGAGACGATCTCGGTTGGCCAAAGCTGCCGTTGCGAGTCTCGCAAAGCGCAAGCGATTTATTCGTTCGGGAACCCGGCTGTGAACAGCGGGAGTGGTGTGAAAATCGCCGCCGCGAACAAATTTTTCGCTTCCCGAATCTCTCAGGACTCACCGATACTTGGACGTAGCAGGGTGTGGCTCCGGCCCCCTGTTTTCCCCGAAATTCCACCATATTTAGTATTTGATTCAGGAACCCGTACTATTCCTTGACGGGCGTAACGGAGTCGTCCTAGCTTTGGTCTGTTCGACGATGGTTGGTTCGAAGTCTTCGCCGGACACTCCCCCGAAAAGGGTTTCGACTGCTTGGACCGCAGCCTTCCATGGCCGCGGAACGGGGAATTGTCGTCTCTTGTCAAGGGGATACGGCCAAGCGGATCGGGGCGAAAATAGCTCTGCAAATGCGGCCAAGAACGCAGTTCATGCGTTAACGAGTTTGGGGCGTAAAAACAGAGCCGGAGCACCGGCTTAGCCGCTGCCAGAATTTGCCGGATGTGATGGCAAACTGAGGGCAGCTCATAGAAATGACCGGCAAGGCTGAATTCAGCCGCCGGCGAATGGACGGGGCACGACCAAGATGAAAATTGAACGCCGCTACACCAAGGCCGGCCAGTCTCCCTACGCGGAGATTCAATTCCGGCTGACCACGAGCGAGATTCGTAACCCCGACGGATCGATCGTGTTCAAGCTCGACAATGTCGAGGTGCCCGATGCGTGGTCGCAGGTCGCCTCCGACGTTCTCGCGCAGAAGTATTTCCGGAAAGCGGGAATCGCCGCGCGCCTGAAGAAGGTCGAGGAAGAAACCGTTCCCTCGTGGCTGTGGCGCTCCGTCCCTGACGTCGAAGCGATGCACGCGATTCCCGAATCGGAGCGCTTCGGCTCGGAGTTGTCGTCGAAGCAGGTGTTCGACCGCCTCGCCGGCTGCTGGACCTATTGGGGTTACAAGGGCGGCTACTTCTCGTCGGAAGAGGACGCGAGCGCGTTCTACGACGAGCTGCGCTACATGCTCGCCATGCAGATGGTCGCGCCGAACTCGCCGCAGTGGTTCAACACCGGTCTCCATTGGGCTTACGGCGTCGATGGTCCCGGCCAGGGCCACTACTACGTCGACTGGAAAACCGGAAAGCTCACGAAGTCGAAGTCGGCTTACGAGCATCCGCAGCCGCACGCCTGCTTCATCCAGGGCATCGAGGACGACCTCGTCAACGAGGGCGGCATCATGGACCTGTGGGTGCGCGAAGCGCGCCTGTTCAAATACGGCTCGGGCACCGGCTCGAACTTCTCGCGCCTGCGCGGTGAAGGCGAAAAGCTCTCGGGCGGCGGCCGCTCGTCGGGCCTGATGTCGTTCCTCAAGATCGGCGACCGTGCAGCGGGTGCGATCAAGTCGGGCGGCACCACGCGCCGCGCGGCCAAGATGGTCGTCGTCGACGCGGATCACCCGGATATCGAGACCTACATCGACTGGAAGGTGAAGGAAGAGCAGAAGGTGGCGGCGCTCGTCACCGGCTCGAAGCTCAACCAGAAGCACCTCAAGGCCGTGCTGAAGGCCTGCGTGAACTGCGAAGGCTCGGGCGACGATTGCTTCGATCCCGAAAAGAACCCTGCCCTGCGCCGTGAAATCCGCGCGGCGCGCAAGGCGCTGGTCAACGACAACATGATCAAGCGTGTGATCCAGTTCGCCAAGCAGGGCTACACCGACATCAACTTCGACGTCTACGACACCGACTGGGATTCGGAAGCGTACCTCACGGTCGCCGGCCAGAACTCCAACAACTCGGTGTCGCTGAAGGACGACTTCCTGCGCGCGGTCGAAACCGACGGCAGCTGGAATCTGATCGGCCGCACCAACAAGAAGGTGACGAAGACCATCAAGGCCCGCGACCTGTGGGAGAAAATTGGTTACGCCGCCTGGGCCTCGGCCGATCCGGGCCTGCACTACAACACGACGATGAACGACTGGCACACCTGCAAGGCGTCCGGCGACATCCGCGCATCGAATCCGTGCTCGGAGTACATGTTCCTCGACGACACGGCGTGCAACCTCGCCTCGGCGAACCTCATCACGTTCTATTCGACCACGACGCGCCACTTCGACACCGCGGCGTACGAGCACCTGTGCCGGCTGTGGACCATCGTGCTCGAAATCTCGGTGATGATGGCGCAGTTCCCGTCCAAGGCGATTGCTGAACTCTCCTACGAGTTCCGCACGCTCGGCCTCGGCTACGCCAACATCGGCGGTCTGTTGATGACCATGGGCCTGCCGTACGACTCGAAGGAAGGCCGCGCACTCTGCGGCGCGCTGACCGCCGTCATGACCGGCACGGCGTATGCGACCTCGGCCGAAATGGCGGCTGAGTTGGGCACCTTCCCCGGCTACAAGAAGAACGCCCAGCACATGCTGCGCGTGATCCGCAATCACCGGAACGCCGCTTACGGCAACTTCACCGGCTACGAAGCGCTCGCCGTCAACCCGGTGCCGCTCGACGCAGCCTCCTGCCCGCAGGCCGACATTGTCGAGCGTGCGAAGGCGGTGTGGGATGCAGCGCTCGAAGGCGGCCAGAAGAACGGCTTCCGCAACGCGCAGACGACCGTCGTGGCCCCGACCGGCACCATCGGCCTCGTCATGGATTGCGACACCACCGGCATCGAGCCTGACTTCGCGCTGGTGAAGTTCAAGAAGCTCGCCGGCGGCGGCTACTGGAAGATCATCAACCAGGCCGTCCCCGTTGCGCTTCGCACGCTGGGCTATCGCGAGAGCGATATCGCCGAGATCGAAGCCTACGCGGTCGGCCATGGCTCGCTGGCGCAGGCGCCCGCGATCAACCACACCACTCTGAAGGCCAAGGGCTTCACTGAGGACGCCATCGCCAAGGTCGAAAAGGGTCTGCCGACCGCCTTCGACATCAAGTTCGCCTTCAACAAGTGGACGCTCGGCGAAGACTTCATCGTCAATGCGCTGGGCATCGGCGCGGAAGCCCTCGCCGCTCCGAACTTCGACCTGCTCGCCGCGATCGGTTTCTCGAAGCGCGAGATCGAGGCCGCGAACATCCACGTCTGCGGCGCGATGACGGTCGAAGGTGCCCCGCACCTCAAGGCCGAGCACTACGCCGTGTTCGATTGCGCCAATCCCTGCGGCAAGATCGGCAAGCGCTATCTCTCGGTCGAGAGCCACATCCGCATGATGGCTGCGTCGCAGCCGTTCATCTCGGGCGCGATCTCCAAAACCATCAACATGCCGAACGACGCCACGGTGGAGGACTGCAAGTCCGCCTACCTGCTGTCTTGGAAGCTGGCGCTGAAGGCCAACGCGCTCTATCGCGACGGCTCGAAGCTGTCGCAGCCGCTGAACTCGCAGCTCATCGCCGACGAGGACGATGAGGACGATGCGGTGGAGACGTTCGCGCAGGCGCCGATGGCCGCCCGCACCGCGCAGCTCGCCGAAAAGGTGGTCGAGAAGATCATCGAGCGCGTCACGGTCATCCGCGAGCGCGAGAAGATGCCGGATCGCCGCAAGGGCTACACCCAGAAGGCGGTCGTCGGCGGCCACAAGGTCTATCTGCGCACCGGCGAATACGATGACGGCCGCCTCGGCGAGATCTTCATCGACATGCACAAGGAAGGCGCGGCGCTCCGCTCCTTCATCAACAACTTCGCCATCGCCGTGTCGCTCGGTCTGCAATACGGCGTGCCGCTCGACGAATACGTCGACGCCTTCACCTTCACCCGCTTCGAACCCGCAGGGCCAGTGCAGGGCAACGACTCGATCAAGTACGCGACCTCGATCCTCGACTACGTCTTCCGCGAACTCGCGGTGTCGTACATGTCGCGCTTCGATCTCGCGCATGTCGATCCGACCGAGTCGAACTTCGACGCGCTCGGCAAGGGCGTGGAAGAAGGCAAGGCGCCCGAAGCTCACCCCGGCACCAAGTATCTGTCGAAGGGCCTCACCCGCTCGCGCACCGACAACCTCGTCGTCATGCGTGGCGGCGGCGATGTCGACGCCCGCGGCAGCGGCAGCATCTCGGCTGTTGCCTCAGGCGGCGCGACGGCACGGCACGGCTCGAGCGATGTGATCGAGGGCGCGACCGCGCTGAAGCAGGAGGCCGAAACCGACCTCTCGCCGACCGAGAAGCTCGAAGCGTTGCAGTGGAGCAAGGCCGGCGCAGCACAAGCAGCGGCACCGTCGAAAGCCGAACGCCGCGCGGAAGCCAAGGCCAAGGGCTACGAGGGCGAGATGTGCGGCGAATGCGGCAACTTCACCCTCGTGCGCAACGGCACGTGCCTGAAGTGCGACACCTGCGGCGGGACCACGGGGTGTTCGTGAGAACCTAGCTAGAATTGGTAATAGCGGCACTGCTCGCACTCATCACAAGTCTCAAGGGCGGTCGTTAAGACCGCCCTTTTTCGTCTACCAGCAGAGCCCCCTATGCTTTGTATGTTCGCGCAACATTTTCCGGGTGCCGTCGCCAAGATTCTTCAAAGGGGCGAAGGACTGAAACGAAAATTCCGAGAAGAGACCATCACAGATTTACTGATGGCAAATCTTGTAACGCTGGGTGGCACCCTTGTTCGCGTGGAGTACCCAGATGAACCCACAACCGGCGCAGACATGGAGTGGAACTTCATCAACCGCGACAATAACGAGTTCTTCCAGATTCTTTTACAAGCTAAGCGGCTCACCGAGAGCAACCGAGGATGGGACAAAAATTGGTACAAAGAGCTATTCTATCGTCCCAAGACGTCGGGCATCTTGCAAGTCGACACTCTTTGTCAGACTGCTAAGAACCGTGCGAGCTATCCTTGCTACATACTTTATAATTATGCCGAAGCGTGTCGACTAGCTCATCACGCAGGCGCTCTGAACTTCCTTGGAATAAACCTCGTAGAAGCTCACTTAATCCAACGTCTCGCGACAGCGTCGTCTACAGCGAAGCTTGCGAAGCGGAATAGCTCGGTTGGCACGCTATACCCGCTCCTCTTTCCACTTACTGATATTTTCTGTCCATCAAACCTACGACCATTAGGACTGATGGCGTTCGCAGGCCGCTATACAATTCCAACCGCGCTATCGTTTGGACCTGGTGGACCTACGTTTGGCGTGCCCCTACCCCCTCGGCCAGATCAGGTTCGCAACCGACTGCTTGATATCCGTAAGAAGGTAAGCGAGGTGGGAGACAGAGCAATCGACTTGCCTCGAATTCCCGATCTAGGCCTAGTTCCACCAGACCTTCGATATTTAGTCGAAGAGCTTGACTGGGACGGAACCACATACAGCAAAGGATTAGATCATTGGCGCCTGACTTTCTTTTCTTATAATCCAACAGATGAATTCGGACGTCCGATAAAGCAAGCGTAGCCCGGATGGAGCGTAGCGCAATCCGGGATGTCGAGCGCCGCTTCCCGGATTTCGTTTCACTTCATCCGGGCTACACGAAACACATCCGTCGTTCCGGGGCGCACCACTTGGTGCGAGCCCGGAATCCATACGCCGCAGCAGACGTGAGGCGACGGGTATCGGTGGCTCTGCGACTGCAGCATCGACAATCAGCACAGGGGTTATGGATTCCGGGCTCGCGCGTGAAGAACGCGCGCCCCGGAATGACGGCGGTGGGTGAGAAAACGCTATCGACATACACCTCGTCATTGCCGGACTTGACCCGGCAATCCATCTTTTCGCGAAAGAAGATGGATGCCCGGATCAAGTCCGGGCATGACGACTGAAGTTGAGGCGCATCCCCCCAACGAAAAACCCCGCTGTCGCCAGCGGGGCTTTTTCATTCGCGTGCTGCGCGCGCGATCACGCGAGCGTCGTCTCGACGCTGATGTTGCCGTTCACAGCCTTCGAGTACGGGCAGATGCCGTGCGCGGTGTGGATCAGCTCATTCGCGACGTCGCGATCGAGGCCCGGCAGGCTGACGTTGAGGCGCGCGGCGAGAAAGAACGAGTTGCCATCGCGGTTCAGATCGATCTCGGCGTCGACGGCGGCGTCAGCCGGAAACTTGATCTTGCGCTGGCCGGCGGCGAGTTCGAGCGCGCCGAGGTAACAGGCCGACCATGCGGCGCCGAACAGATTTTCCGCGGCCGGATGCGGCTGCGACAGCTTGAGGTCGAGCAAGCCGTCGGCGCTCTTGGTGCCGCCGTTGCGGCCGGGCGTGTTGTGGGTCTTGCCGGTGACGAGAACCTGAGCGGTGGACGTGCGGGCAGTGGCGGCTTGAGCGGACATGGACGTGATCCTTTCGGGTTGACACTTTATTATCGAAACCGATTTAATCGGTAGCGAGTAATTAATCCGACCGAACCCGGGAGTCAACGCTTCCGATTTAATCGGAACCGATATATATTGGTACCGATCAATCAACTGTCCGTGAGGCCCGCCATGTCTGCCGCCCCGTCTGCCGCCGCCAACCCATTGCCCCTGAACGATTATCTCTGCTTCGCGGTCTATTCCGCCAACCTCGCCTTCGGCCGGGCCTACGCCCCAATCCTGCAGGAGCTGGGGCTGACCTCGTACACCCAGTTCATAGCGCTGGTGGCGCTGTCGGAGGGCGACGATCAGAGCGTGCACAGCCTCGGCAGCAAGCTGTTCCTGGAATCCAACACCCTCACCCCGATCCTGAAGAAGCTGGAGGTGCTGGGATACATCAAGCGCCGCCGCGACCCGAAGGATGAGCGCGTGGTACTCGTCAGCCTCACTGCGGAAGGCCGCCGTGTGCGCGAGCGCGCGCGCGCCTCGGACCTCGAAGCGGCGTGCGGACTGGGGAAAGATTTCGCGAAGGTACAGAAGGCGGTCGCAAAGCTGCGTGACAATCTGATCGCGTCGACAAGCGAGGAATAAAGCGGCATCCCCAACGCTTGCCTCTCCCCTCCCTCCCCGGCAAAATCCGCTGACTGACTCGCGGAGGCTCCCGATGTCCGCCACATCGCCCCTTGAAATCCAGGCCGAGACCGCGCGGCTCGACGCGCTGGAGCGCTTCTGCATTCTCGACACGCCGCCGGAGCCGGCGTTCGACCGCGTCACCCGCCTCGTCTGCGCGATCTTCAAGACGCCGATGGCCAACATCACCCTGATCGACGCGCACCGGCAGTGGTTCAAGTCGCGCATCGGCATGGACGACAGCGAGACCGATCGCGAGCACGCGATGTGCTACGCCGCGATCCGCACGCAGGCGATGATGGTGGTGCCGGATACGCGGCTCGATCCGCGCTTCCGCGACAACCCGTTCGTCACCGGCGCGCCGCATGTGCGCTTCTACGCCGGCGCGCCGCTGACCATGCCGAACGGCGCCATCATCGGCACGCTGTGCTGCTTCGACATGGCGCCGCGCTCGACCTTCGGCATCGTCGAGGCCGCGATCCTCTCCGACCTCGCCGCGATCATCGCCGACGAGATCGTGCGGCGGCCGCCACCACCCGAGAACGAGACGCTGCCGCCGCCGACCATGGCGCCCGCCGCCACGCCGATGTTCCGCCGCGTGCTCAAGGCCGGACGCATTGCGTTCAACGGCGGCCGCTCGATGGTCGACTGCACCATCCGCGGCCTCAGCGACAGCGGCGCGCTGGTCACCGTCATCTCGACGGCGGGCATCCCCGATCAGTTCAAGCTCGCCGTGCTCGCCGACAACGTCTCGCGCGCGGCCCGCATCGTGTCGAAGCGCGAGGGCAATATCGAGATCGCGTTCGAGTAGTTCTTTGTCATTCCGGGGCGCGAGCGAAGCAAGCGAACCCGGAATCCATAACCCCTGTGCGCATTGGGATTTGCTGAGTCGCATAGCGCCGTCGCAAAACGACCGCTGCGGCGTATGGATTCCGGGCTCGCGCGTGAAGGACGCGCGCCCCGGAATGACGTTGGCGGGAACCGAAATGCCCCATTCATGCCCGCCCGACTCGGATACAGTTCACCGACAACAGCAATAACGGGCAAAGAAAACAGGACGGAACCGCCATGGTCTTCAAGACAGGTTTGCGCCTCAAGAGCTTCCTCATCGCGCTGGTCGCGCTCGTCGCGACCGTCACCGCCGCCTCCGCCGATGTCGGCACCATCCGCCTCTCGTTTCTGAAGGCTGGCTGGGTGATCGGCGGCACCGTCGGCTCCGGCACGCTGACGTTCCGCGGCCGCAAGTATCCGGTGTCGATCGGGGGCCTGAGCTACGGCCTCACCTTCGGCGGCTCGCAGACCTATCTGCGCGGCACGGTGAGCAACATCTATTCGCCGCGCGATGTCGAAGGCGTCTACGGCGCGGGTTCGGCCGGCGCCGCCATCGTGCGCGGGCCGCAGGCGGTGGTCCTCACCAACCAGAAGGGCGCGGTGATGAGCGTCGCCGGCACGCAGACCGGGCTGATCCTCAACCTCGACCTCAACGGCATGGCGCTGACGCTGCGCTAGTGTCGGCAAGCTAGCGCATTCCGCGCGCGCGGTGCAGGATAGCGCCCGCGAGGAACGCTGCATGAAGTATCCCGACAACGTCGGAAAGCTCGTCGCCGAGATTGCGCGCGCGAAGACGCTGACGCGCGGGCAGCTCGCGCAGGCGGCGGAGCTGATGCAGATCGATCATCCGATCGATTTGAGCGATCCCGACAATCCGCGCCGCGAACTGACGGCACGGCAGGCCGCGTCGAAGCCGGTGCTGCGAACTGATATGAGCGCGTTCTCCGGCCGCGCGCTGCCCGAGGCCGAGGTCGTGACGTATGTCGATGGCGTGCCGCCGCATCGTGTCCGGCTGCTGCACGAGGATCGCCACGTCTACGCCGAGCACACGGAAGGCGAGGAATTTTCGGAGCCCGACTGGACCGACGTCAGCGGCGAGCATCCGTCTTGCGATCACGCCGCCTGGCTGCTCGCGATCCTCAATCTGAGATTCGGCATGCCGGACAAACCGCGCTGACGAAGCCGTGTCTCGACACGGTCATCATCGGCGGCGTAAATGCCGCCATGCTCAGTAACTCGCCCCGCATCCCTCTCGCCCTCCTCATCGCCATGGCCGTCACCTCACCCGCCTCCACCGCCGAGATCCGCGTCATGAGCGGCGGCGCGCCAAAGGAAGTGCTGACGCAGCTGATCCCGCGCTTCGAAGCGGCGACCGGGCACACCGTGAAGCTCGACTACGTCCTGATCGCGGCGCTGCGCGAGCGCATCAGCAAGGGCGAAGCCGCGCCCGACGTCGCGATCATGCCGACGACGGCGATCGCAGCGCTCGCGAGCGAGCAGAAGCTGAACGGCGCGAGCATGTCGCGCTTCGGTACGCTGAATCTCATCGCCATCGTGAAGGACGGTGCGGCCAAGCCGGATATCTCGACGCCGGAGAAATTCCGCGAGGCGTTTCTCGCCGCGCGCTCGATCGTCTACTCGACGCCGACGGCGACGCCCTCTGGCGCGCACATGGCGCAGGTGGTGGCGAAGCTGAACATCGCCGCCGAGGTCGAGAAGAAGGTGACGTACCGCCCGGCGCTCGAAGGCGGCGCGGAAATGGTCGCCGACGGCAAAGCCGAGATCGGCGTCTATCCGTCGAGCGAGGTCGTGCATGTAAAGGGCGTGGCGCAGCTCGGGCCCCTGCCCGAAGCGTTGCAGCTCAATCTGATCTATGCCGGCGCCACGCACGCACAGACGCAGGTCGCGGAGCCAGCGCAGGCGCTGATCCGCTTCCTCGCATCGGACGACAATCGCAAAGTGTGGCGCGACGCCGGGTTCGGCGCCGTGCCTTGAGCTTGTTTTTTGACGCGTTTTCTTAACGCGAACCGGATTCCACTTCGCTCGAAAACGCTATGGATCGCCTTAGCCGGCGGTGCACTTCTTGATGAAGCTGTCCTTGGCGGCGCCCGCAAGCGCCTTGCCGTCGGCGCTCTTGGCGTTGTCCTCGCAGCACTTCTTCATGTGCGCGGTCTTCGCGGCACCGGCGAGCGCCTTGCCGTCGCTTCCCGTGGCGGTGCAGGTGGCGGCGAACGCGGACGATGCGGCAAACAGACTGAGCGTAGCGGCAAGCACGAAGCGTTTCATGACAGTCCTCCCGGTGTTTTGACACCGCGAGCGTAGCCGAATGCCGCGCGCTGGCAAGCAGCCGCCACGCGCAGCGCACAACGTGCCGCAGGAACGCTCAGCGCTTCTGCGATGCTTTCACCAGATTGTCACGCAGCCGCACGACACCCTTCTGCATCGCCGCGAAATCCGCCGGCGACAGCCCCGTCTCCTTGACGAGATTCATCGGCATCGCTTTCTGGCGCAGCTTGCGGCCCGCGTCGGTGAGGCCGACGACCACCTGCCGCTCGTCCTTCGGATCGCGCCGCCGGTGCACGTAGCCGAGTTCCTCGAGCTTCTTCAGGATCGGCGTCAGCGTGTTGGATTCGAGGAACAGCTTGTCGCCGAGACTGCCGACGGTCTGGTTGTCCTCGTCCCACAGCGCAACGATGGCGATGTACTGGGTGTAGGTCAGACCCAGTTCCTCGAGGATCGGCTTGTAGGCGCGCCCATAGGCCAAATTGGCCGAATAAATTGCAAAACAAAGAAAATCCGCCAGCTTCGGATCCTTGCGTCTGGCTGTCATCGGAGCCACCTCCCGCACACGGCAACGTGATCTATCGGACACTATATATATCGCATCCGATCAAATCGGAAGCGTTGACATCGCCGGCGGTCCGATTATTTAGATCGCATCCGATTTAATCGGGTACGAACGTGAACAGGAGGCCACCATGGCCACGCAGATCGAGAAAGTCCTCTATACCGCCAAGACCCACACCACCGGCGGCCGCACCGGCGCATCCAAGTCGTCCGACGGCCGTCTCGACATCGCGCTCTCCGCGCCCGGTTCGGCCGGCATCGGCACCAACCCCGAGCAGCTGTTCGCCGCCGGCTGGTCCGCCTGCTTCATCGGCGCGATGGGCATCGCCGCCGCGCAGCTGCGGGTGAAGCTGCCAGCCGATACTGCGGTCGACACCGAAGTCGATCTCGGCACCGCCGACAACCAGTACTTCCTGCAAGCTCGCCTCAACGTCAGCCTGCCCGGCGTTGACCGCGGTGTCGCCCAGGCCATCGTCGATGCGGCGCATCAGACCTGTCCGTATTCGAAGATGAGTCGCGGCAACATCAATGTCGAACTGACGCTCGTCTAACCGTCGCGACCGGCGCCGGCCTGCACCCCCTGCAGGCCGGCCCGCGATGCCCGCCTGTTTCCGGAGACTGACCATGATCGCCGCAGCCCCAACCCCCACCCGCCGCCGCTTGCTCGGCAATACCGCCCTCGCCTTCCTCGCGAGCCAGTTCACGACGCTGACGTCCACCGGCGCAGCCGCCGCGACCAGCAAAACCGTGCGCGCGGTCAAGCCGGGGACGCATCCGCCTTTCGCGGCGCTGAAGCAGATCGACGCCGGCGTGCTCAACGTCGGCTATGCCGAGGCCGGACCGGCCAACGGCCCGGTCGTGCTGTTGCTGCACGGCTGGCCCTATGACATCGACAGTTTCGCCGACGTCGCGCCGATCCTGGCGGACGCCGGTTACCGCGTGATCGTCCCCTATCTGCGCGGCTACGGCACCACGCGCTTCCTCTCGAACGATACGCCGCGCAACGGCCAGCAGGCTGCACTCGCCTCCGACATCATCGCGCTGATGGATGCGTTGAAGATCGAAAAGGCCGTCGTCGCCGGTTACGACTGGGGCGCGCGCACCGCCAACATTCTGGCCGCGATCTGGCCCGAGCGTGTGAAGGCGCTGGTTTCGGTCAGTGGCTACCTGATCGGCAGCCGCGAGGTGAACAAGAAGCCGCTGCCGCCGAAGGCCGAGCTGTCATGGTGGTATCAGTTCTACTTCGCCACCGAGCGCGGCCGCGCCGGCTACGCGCAGAACACGCTCGAATTTGCCAAGCTGATCTGGCAGACGGCCTCGCCGACCTGGGCATTCGACGACGCGACGTTCGCCCGCAGCGCGCGCGCCTTCGACAATCCCGACCATGTCGCGATCACGATCCACAACTATCGCTGGCGCATTAGCGCCGCAGATGGCGAAGCCAAATACGACGCGCTCGAGGAGCGCCTCGCTCAGGCTCCGGCGATCGCGGTGCCGACGATTACGCTGGAAGGCGACGCCAACGGCGCGCCGCATCCGGATCCGAAGGCCTATGCCAAGAAGTTTTCCGGCAAGTACGAACACCGGCTGATCACCGGCGGCATCGGCCACAACTTGCCGCAGGAAGCGCCGCAGGCGTTTGCTCAAGCCGTGATCGACGCCGATCGGTTCTGATAAGGATTTGGCGATCACCGGCGGCTCGCGCCGCCGGTGATCGTGCAGCTCAGTCCATGCTGGCGACGACGACGAGGCGCTTCACCTGGCCGTTGCGGTAGGCCTGCAGGAAGCGGTCGTAATCCTTGAACGAGACGCAGCCGTTCGAGTCGCCGTTCGGGCCGAGCATGTAGGTGTGCGCGAGCAGTCCGGTGCGATTGTGGATTGCGCCCGCGCCGCCGAGCGGCGTCAGACGCAACGCCGCGACGCCGTGGAACAGCGCCTCGCGCGGGGTGATGTCGTAGACATGCGGCGGCGTCACGCCGTGCATCTTCACATGCGCATAGGCCGGCTTGTCCATCTTCGGACCGAGGCCCGAATGCGCTTCGAGCTTCGAACCGTCGGGCATGTACACCGTCTTGCCGATGATGTCGTAGACGGCGGTGTAGCGATCGAGCGGACTCGACTCGCTTGCGGTGCCCACCGAACCCGTCACGTCGGACGTGTCCGCACTGGCATACGCCAGAACCGGCGTGTGCTCGGGCTCCTTGTTGAACAACTTGTCGAACCACGATGGCCTGCCGGCCTTCGCCTGCGCCAGCAGAACCGCCTTCGCCTTGCGGACAAGTGCATCGTGGCTGTAGGCGGCGCGGCCGCGCGGACCGCGCACGTCGGGCTTCGCCGGATTTGCCGGCGCGGTGGCAACAGCAACCTCGCGCGCCGGCGCGGACGCGGACGGCAAGGCAGCGACTTCAACCGGCTTGGCCGTCGGAGGCTTCGGCTGCACCGCCACCTGCTGAACGTTTGGCTTGGTGGCGGCAACGCTGACCGGCGGCCGTGCGAGGGCGGCCGGCGACGGACCGAAGGAATAGGACGGATCGAACCACGCCACCTGCCCGCCGAGGACGGCCTGCGGCGGCTTGCCAAGCGGCTCATCGATCGCAGGCTGGAAACGGTCCTTGAAGGAAGCGATCTCGATACGCTCGCTGGATTTGAAACGTTCGGTGAAATTGGAGCGATGGGCGACAAAGATCCGGGCGTGTTCCGCCGCTTCGCCATCGAGGGTGGTGGCGTCGGACACAAGGCGGCTGCCGACCAGCAGAAGTCCTGCCAAGGCCGCGCCTGCGATCAGACTCCGGATGCTGAGAAAAGTTGCTGAATGGCCGCTCGGGCGGACAGCATGGGACGCTTTCAGCGCACGCTGACTGGAACTCATACGCTTTTACGCCACACACAGACACACGATCACGCGCGCACCCCGCAAGTTGTCCCACAAGCCTGTTCTTGGCCCGGGAGCATCTCGCAAAGGCACGGAGCGTCATTAAGGCGAGTTTTCGTTAAATGCTGATTAAGTCGGGGCGGAACCGTGGCCGGCCCTGGCCCCGGCCCGCTCATGCCCAACCCGCAGAAATGCAGGCCGAATCCGCGCTAGAGGTGGTTCCATGCTTCCCGCCGCGCGCGACACCCGTATCACGGGATTTCTCCTGCTTAGTATCACCATCTTCGGCTGGGCGCTGAACTGGCCTGCGATCAAGTTCCTGCTGCGCGAATGGCCGCCGCTGTTCTCGCGCGGCGTCGCCGGCGTCGTCGCGGCCCTGCTGCTTGCCGCCATCGCGCGGATACGCCGCGAAAGCCTGCATGTACCGAAGAGTGTTTACCTGCCGCTTGCGTTTGCCGCCTTCACCAACGTGTTTGCATGGATGGGCTTCGGCACCATCGCCATGAAGCATCTGTCGATCGGCGAAGGCTCGCTGCTCGCCTACACCATGCCGATCTGGGTGATGATCTTTGCGTGGCCGGTGCTCGGCGAACGGCCGACATGGCGAAGCCTCGCCTCGATCGCGCTCGGCATCGGCGGCCTGCTGGTGCTGTTCAGCGGCCACGGCTTTGCGCTGACGCCGAACAAGAGCATCGGCATGGCGCTTGCGCTCGCCGCCGCGATCCTGTTCGCGCTCGGGGCGGTGCTGCTGAAAACGCCGCTGCCGCTGACGCCGGTTCCGCTCGCGGCCTGGCAGGTCGGGCTCGGATGTCTGCCGATGGTCGTGTTCGGCTGGCTGTTCGAACAGCCGAACCTCGGCGCGCTGACCGGACCGGGCTGGGCCGTGCTGATTTACATGACGTTCGTGCCGATGGCGCTCTGCTATCTTGCCTGGTTCGCGGCGCTGCGCCGCTTGCCCTCGACCACAGCCGCCATGGCCACGCTGGCGGTGCCGGTGATCGGCGTCATTGCCGGCGCGCTGACGGTCGGTGAACCGCTCGGACCGCGCGAAATCATCGCGGTCATTCTGACACTTGCGGGGGTGGCGCTCGCCTTGCGAAAAACCGATCCGCCCGTGATCGAGTGACGTGCGCCGGCGGCCCGCGTTGCGACTCCGCCCGAGACCTGTCAGAGTTGCCCCTCTCGACGCTCTCCTGAAGGAATGCCCCCATGCGCTTTGTCACCCGCCGCCTTTCGCTGTTCGCTGTGCTCGCCTTGACGCTCACGGCCCTCGCGGCGGTTCCGGCGCAAGCAGACACGGGCACGGTGCGGTTGAAGTTCTTCAAGGCGGGATGGTTCGTCGGCGCACAAGCCGGCAGCGGCATCCTGAGCTTCCGCGACCAGATTCACGCACTCAACATCAGCGGCCTCAGTGCCGGACTGACGTTCGGCGGCTCGATGACCGACCTGGTCGGTGAAGTGCGTAACCTGCGCAATGCGTACGACATCAACGGCGTCTACACGGCGATCGGCGCCGGCATCGCGGTCGGCGGCGGCGCGCGCGCGATCCAGATGCAGAACGCCAACGGCGTCGTTCTGGTGCTCAAAGGCGATCAGATCGGCCTTCAGGCCGATCTCGACCTCAGCGGCATGAGCATCTCCATCAAGTAACGCGGCCGCGGCTAGACTCGCCGCAACAGCTTCAACGCCGCCGTCAGGCGGATGCTGCGCTTGCCGGCCAGCGCCGCCGCATCCAGCTCCGCGCCGGTGTCGCTGCAGGCGCCGGAAAAGCCGATCCCCACCTCGTGACCGCCGAACACCGGGTTCTCGCCCTTCGCCGGTGTGTGTTCCTGATTGACGATCTGGCCCTTCCAGCGGCCATGCGATGACGTGTAGGTGCCAAGGTAATAGAAGAACGCATCGCCGCCGAGGATGCGGCCGTCGTTGAGCAGCATGACGCCGTTGAGATCGCCATCGACACCGAGCGTGCGGAGGTGAACCGAATAGAGCCCGTTCGGAATGCCGCCCTCGCCCACCGCATCCGCGGGGATCGGCTCTTCCTCAAGCGGCGTCATCACCGAGCGGAAGACCGCGCCCGGAATCTGCGGCGACGTGCCCTCGAAGCGATAGATGAACTGGCCGTCCGGCCGCCCGCGCACGTCGATCGAGCCCGTGTCCTGACCGAGCAGCGATTGGTAGTTGGGATCGTCGGTGTGGCGGCGGCTGACAATCTCGGCGACGATCTCGCCGTTGTCCTCGCGATACGTTCCGTCATGGGCGAAGGCTGAATTGCCGCCCAGCATGCGGCCTTCGTGGACGTACATCACGCTGCGCATCAGCCGGTCGCCGACAAAGCCGTATTCACACTTGTAGAAGCCCTTCAGCAACGAACGGTATCTCCCTGCCTTTCCGGCATTATCTACGGGAGATTGTCAGGCCGGGAAAGCACCCGATCGCCGCATATGCACAGCGCGCAGATCGCTGCGTCAGAAACGCTGCGTCAGAAACAGAGATCGGTGACGCGCTTGCCCGACTTGTCCTTGATGGTGATCGAGCATTCGGCGCGCTTCAGCGCCGCCTTGGCGTCGTCGTTCCCGAGCGCCGCGGACTTCTGGTAGTAGGCCTTGGCGGCGTCGGTATCCTTCGGACCGCCGCGGCCGGCCAGCGCATACGCGCCCATCCGCTCGAGCGCGCCGGGATGCTCCTGCGCCGCCGCCTTCTCGAACATGCCGCGCGCGGCCGTCTCGTCCTTGGCGCCGCCGACGCCGTCCTGAAACATCAGGCCGAGCTGATATTGCGCGACCGGCGAGTTGCCCTCGGCCGCCTTCGCAAGCAGCGCGCGCGTCTTGGCCGGGTCGGCGCCGGTGCTGCCGCCGGAGAGGACTGCGAGATTGGTGATGCCGCGCGGATTGCCCGCATCCGCCGCGCGTTCGAACAGCTTGCGCGCTTGCGCCTCGTCTTTGGCGATGCCGGTGCCGTTGGCGAGGATGACGCCGAGCTCGACCATCGCGGTGGTGTGGCCTTTGTCGGCGGCGCGGCGGTAGGCGGCGATCGCCTCGCTCATCTGCCCGCTCGCCGCGTGCGCGCGGCCGAGCTGATACATCATCCGGCGCGGGCCGGATGAGGCGGTCTTGCAGAACTTGATGGCGGTGGAGACATCCGCCTGCGGAATATTGGCGACGCCCTTCACGTCGGCCGGCTTCTCCAGGTCGTTGGGATCGGCGGCGACGCGATCGCACAGCACGGCATCGGCCGATTGCGCGAGCGCCACAACTGGAACGCTCACGACAGCCGCGGCTGCAAACATCCAGATCAAACCACGCCGAAGTCCTGATGCCATTGTCTTACGCCTTCTTTCGCACGAGGTAACGCTGGGTGCCGTCCAGCACCAGTTCTGACTTCTGATTGTGCACGGTGCTCTTCATCGCGATAACGCCTGTGGTGCGATTGGGCGTCAACTCCACGATCTCGAGCGCGGCATAGAGTGTGTCGCCGACGTAGACAGGCTTGAGAAAGCGCGACGACTGATCGAGAAATCCGATCAGGCTATCTTCGACCATGAATGGAAACTCACCCGCGCCCGCTGCCGTCTGAATCACGATCTGATAGCCGTGTGCCAGCATGTGCGGCATGCCGCGGCGGCGGCAGTATTCGATATCGTAGTGCACCGGATGATTGTCGCCGCTGGCCGCCTGGAACGCGAGAAAGAGCGCATCCGTCATGGTGCGGCTCGGCAGCACGAAGCGCTCGCCGAGCTTGAAGTCGTCGAACCAGCGCGTCTCGTAGCGGCGATGCTTGTCCGGATCGAACTCCGCGCTCATTGTTTGACCTCGCGGCAGGTCGCCCACGGCCGCCGCGCATGCTTGATCCGCACCGCGCCGAGTTTGTTGATGCGCAGATCGACGCCTGAGGCGGAATAGCGCTGGCCGCCAATCGCAATCCGCTTGCGCAGTTCCACCGACTTGCCGTCGATCTGGATGTGGGCGTTCGGATCGGCACGGTAGAACGCAACGATGAATTGCGCGCCATCCGCGCATTCGAAAGTCCGGAATCCGGTCTGCGCCGAAACGCCGCTGCTGCTCAGGACGAGCAGCGCGCCGGCGAGAATAGGTCCTCTGCGTGAAATCATGTTTTCTCCCTCAGGGAGGCGAGTATAGCCTGATGGACAAGGAAATCCCGCCTGTCATCGCCTCGCCGTATGGCATGGCTTAAAATCAGCCCATGACAGATTCGCCGATGACAGAAACCCTCCCTCGCCACCTGAACCTCGCCGGTGCCAGCAATTTCCGCGATCTCGGCGGATATATCGGAAAGGACGGGCGTACGACGCAATGGCGGCGTATTTTCCGTTCCAACCACCTCGGCAAAGTGACCGACGCGGACATCACCGTCCTGCGCGAGCTTGGTCTGAAGGCGGCGTTTGATTTTCGCGGTGTCCAGGAGCGCGTACCTGACGCGTGCAAGGTCGAAGGCATCACCGTTCATTCGCTGCCGATCGAACCGGTCACCATGGTCGTCGTCCGTGAACATCTCGCCTCCGGCAGGAAATTGTCGACCGAAGAGACCATGGACATCATGCGCGACTCCTACCGCAACTACGTGCGCCACAACACGCCGCGCTTCCGCACCTTGTTCGCGCACCTGATCGAAGACCACGCGCCGCTCGTCATCCACTGCACTGCCGGTAAGGACCGCACCGGCTTTGCGTCCGCGCTCATTCTGCATGCCCTCGGGGTGAAGGAAGACATCATCGGCGAGGACTATCTGCTCACCAATACCTACTACAAGCGCGATACGACGAACGCCTCCGAGCTGCCCGAAGAGGTTCGGGCCGGCCTTCAAATCGTGGACGAGACATTTCTCGCGGCCGCGTTCGAGGCGGTTCGTGCCGACTATGGCAGTCTCGATGCCTACTTCGTCGAAGGGCTCGGCGTGAATACGCGCGAGCGCGAGACACTGGAAAAGTTGTATCTCAGCGCCTGACGCTGCTATCCAGCGGTATGCCAGAAGCGCCGATCAACATACGCGTCGCCCTGCCCCACGATACGCGAGGCATCCTCAACGTCATCCTGCCGATCCAGCGCGAGGAATTCGGCATTGCCATCACGGCTGCCGATCAGCCCGACCTTCAGGACATCCTGAGCTTCTATCACACCGGCAACGGCGGCTTCTGGATCGCCACAGCCGAGAGCAAAATCGTCGGCACGATCGGCCTGAAGGACATCGGCAACGCGCAAGGCGCCCTGCGCAAGATGTTCGTCGTCGCGGAATATCGCGGCAAGGAGCACGGCGTCGCGAACAGCTTGCTACAAACACTGCTTGAGCACGCATACGGACAGGGCCTCACGCACATCTTCCTCGGCACCACCGACAAGTTTCTCGCCGCGCATCGTTTCTACGAGAAGAACGGTTTCGTGGAGATTGCGAAAGCCGATCTGCCGCCGGCGTTTCCGGTGATGGGTCGATAGCAAATTCTACGTCGGCGACCTCACATAAAGAAAAAGGGCGCCCGATGAGGCGCCCTCTTCCATTTCGTCAAGCTAGCCGCCGCTAGAAGCGTCCGAAGATCTGCACGCTGAGCGACACCATGCCCGGGAACAGGATCACCAGGATCACCATCAACAGCATGATGAAGACCCATGGGATCGAGCCCAATAGAATCTCCGAACTCTTGATACTGGGTGGCGCCACCGATCGTAAGTAGAACAGCGCAAATCCGAACGGCGGATGCATGAACGACGTCTGCATGTTGACGCCGATCAGAACGCCGAACCAGATCAGGTCGATGCCCATCTTCTCCGCCACAGGAGCCAGCAGCGGAATGATGATGAACGCGATCTCGAAATAGTCGAGGAAGAACGCCAGGAAGAACACGAAGACGTTGACGAACAGCAGGAAGCCGAACTGGCCGCCCGGCAGGTTCGAGAGCAGACCCTCAACCCACAGGTCGCCGTCGACACCGCGGAACGTAAGACTGAACACTGTCGAACCGACGAGGATGAACATCACCATCGTCGTCAGCTTCAACGTGATGTCCATGCTCTCCTTCAGCACAGCCATATTGAGACGCTTGTGCAGGATCGCCAGCCCGAGTGCACCCACCGCCCCCATCGCGCCGCCTTCGGTCGGCGTTGCGAGGCCGACGAGGATCGTGCCGAGCACCATGAAGATCAGGAATAGCGACGGCACCATCGACACCATACAGCGCCAGAACAGCACCTTGACGCTGGCGGTGCGGACTTCCTTCGGCAGCGCCGGCACCTTCTCCGGCCAGACGATGCTGACGATGAAAATCCAGGCGCAGAACAGACCGACAAGAATGAAGCTCGGAATGAACGCCCCTGCGTACATGTCGCCGACCGACTTGCCCATGGCGTCGGCGAGCACGACCAGCACCAGCGACGGCGGAATGATCTGCGTGATCGTGCCGGACGCCGCGATGACGCCGGTCGCAACCTTCGCGTCATAGCCATAGCGCTGCATCACCGGCAGCGAGATCAGGCCCATGGCGATGACCGATGCCGCCACCGTGCCGGTGATCGCGCCGAGCAGCGCACCAACGAGGATCACGGCGTAGGCGAGACCGCCGCGGATCGGCCCGAACAGCTGCCCCATCGTATCGAGCAATTCCTCGGCGAGCCCGCATCTCTCAAGGACCGCCCCCATGAAGGTGAAGAACGGAATCGAGAGCAGCAGCTGGTTGGCCATGATGCCGAAGATACGATCGGGCAAGGCCTGCAGCAGCGACAGACTGAAGAAGCCGAGGTGAATCGCCAGCGCGCCAAACGCGAGGCCGACGAACGACAAGGAAAACGCAACCGGATAGCCGATCAGCAGGAAAACGATCAGCCCGCCGAACATCAGCGGGGCCATTACTTCGAATGTCAGCATCGTCATTGCACCGGGCGTTCGTAGAGTTTGCCGGGCGCGCGGACACCGGTCGCAATCGCATATTTCTTGATGACCTCCGCCACCCCTTGCACGGCAAGCAGCGCAAATCCGAGCGGGATGACAAGCTTGATCGGCCAGCGCAACAGGCCGCCGGCATCCGAGGAATACTCGGTGATCTTGTAGGAATTGATGACCATCGGAATGGCCATCCACCCGATCAGGATTGCCATCGGCAGCAGAAAGAAGATGCCGCCGAACACGTCGACCCAGGCCTGCTGCTTCGGCGTCATCTTGCTGAAGAGGACGTCGACGCGGACGTGCTCCTCGTGCTTGAGCGCGTAACCGGCCGCGAGCATGAACATCGCGCCGAACATGTACCACTGGATTTCGAGCCAGGCGTTCGAGCTATTGTGAAAGATGTAGCGCACGAGAGCATTGCCGGCGCTGATGATGCTCGAAAACAGGACGAGCCATTTCAGCCACTGTCCGACCTGTTCGGTCATCCAGTCGATCTTGTCGGTGATGGAGAGAAGAAAACGCATGATGATCTCAGGTATCCAAAGTGTTTCGGACGTGATCGCTTAAGGACCACGTCCGCACGCAGTTGAATGATGCAATCCGACAGGATCAGAGTTTGGTTGCGAAGAACTGATCCATGGCGGACTCGGACAGCGCGAACCACGCGGCTTCTTCGGCGCGGAACACCTTCCACTCGTCGTAGATCTTCTTGAACTTCGGATTCTTCGCCGCCTCTTCGTCATAGAGCGACGACGCTGCCTTGAACGCGCCTTCCATGATGTTGTCGGAGAACTTGGTAATGGTGATGCCGTTGGCCTTCAGGCGCTGCAGCGCCAGACGGTTTTTCGCGTCGTATTCGGCGACCATGTCGAGGTTGGCCTCGCGCGCCGCGCTGATGATCGCCTCCTGATAGGCCTTCGGAAGCTCGGCCCACTTCTGCAGGTTCACCATCACGTGGTACATCGAGCACGGCTCCCACCAGCCCGGGTAATAGTAGTTCTTCGCGATCTTGTAGAAGCCGAGCTTCTCGTCGTCGTACGGACCGACCCATTCGGTCGCGTCGATCGCGCCACGCTCGAGCGCCGGATAGATGTCGCCGCCGGGCAGCGCCTGCGGCACGGCGCCGATGCGCGCCATCACCTGACCGCCGAGGCCGGGAATGCGCATCTTCAGGCCCTTGAAGTCGTCGATGGTGTTGACCGGATTCCGGAACCAGCCACCCATCTGCGCGCCGGTGTTGCCGGCCGGAAATGCGATGACGCCGAAATCCTTGAAGAAGGCGTTGAGCGTATCGATACCGCCGCCGTGATACATCCACGCATTCTGCTGGCGCGTGGTCAGGCCGAACGGCAACGCGGTGCCGAAGCCCATCGTGAAATCCTTGCCGACGTAATAGTACGTCGCGGTGTGGCAGATCTCGACGGTGCCCTGCTGAACGGCGTCGAGCGCCTGGAACGCCGGGACGATGTCGCCCGCCGCAAACACGCGGATATTGAACTTGCCGTCGGTCAGCTTGCTGACACGGTCGGCGAAAAACTCACCACCGCCATAGATCGTGTCGAGGCTCTTGGGAAAACTCGACGTCAGACGCCAGCGGATGGTGGGTGTGGATTGGGCGATGGCGGGAGAAGCAACTGCAGACGCACCGGCAAGCACGAGACCGGATTTCAGAACATCACGACGTTTCATGGACAAACCCCTCGGAGAGATAGCGACGGGATCAAAGCAAGGAACACGCCAGAAGAATGCGTGCATTCTGGAGGAATATTGTATGCAAGCAAGCGACAAACTGAGCATTCACTAGGCAATTGCTCAAGCTGTAATCATGAAAGTTTTGCCTGCGGGACAAGGCTTACCGAAATACCGGATGCAAGCGCGCGCTCTCGCACTGCACTTTGCTGCGCATGCGAAAGCGCGGATAAGCCCAGCACCGGTATGCAGTTAGGACGCGCGTTCGGCTTTGGGCTGCTCGCTGCCCTCGTCCTTCAATGGCGTCAGCAGCCACAGCGTCAGGAAGGTGAACAGCGAGATCATCACCGCCACGTCATAGGCGCCAAGACCGACCGCGGCGCCGGTGGCGCCCGTCGCCCAGAGGCTCGCGGCCGTCGCCGTGCCGCGCACCGAGCCGCCCTCCTTCAGGATCGCACCGCCACCGATGAATCCCATGCCCGTCATCAGACCCTCGATGATACGGGCGGTTCCCTCCGGGTGACCATGCAGGATCGTTTCGGTCGCCTGCACGATGCCGCAGGTCGCGATCGCCACCAGTGGAAACGTGCGAAGCCCGGCGCTGCGTTCGTTCTTCTCGCGATTCCAGCCGATCGGCAACGCGAGCAGATACGCGATCGCAAGCGCAATCATGTGCGGCAGAATGCGAAAGCCGCCGGTGGCCTCGAAGAGCGATTGCATGGAAACGTCCTGCCTGCGCGAATGGCCGCAACGGGTGCGGCCATGTCATCTCGGGCAGAACGCAATGGAGGACGCGGAAGTTCCGCGTCCACCCATGCTGCGACAGAACGGCTCAGGCTACCTTGCGCGCGGCGATCTTGCCGTTGAGGAAGCCTTCGAGCCGTTGACGGATGATCGCCTCCGCATCGCGCATGATGCGGTCGATCAAGTCCTTCACCGTCGGGATGTCGTGGATCAGACCCGCGACCATGCCGCAGCTCCACGCGCCGGCATTCATGTCGCCCTCGATCATCACCTTCGGATAGATGCCCGCGACCTGATCGTGGATGTCCTCGATCTTGAGGTTCTTGCCCTTCTCGCGCTCGATCTCGATCAGCTTGTCGACATTCGCATTCCGCAGCACGCGCTCGGTGTTACGCAGCGAGCGCATGATCAGCCGCGTGTCGAGCTCGGAGGCTGCGACTAGCGCCTGCTTGACGTTGTCGTGCACCGGCGCTTCCTTCGTCGCGATGAAGCGCGTGCCCATGTTCATGCCTTCCGCACCCATCGCCAGCGCCGCGACGAGGCTGCGCGCATCGGCCATGCCGCCGGACGCCACGAACGGGATCTTCAGCTCCTCGTCCGCGCGCGGCAGCAGGATCATGTTCGGCACATCGTCCTCGCCCGGATGGCCGCCACACTCGAAGCCATCGACGCTGACCGCGTCGCAGCCGATGCTTTCCGCCTTCAGCGAATGCCGGACCGAGGTGCACTTGTGAATCACCTTGATGCCCGCGGCCTTCAGCGCCGGCATGTACTGCTCGGGGCTGCGGCCCGCGGTCTCGACGATCTTCACGCCGCCCTCGCGGATGGCGTCGATGTATTCCGGATACGGCGGCTTGGCGAAGGTCGGCAGGAAGGTGAGGTTCACGCCGAACGGCTTGTCGGTCATGTCGCGGCAGCGCGCGATTTCCTTCGCGAGCAGTTCGGGCGTGCGTTGCGTCAGACCGGTGATGATGCCGAGGCCGCCGGCGGCGGACACCGCTGCGGCAAGCTCGGCAAAACCGACGAAGTGCATGCCGCCCTGGATGATCGGATGCTCGATGCCGAACAGTTCGGTGATACGTGTTTTCATGGATCCTCCCCGACGTTGTTTTTGTTTGACTGTCGGGCAACATCCTATCCGCATGCCCCCTGCCCGCAAGCCATTCCGCAGTGCCGTTTGATGCGATCCGCGCCTTGACCGGAGGTCAGCCAGTTCCTAGCTTTTTTGCGCCGATCAGCGCCCGGAGCGAACGATGGCATCGATGATCGCGACGTTTCTGAAACACGGCAGCAATGGCCTGCTCTGCCTCGGCGTTGTCGTCACGCTGGCGCTCGGGATCGCAGGTCTTGCGCCGCTGACGCCGGGCTGGATCGCCGTCGGCGCACTGCTGTTTTATCTCAGCGAATACTCGTGGCACCGTTTTGCGTTCCACGCGCCGCCCGCGCCGTTCGAGTGGCTGCGCAAGCTGCAGCACCGGCTGCACTACGATCACCATCTCGAACCGAACCGGCTTGATTTGTTGTTCCTGCCCGCGTGGTTTCTGGTGCCGAACCTCGTCGTCACCGGCGCGTTGATCTGGCTGATCCTCGGCGAAGCGCGGGTGAACCCCACCTTGCTCGGCGTGATGCTGGCGCTGCTGCATTACGAATGGGTGCACTACATCGCGCACGTGCCCTACCAGCCGCGCACGCGCTTCGGCCGCTGGATGAAACAGTATCACCTGCGCCATCACTTCATCAGCGAGAAGCACTGGTTCGGCGTCAGCAACCCTGCGCTTGACGTCGTGTACAGGACATTCACCGCACCCGAAGACGTCGAGAAGAGCGCGACCGTGCGGAAGCTCTACTCCTGAGGCATCACGCGTCGGCCAGCCGCTTCATCGTGGCCGTGAACCGCACGCTGCGCGTGCCGACCAGCGCTGTCGCATCGGCCTGCGCACCCGTCTCGTCGTAGGTGCCGGTGAAGCCGATACCGGAATCGCGACCGCCGAACACCGGCCGCGCGCCGTAGGTCGGCGTATGCTCGTGGTTGGTCAGCTCGCCCTTCCACTTGCCGTCGGCGAAGCTGTAGGAGCCGATGTAGTAGAAATGGGAGTCGCCGCCGCGAATGGTACCGTCGCGCAGCACCATCACGCCGGTATTGATGCCGCCGAGGCCGTCGCGGATATCGATGTGCAGCGAATAGAGCCCGTTTTTCATGGCGCGACGTTAGCGTGAACGAGCGGACGTTGTCATGCGCGGCACACCGCCGCGCATGACGCTTGAGATCAGGCGACTTTCGCCGCCTTTGCGTTCTGGATCGCCTCCCAGATCTTCGCCGAGGTCAGCGGCGTCTCAAGGCTGACGATGCCGAGCGGCGCGAGCGCGTCCATCACGCCGGAGACGATGCACGGCGGCGCGCCGATCGCCCCGGACTCGCCGCAGCCCTTCGAGCCGATCGGATTGGTCCGGCACGGGGCGCTATCGTCGAGCGTGACGCCGATTTTCGGCAGATCGCTCGCGCGCGGAATCGCGTAATCCTGATAGGTCGCGGTGAGCAACTGGCCGTTGTCGTCGTATGCGGCCGCTTCCATCAGCGCCTGGCCGATGCCCTGCGCGACGCCGCCGTGAATTTGTCCTTCCACCAGCATCGGATTGATCGGCACGCCGACGTCGTCGACCGTGGTGAAGCGCTCGACGGTGACGACGCCCGTCTCCGGATCGATCGACAGCTCGCAGACGTGCGTGCCGTTCGGCCAGGTCGGGCCGTCGGCTTCGCCGGTCGAGTCGACCGCGAGCTGTCCGCCGCTCTCATTTTTTGCGAGCTCGAACAGGCCGACCTTGCGATCGGTGCCGGCGACGCGCAGCACGCCGTCGGCATACTCGATGTCGCCAACGCCCGCTTCGAGATGATCGGCCGCCTTCTCGCGCGCCTTCGCGATCAGGTCGCCGCTCGCCACCGCAGCCGCGGTGCCGCCGACGAACATCGAGCGCGAGCCGACGCTGCCGAAGCCGGTCGTCGTGTCGGTGTCGCCCTGGATCACGTCGATCTTGTCGATACCGATGCCGAGTGCGGCGGAGACCATCTGTGCGTAGGCGGTTTCGAGGCCCTGCCCCATCGCCTGCGTGCCGGAGTACAGCGCGACGCGGCCTTCGGCGCTCGCTTTGAGCGTGACGGTTTCCTTGTGCTGGTTGCCGCCGGTCCACTCGATATAGCTCGCGAGCCCACGGCCGTAGAGCAGGCCCTTCCTCTCGGCGGCCTTCTTGCGCGCCTTGAAGCCGTCCCAGTCCGAATTCTTCGATGCGCGCTCCAGCATGTGCGCGAACATGCCGCTGTCGTAGGTCTGGCCGACCGCGTTCTTGTACGGCATCTGCTCCGGCTTGACGAAGTTGCGCTTGCGGATCTCGCGCGGATCGATGCCGATCTGGCGCGCGGCTGCATCCATCATGCGTTCGACCACGTAAACCGCTTCCGGACGGCCGGCGCCGCGATAGGCGCCAACCGGCGCGGTGTTGGTCATCACCGCCTTCACCTCGAAGTGCACCAGCGGAAGATCGTAGAGGCCGGTGGCGACGAACGGTCCGAGCACCAGCGGGATGATCAGGCCCGTGCCGCTGATGTAACCGCCGGTGCCGGCGATCGACTTCACGCGATAGGCCAGCACGCGGCCCTTGGCGTCGAGCGCCATCTCGGCGTTCGACACGAGATCGCGCCCGTGAGTGCCGCCGACGAACTCGTCGACGCGATCGCCGCGCCAGCGGATCGTCTTGCCGAGTTTCGTCGCGGCGTAAGCAACGATGCCGTCTTCCGGATAGACGCCGGTCTTCTGGCCGAAGCCGCCGCCAAGATCGCCGACGGTGACGCGTACCGTGTCCGGCGCGCGCTTGAGAATATCGGCCGCGAGCGAGTCGCGTGTGCGCGACGCCATCTGCGTCTGGATCTGCATGGTGAGGCGCTTGGTCTTCGGATCGACATGACCGATGGTCGAGCGCGGCTCCATCGCGCACGGCACGAGGCGCTGGCTCAGCACGTTGTCGAGTTTGACGATGTGCGCGGCCTTGGCGAACGCTTCAGCCACCTTCTGCGGGTCGCCGTAGGCGGAAACAGCAGCCACGTTGTCCGGCGCACCCTGCCAGATCACCGGCGCACCCGGCTCGGTCGCCGCATGCACGTCGGTCACCGCAGGCAGCTCTTCGTAATCGATCGCGATCGCTTCAGCCGCATCCTGCGCCTGCTGGCGCGTGGTGGCGACGATCGCCGCAACCGGCTCACCGACGAAACGCACGACCTCGTGCGCCAGCAAGCGCCGCGGCGGAAACGATGCCGGCGAGCCGTCGGCGCGCTTGAAGATCGGCAGCGTCTGCAAGGTGCCGATGTTGTCGGCGATCAAATCGCTACCAAGGAAGATGGTTTTCACGCCCGGCATTGCCTTGGCGGCCTCGATGTCGATCGAGCGGATTTTCGCGTGCGCATGTGGCGAGCGCAGCACATGCAGCCACAGCGCATCACCGGCCGGCTGATCGTCGATATATCGCCCCTTCCCGGTCAGAAGGCGCTGGTCTTCGAGACGCTTGACGGGCTGACGCGCGCCAAAGCGGAGATTGCCGGGAAGGATATTCATGCGATGTCCTGAGAGTCGAAAGGCGGGAACCGTCAACCTAACGCACGACAGGCATTGATGAAAACGCTGTCCATGCAAGGCCGTCCTGAAATAAGGGCATGGGAGGCCCGTTGCAACGGGCGCGGCGGGCTGGCGCCGCCCGTTGTCAACCCACGGTCATCAATCCCGGCTAACCGCGAGCAACGACCGATCCACGGGATTCGCCAGCGAAAGGCCGCGCGTGACCTACGTCTATTTGCTGGCCGCCATTCTCTGCGAAGTCGCTGGTACGGCGGCGCTGCAAGCCTCCGAGCAGTTTACCCGGCCGAAGCCGCTGATCCTGACCGTGATCGGCTACGCGGCGGCGTTCTATTTCCTCTCGCTGACGCTGAAGGGCATGCCGGTCGGTATCGCCTACGCGATCTGGTCGGGGTTGGGCGTGGTGCTGATCGCCATCATCGGCCTCGTCTGGTTCGGCCAGCGCCTCGACAGCCCCGCCGTGATCGGCCTCGGCATGATCGTCGCAGGCGTCGCTACCATCAATATCTTTTCCAATACGGTCAGCCATTAAGGCCACGTATTCTCGCCCATTGCTGTTTCATGCGCCGCGCCGACAATGGAGCGATCAAGCAAGAACAGACAATGGGAGAAACGCCATGGGCAGTGTGAAGCAGGCGCGCGACGGGGCTGTCGCCATTCTGACGCTCGACGATCCGGCAACGCTGAATGCGATGACACCGGACCTGCTCGGCGGCCTTGCAGCTGCCATCGCGCAGACTGAGAGCGATCCGGACGTGCGCGCCATCGTGCTGACCGGCGCCGGGCGCGGCTTCTGTTCAGGCCAGAATCTCAAGGCTTTCGAGGTGTTGGGCAGCGACATCGTCTCAGGCGTGATGACGCATTACTGGCCGGCGATGCAGGCCATGCGCACGTGCCGCGTGCCGATTGTCGTTGCCGTCAATGGCGTTGCGGCCGGCGGCGGCTTCAGCCTCGCCATGGCCGGCGACATGATCATCGCTGCACGATCCGCGAAGTTCATCCAGGTGTTCAGCCGCATCGGCCTTGTGCCCGATCTCGGCTCGACATGGCTGCTGCCACGCCTGATCGGCCGTCAGCGCGCGCTCGAATTGATGCTGCTCAACGAGCCGCTCTCTGCGGACACGGCGCATGAGTGGGGTCTGGTGCGGCAGGTGGTGGACGATGCCAATTTGCTGAGTGAAGCGATCACACTCGCCAAGCGGCTCGCGGAAGGCCCGACGCGGGCGCTGGCCGCGACCCGCATGCTGCTCGATGAAAGCGAGCACGCAACCTATGCCGATCAATTTCGTCGGGAGATCGAGATTCAGGCAGACATTCGAAAGAGCGACGATGCGCTCGAAGGCCGGCGGGCCTTCACCGAAAAACGCGCCGCGCGTTTCACGGGGCGCTAGTCACACACTGGACCGGAAAAAGACTGCGCGGAGGCTCCCCTTTTTGGGGCAAGCCTCCGCGCATCTAAGCCATGAACCCACCATCGAGGGGGAATCGGGCATCCATCTGGAGGACGGCTGGCCAGGTTCAGGGCGGGTATTTCGTTAGGCCTGCCAGAACGGCTTGCTGACCTCATCGGCAACGCTGCTCCAGCTCTGGCCGAAATCGTTCAGGTCATGCTCGGACAGCTGAGCCAGGTCACGGCGCTGGCGGTAACGGGCGAGCCAGGTCTTGAGGGTCTCGCCGACCTGCGACAGATCGAACGAAGCATGATGATTCGTCATCGAATGGGTGTGAAGGACTGACATGGTCGGCTCCTTTTGAAATCGTCTGAAAGGGAATATGGGCCGATTTAGCGCTTGCAACAAACGACACTTTGTCCTCAAATACATGAGTAAACGTCATCCGAAATGATCCTTGAGAGCGGCCAATGGCGCGACTCCCTTCCCTCAACGGACTGCGGGCTTTCGAAGCCGCTGCCCGCCATCTCAGCTTCACGCTGGCGGCGTCCGAACTGAACGTCACGCAGACGGCAATCAGCCATCAGATCAAACGGTTAGAGGATGAGATCGGCATCAAGCTGTTCATCCGGAGAAACCGCACCCTCGCCCTCACCCCGGCGGCCAAGGACTACCTCCCCGGCGTGCGCGCTGCGTTTCAAGATCTGCGGCTCGCCACCGAACGGCTCATGCGCAAGGACGACGACCGGGTGCTGTCGGTCTCGACGCTCGCCTCGCTTGCCGCGAAGTGGCTGCTGCCGCGCCTCACCGGCTTTCAGCAGTTGCATCCCGAGATCGATGTGCGCCTCACCACCTCGACCAACCTGGTCGACTTCAGCCGTGACGATATCGATGCGGCGATCCGTTACGGCCGCGGCAACTGGCCGGGACTGCGCGCGGACTGGCTGATGGCGGATGAAGCGTTTCCGGTGTGCAGCCCGGCGCTGATGAACGGTGACAAGCCGCTACGCACGCCGGAAGATTTGAAGCGTCACGTGCTGCTGCATAACGAGAACAACATGGAAGCCTGGCAGGTGTGGCTCACTGCGGCCGGCGCCGATGTCGATCTCTCGCACAATCATAGCCTCACGTTCGATCTGATGTTCATGACCGTGCAGGCCGCGATCGATGGCCTCGGTGTCGCGATCATTCCGAAGCCGTTCGTGCAGGATGACATCGCCAACGGGCGGCTGGTGATACCGTTCAACATCTCACCGCCGTCGGATATGGGCTTCTACTTCGTCTGCCCGCACAACCGGGCAAACGTGCCGAAAACAAAGGCCTTTCGCGACTGGCTGGTCCAGCTCGCGAAAAACTAGTTACGCCGAGTGCGGCATCGTCCAGGCGCGCATCATCTGCCGCCAATACCAGCGGTTGAACGCCATCGCGGCGAACGCCGCATCGACCGGCGTCGTCACGCGCCGCGTGTTGACGCGCGGCACTTCGCCATCACGCTCGTCGGCGACGAGAGAGTCAGCCACGATCGACGGCGAAGGCACTTGCGCGAGCTCGATGATGCCGACGGACTCGCCGTGGCCGAAGGTTAGATGCGCACCGAACTTGCGTGCCAGCGCCTTCATCGGCTCGTTCTCCGATCCGGTGGTGATGCGCACGCGCTCGAAACCGGCGCTGCGGGCTGCGTCGAGAACCTTCTCGAACAGCTTCGAGCCGAGACCCTGACGGCGCACGTCGAGCTCAACGCTGAACGCCATCTCCGCCAGGAAATCAGACGAGGCTTCGGGCTGATGCAGCTCGGCTGCGCCGTGCACCTCACCGTTCTCGGTCAGGTAGGCAACGACAACCGTGCCGTCACGCGCCGACTTGGCTGCATAGGCTTCGATGAAACTGTCATCGACGACACCGTTGAAACGGTTTCGCCGGCTGTCGCGATCAAGCCGCAGCAGGTGGTCCCTCAACAGCGGCATTTCGCTGGGAGAGAGCGTGCGGATGGTACCCTTCAGCGCGGTACCTGCGGTCACGACGTCAGTCATGTGATGCTCCTCTGGTTACCCCCGAGGATGCGTATCGATTCCCTAGGCCCCTAATATTGTGCGCCGCACCAGATAAAGCAAGAGCTGCGACATAATGTATACACAAGCATTTACAATGGCTTATTGATACACAGATCTGTGTTGCAATTTATACATGACGAGCGCAATCAAAGAATCATCTGGGTTTGGGTGACGACCGCCACCAGCTTCCCGTCCGCGGTTTCGATGCGAGTGGTCCAGACCTGAGTGCGTCGTCCCCGGTGCACGGGCGTGGCTGTGGCGGTCACGGTGGAGCCTTCCCTGGCGCCGCCGAGGAAATTGGTCTTGCTCTCGATCGTCGTCGTCCCCTTCGCGTCCGGCGGCAGGTTGATGACCGTACCGACAGCGCCCACCGTGTCAGCGAACGCCATCACCGCGCCGCCGTGAATGGTGTTGCCGGCCGTACAGAGATCGGGCCGCACCACCATCGTCGCCGTCACCTTGTCGAGTTCGGCGGCGACGAAGGTGATGCCCATCATCTGCGACAGCGGCAGCGGACGCGACTTGATTGTCTCCAGCAAACTCACAGGCGCTCTCCTCGATTGTTTTTATTTTGAAAATTATGCGGGTTCGATGCCGCACCACTCGGCGACGAACAGCGCGATGGTGCGGGTGGTCTTGCGTAGCGACTCGATGTCGACGCGCTCATTGAAACCATGCATGCGCTCCGCCTTCGCGCCGAAGCAGAGACTGGGAATGCCCTCGTTCAATCCGTAGAAGCGCGTGTCGGTGAGCGCGGTGAACGCCAGGTCCTGCAGCTTGCCGCCGTAGACATGGCTGTAGGCATCGCGCAGCACCCGCTCCGGCGCATCGGCGTCTTTCAGTTCGTAACCTTCGGAGAGAAAGCCCGACCATTCGATCGTGGGTGGGTTGTTGGCGAGGAAGCGATGCGTGCGCGAAGCTTCGCTCACACAAGCCGCGATTTCCTTCTGACAGTCGGCGACCGACCAGCCCGGCAACACGGCGATGCGGCAGTCGACATCGCACCACGCCGGCACGCTCGACGCCCAATCGCCGCCCTTGATGATGCCCGGGTTGAAGTTGATCGGATGGTCGAGCGCGCTGAACAAATGATCTTTGGCCGCGCGTTTGTTCCACTCAACCTCAAGGCCTTCGAGCGCGTGGATCAGATGATACGCCGCCTTGATCGCGTTCGAACCGACACCGGCTTCGAATACATGCGCCGGGATGCCGCGCACCTTGAGTCGAAACCAGATCACGCCCACCTGCGAACGCACCAGCGCGCCGCCGGTCGGCTCGGGCACGAAGCAGCAGTCGGCGCGATAGCCACGCTGCAAGGTCGAGAGCGCGCCGACGCCGGTGCTCTCCTCCTCGATCACCGACTGGAAGTGGATGCGCGCGGTCGGCCGAAATCCCGCCGCGCCGATCGCATCCAGCGCATAGAGCGCGGCAATGGTGCCGGACTTCATGTCGCCGGCGCCGCGGCCGTACATCCAGCCGTCTTTCACCACCGGCGAGAACGGCGGCGTCTCCCACATGTCGAGCGGCCCCGCGGGCACGACATCGCAATGGCCCTGCAGGATCAGCGAGCGGCCGCCGTTCGTTTTGGACCGATGGGTGCCGACCACCGTGCGCGCTTTGGAGAAGTCGATTTCGACCGGACCGAAACCGCGCAGATCCTTCAGATCGTCGAGATCGATGTGCCAGTCGTCGACTTCGTAACCGCGCTCGCGCAACAGATCGCCGATCATGTCCTGGCACGGTCCCTCCGCGCCGCGCGTGCTCGGGATCGATGCGAACTGCCGCGTGGTTTCGATCTGCCGGTCGAATGCGGCGTCGACCGCATCGACGATGCGGCGCTGAGTGTCGGAGAGTTGCATGGCCTGCCCCTGCTGCGGCGCGCTTGCGCACCATTGAACACGCCGGACGCGGCCGGCTTGGGCCAAGCGTAGCGGGTGTTCATTCGCGCTGACAAGGGCGGAACGGGCAAGGTGCATGCCCGTTATGATCTTCGCGAATCGCGGCTGTGCGATTACCTTGCAGGTCAAGCCTCGCGCGCGGCGCGATGCATTCCAGGACACATCGATGCGCGTTGGTCTGGCATTCAGTCTGCTGTTGGTGATGACGCTTCCGGTCGCAGCGCAGACCGTGTCCAACGAGCGCGACATCGGTGCACTACGTCTCGGTCAGAAAATTTTGGTCGATGACGGCACTTGCCCTGCCGGTCAGATCAAGGAAGTCGCCGGTGCGCGGCTTGCGCCAGGCGGCAATGTCGAGGCGACGCGACAATGCGTGCCCGCCAAGGTTCGGCGGTTCGACAAGCGTTAACTGAAATCGCGTTCGGTTGCTTTGATGGCGGCGCATGTCAGCGCATGTGCTGCGCGTGTAACGCTTTCTCCATTAGTTGCCGTCATGAACCTGTCGCGACGATGCGCCGACATAGCGAGGGCCGCGCGTTGAACGGAGTTGCGCTGCTTATTTTTCGATCAGCGTGCAACTTTTTTCAGTCACTCACTGTTACCCAGAGTATCTGCAGGGGAGTTCTGGCCATGGAAAGAGAATTGCGGGCCGGACACAAACACATCGCCGGTTCGAAAACGACAACGCCGTTGACCGATTCCGGTCATACCGAAATGGCGATGCAAACGCCGTATCGTGCCGATCAATGCGTTCAGCAGATGCTGTGCCGGCTCACCGGCATCTACGAACCGCACGCACCAAAGGTGAGCGCGACCAGCGCATCGATCGCACCGAAACGCGCGATCAATAGCCGATAGACTTCACACGCCTCGTCGCGTAGCCGTCACAAAACAGCAGCACCCGCCCTTTCGGGCGGGTGCTTTTGTTTTGAATCAGAATTGATCGTTCAGAGCAAAGCCCTGAACATCAATCGCAGCAGTCAGCCGGCTCTTCGCAGCACGGCTGCGGGGTGTCGCAGCATGCCTTACCNNGTTACCGGCGTAAGCCACGCCCGTGAGGCCGAACACCGCGAACAGCGCGGCGATAATCCACTTCTTCATCAGTCATCTCCTACTTGGATATTTGAATTGAAACGCATGTCCGTCCGCTGCGCTATCGCGGCGGCGGCACATCCGGCGCAATGTCAATTCCAACGAGTTCATTCACGGCGGCGGCGCCAACGACGGCTGACGCATCAAACCTCACAACCGATACCGGTCGCTCCGGCGTCACCGTCGACTGGCAGCCGATTGCGCAGGACGGACTGCACATCAGGCCGTCACAGCAATCGCTCTTGGTCGAGGGATCCATCAGGCATGGCCGCGCCAACGCTGAGCCCCATGCCGTCAACAGGATTGGCAACACGAGCGCAAAGACCAGGTGCAGGCTGCGGCATCGAACCATGCGCCGATCATAGGGCTTGCGCCCACAGCGCCGAAATCACGAACTCGGGAACCGCCGTGACCACATCGCTAGTTGGTTACGAATTCGCTGCATTTCTCGACGGCCGCCCCGGTCCCCCACGGCATGATCGGCACCGTCGAGGTCGAGTTCTTCGGCGAGCCGTCGATCAGCTTGTCCGAGTAGACCATGTAGACCAGCACGTTGCGCTTGGCGTCGCAGCCGCGGACGATCTGTAGCTTCTTGAAGAACAGCGAGCGGCGCTGCCTGAACATGTCCTCGCCCTGCTCGAACTTGGTTTTGAACTTGATCGGGCCGACTTGGCGACAGGCCAGCGACACGTCCGAGACTTCCTCGGCAAGGCCGAGCCAGCCCTTGAAGCCACCCTTTTCGGGAACCGTGAAATGGCATGCCACGCCCTCGACCTGCGGGTCGTCGACCGCGTAGGTCGCGAGCTTGTCGTTGGGGCTCAGGAACTTGAACACGGTCGAGCGGCGGAAGATCAGATCCGGCTCCTCCGCTGCCTGCGCCGCGCCCGCAAGGGCTGTCACGCCCACGATCGCAGCCAGGGCTAGCGCCCGCCAGTTCAGTGGGGTCGCCAGAGGTCGTTTCAGGGGCATCGTCAGGGTCTCCTTTACCGCTTCGGCGTATATGGGACGCGGTGATTGCTGCCGGAAGCATCTCGGCACCCCCCAAACCAATTTCTGGGGATTCCGGAGTCACTTTTTGGCACCACCAGGCCGAAATAACCGTGCGGCTCTGGCGAACCGGATGGCGGTCTGAGACACTAATGCATTGGTGAATCGAAGTTATCGTACGGGCCGACGGCATCACCGACTGGCCCGAAGTTAGACCCGGGGCTGGGAACCTTGTTGTGACGAACTATTCAACCGACCGTCGCATGTCCGCGCCGTTTTTGGCGCGACTGTCTGTTTTCGTTGGTGCAGGACTGACCGGCCTGATCGGCTTGGGACCCACATCCGCAGCAGCGCAGTTCACCTCACGCGGCGATTGGCCGGGCCTGTTCGCTGACCGCGCGGAGCCATATCCGCAGCGCCCGATCCGTCAACGTCAGGCAAAGGCGAGCTACCCGAAGCTTCCCGACGCGCCGAAGAACGATCTGAAGCCGCAAGGGCCGCTCGTGATCATGGTGTCGCTCGAAAAGCAGCGGCTGAAGATCTACGACGAGCGCGGCCTGTTCGCGGAGTCGCCGATCTCCTCGGGGACGAAGTCGCATCCCACGCCGATGGGTGTGTTCAGCATCCTCGAAAAGAGCAAATGGCACCGCTCCAATCTGTATAGCAGCGCGCCGATGCCGTTCATGCAGCGCATCACCTGGTCGGGCGTCGCGCTTCATGCCGGTGAGTTGCCTGGCTATCCCGCATCGCACGGCTGCATCCGTTTGCCGGCCCAGTTCGCTGCACGGCTATGGAACTGGACCAACCGGCGCGGCGCGCGCGTCATCATCACTCCGGACGAGGTCACGCCGGTCGACGTCACGCACAAGACGCTTGTCGCAATGCTGCCCTCGCCCGTCGCGGACCTGCCTCAGTCGAAATTGCCCGTTCGTACCGCCGACGCCAGCGGCGTACTGCCGGCGATCAAGTCGGATGCGATTGTGTCCGATACCCCGCTGCGTGGAACGACCACCGACGTCAAGGTGGCCGACGACAGCAAACCTATCGCGGCAACAACCGAACCGACGACGATCGAAGTGAAGGCCGATGACAAGGCCGTCGCATCGGCAGCTCCGGTGGACACCGCCGAGAAACCTGTCGAAACCCCGTCGGCCGATGTGAAGGCGGACGACGCCAAACCGGCTGAAGCTGCCGAAACCAAGACGGACGAAGCGAAACCGGCTGAAGCGGCGGCCACGAGCGCACCGGCTCCCGAGGTCAAAACCGCCGATACGCCTGTCGAGATCAAAGGTCCCGAAATCAAGGCAACCGAGCCGGCCGCCGAGACCAAAGCCGCCGAAACAAAGCCAGACGACGCTGCACCTTCGCGCACGGGCACCGTCACGCTCACGATCAACGACGCGCTGAAGGGCTCGACGGACAAGCCGGCCGTTGCGGACGCGCCCACCGAGCCGCAGACGCCGGCGTGGATGCAACTGCCGAAGCGCTCGGGACAGGTCGCGGTCCTGATCAGCAAGAAGGATGGCAAACTTTACATGCGCCAGAACTTCGAACCCGTGTTCGAGGTGCCGGTAACGTTCGCCGACGACAAGCCGATCGGCACCCACGTCTTCACCGTGCGCAAGGCCAGCGAAGACAACACGAGCTTCGAATGGTCGGTCGCCTCGCTCCCCGGCGTCGTCAAGACGCTGGTCGAACGCCAGCCCGGCAAGACGCCGAGCGGCAAGACGCGGATGCGCGACGTGTTCCACTCCACGTTCGGCCCGACGCCGATGACCGCCTCGCAGGCGCTTGATCGCATCAGCATCCCGGAAGAAGCGCTGCAGCGCATCGCCTTCAATCTCTCGGCCGGCAGCTCGATCGTCGTGTCCGACGTCAGCTTCAACACCGGCGGCGAAACCGGCCGCGGAACCGAGTTCATCGTTCCGTTGCGATAGAGCAGGATCCGGACCCGCAGGGCCGCGTTAGCGCAAAGTGTTTCCGATAAGATCATGCTCAAACAAGGCCGTTCACGACAAACTGTACCGGGATAGGATTGCCTCCGGGTGCTGCCGCTGGATAATGCGCGACAGCAGAATCCGGAGGCTGAGATGATTGACCGCAGGCAAACCATGCTGGCCGCGCTCGGCGCGGCAGCGTCGATTGCGGGCTCATCGGCCTATGCGCAGGTTAGCCGCATCACGGCTTACGGCTTTTCGTTTCCGGCGCTGAAGTCCGGCGACATCAAGCTCGGCGACTACGCCAACAAGCCGATGCTGATCGTCAACACCGCCTCGCAATGCGGATTCACTCCGCAATACACCGGCCTGCAGCAGCTCTGGACACAGTTCAGCAAGCGCGGGCTCATGATCATCGCTGTGCCGTCGAACGACTTCGGCGGTCAGGAGCCCGGCGGCGCGGCCGAGATCGCGCAGACCACCGAGAACCAGTACCACATCACGTTCCCGGTCGCGGCCAAGGCCATCGTCAAGGGACCGGACGCGCATCCCTTCTACAAATGGGCTGCGGCTGCGCGCCCATCCGACACGCCGCGCTGGAACTTCCACAAGTACCTGATCGGCCGCGACGGCTACATTGCCGACGTGTTCGCGCACAGCGTTGCGCCGGACGATACGCGTGTCGCGACCGCCATTGCGAAAGCGCTCGCCGACGCTTAAGCCCGCGCTTATGCCGCCTCATGCTTGTCCCCTGTCCGCGCGGCTGGCAGGATGAACGGCCGCTGATGCGGATCAATCTCTCGCGATAGCAGGCATGGCGGCACTCACGTTCGAAGGTTATGTCATCGTCTCCGCCGACGGCATGCTGGCGGATGCCGGTGGTCTCATGCCGGAGTCGCTGAAGTTCGATGCGGATCAGCAATTCTTTTCGTCGAGCCTCGATCGCGCCGATCTGATCGTGCACGGCCGCAATTCGTTCGAGGATCAGCCGAACTCCCCGAAGCGAACACGCATCGTGCTGACGCGCTCGACGCCCGGGCTGGCACGTCATCCGGACAATCCGAAGGCGACGCTGTGGAATCCGGCCGGTGCATCGTTTGAAGACGCCTGCGCGATAGCGGGGGTTGCGTCGGGCACGGCCGCCATCATCGGCGGCCCGGGTGTGTTTGCGATGTTCGCAAACCGCTATGACACATTCTGGCTGTCGGAAGCTGAGCGGGTGCGCGTACCCGGCGGCGAAGGCGCATTTCCCGACGTGCCGCGTCACACGCCACAAGCCATTCTGGCAAGCTGGGGATTGAAGGCGGATGCGCCGCGCATGCTCGACGCGGCGCAGAGCGTGACAGTCACGCCGTGGCGGCGTGGCTAGCGATCAGACGTCCTGATAGCCGGACTCCGACTGGCGCGAACCGCGTGGCATGCCGGCGATCATGAACAGGCCGCCGATCAGCGACAGGTTCTTCAGCGCATGGATCATTTCGTTGGTACGCGCGTCGCCCGTCGCCAGATCCCAGAAGTTATGGAAGTAGTACGTCGCCGCGATCGTGAAGAACACGAGAATGATGGCAAAGAAGCGCGCCCCGAAATTCAGCGCGATCATCAGGCCGCAAATCAGCTCGATGGCGCCCGCCGCAATCGCCAGAATTTGCGCGATCGGCATTTCCGCGGCCGCTTCCAGTTGCGAGGTGTAGGTCGTCAGCACCGCCGGGATCACGACCTTCGCCGAGATCGCCTGCGCCGTGGCCGCAATCTCGAGCAACTTGCCGGCACCGGAGAAAATGAACAGCACAGCAAACAAAATACGTCCGATCGTCAGCATGGCGGCATCACTCCGGGATTCCAGAACGGCTCTAAAAAATTCCGCCTTGCAGAAGCGCCGGGCGGACGGCGCCGACTATGGCCAATAACCAAAAGAAATTCAAACCGGTAGCAAGTCAGTTCCGGCTGATCGAACAGGCGCCGCAGCATACCTGCCGGCAGGGCTATCCAAACAGACGTGTTATCCAAAAAGACTTGGCTGCTGGCGCCCTGCCCGCTCCTGCGCCTCGACAGCGGCGACGGCGGTCATGTTGAGAATGCCTCTGGCGGTGACCGAGGGCGTCATGATGTGGGCTGGACGCGCCGGGCCGATCAGGATCGGTCCGACCGGCAGCGCATCGCCGAGAATCTTGATCATCTGATACGCCGCGTTCGCCGCGTCGAGATTCGGCAGGATCAACACATTGGCGACGCCCTTCAATCGCGAATGCGGCAAGATCAGTTCGCGCGCCGCCTCCGACAACGCGGTGTCGCCCTGCATCTCGCCATCGGCCTCGATGTCGGGATGGCGCTCGATGAACAGCTTGGTCGCGCGGCGCACCTTGCGCGACGACTCGGTATCGTAGCTGCCGAAATCCGAGTGCGACACGAACGCGATCTTGGGCTTGATGTTGAAGCGCTGAACATGAACGGCAGCTTGAGAGGCGATCTCGCACAGTTCTTCGGCCGGCGGATTCTGGCGCACCTGGGTGTCGGCGATGAAGAACGCCCCCTTCGGTGAAATCATCAGCGACAAAGCGGCGAAGTCGCAGACCCCCGGCTGAAAGCCGATGATCTCGCGGATGTGCCGGAGGTGCCGCATGTAGCTGCCTTCGACGCCGCACAGCATCGCGTCCGCCTCACCACGCACCACCGCAAGCGCTGCGATCACCGTCGCATTGGTGCGGATGGTCGTGCGCGCAACATCGGGCGTCGCGCCATGCCGGCCAGCGGCTTCGATATAGGACTGCACATAGGAGCGATAGCGCGGATCGTCCTCGGGATTCACGAGGTCGAAATCCCGTCCGGCACGGATCGCAAGACCAAACCGCTTGATGCGGGCCTCGACCACCGACGGACGTCCGACCAGGATCGGCCGCGCCAGTTTTTCTTCCAGCACGACCTGCGTCGCGCGCAGCACGCGTTCGTCCTCGCCTTCGGCATAGATCACGCGCATCGGCTGCGTCTTGGCCTTGGCGAAGATCGGCTTCATGACCAGTCCCGAACGGAAAGCGAAGCGCTCCAGCACGGCGACATACTCATCGAAGTCTTTGATCTCACGCGTCGCGACACCGGACTCCATCGCCGCCCTGGCGACGGCAGGCGCGATCCGGAGGATCAACCGCGGATCGAAAGGACTGGGGATCAGCGATCCCGGTCCAAAGCCCTGCGCCTCAACGCCGTCGGCGCCACGCGACACCATCTCGGACGGCGCCTCGCGCGCCAGCGCCGCGATCGCATCGACCGCCGCGCGCTTCATCTCCTCGTTGATGCCGGTCGCGCCGACGTCGAGCGCGCCGCGGAAAATGAACGGGAAGCAGAGAACGTTATTCACCTGATTGGGAAAGTCGGAGCGCCCAGTGCAGATCATCGCGTCGGGACGCACTGCGCGGGCGTCGTCCGGCATGATCTCCGGCGTCGGGTTGGCGAGCGCCAGCACCAGCGGCTTGTCGGCCATCTGCTTGACCATGTCTTGCGTCAGCACGTTCGGCGCCGAGAGGCCGAGGAAGATGTCCGCGCCGCCGATGACGTCGGCGAGCTTCCGCTTGTCGGTTTTCTGCGCGTAGACCGATTTCCAGCGATCCATGCTCTCGTTGCGGCCTTCATGCACAAGGCCGTCGATGTCCGTGACCCAGATGTTCTTCTTCTGCACGCCCATCGAGACGAGCAGGTTCAAGCAGGCAAGCGCCGCCGCGCCGGCGCCCGAGGTCACGATCTTGACCTTGGACAGATCCTTGCCGGTCAATTCCATCGCGTTGCGCACGGCCGCGCCGACGATAATCGCCGTGCCGTGCTGGTCGTCATGGAACACCGGGATTTTCATGCGCTCCTTGAGCTGCGCTTCGATCTCGAAGCACTCGGGTGCGCGGATGTCTTCCAGATTGATGCCGCCGAACGTCGGTTCGAGGGCGGCGACCGTATTGACCACCTGATCGACGGTCTTCGCATCGATCTCGATGTCGAAAACGTCGATGCCGGCGAATTTCTTGAACAGAACCGCCTTGCCTTCCATCACCGGCTTGGACGCCAGCGGTCCGATATTGCCGAGACCGAGAACGGCGGTGCCGTTCGAGACGACGGCGACGAGGTTAGCGCGGATGGTGAGCGCGGCGGCTTTGGCCGGATCGGCGGCGATCGCTTCGCACGCGGCGGCGACGCCCGGCGAATAGGCCAGCGCGAGGTCGCGCTGGTTGGCGAGCGGCTTGGTCGCCTGGATTTCGAGCTTGCCGGGTTTTGGGAATTCGTGAAACGCGAGCGCCGCTGCACGCAGATCGTCCGAATACGAAGACGCCATACCGCTTCCCTCCCCGCAGACTTTTATGGCCCCGAAGTTATTGCTCCCGGCCACCGGCCGGGACTTCGGTTGGTTACACTTTACCCGCTCAGTTTTGCGGAAGATTGAGCCTGATATGAAGCTCACGCAACTGCTTGGCGGTCACTTCCGACGGTGCACCCATCAGTAAGTCTTCCGCGCGCTGATTCATCGGGAAAAGCGAAATTTCCCGCAGGTTGGTAGTGCCGCAGAGCAGCATGACAATCCGGTCGACGCCAGCCGCCATACCGCCGTGCGGCGGCGCGCCATACTGGAAGGCACGGTAGAGGCCGCCGAAGCGCTCGACCACGTCGGTCTCGCTGTATCCGGCGATCTCAAATGCCTTCACCATCGTCTTCGGACGGTGGTTGCGGATACCGCCCGAGGCGATCTCGTAGCCGTTGCAGGCGATGTCGTACTGGAATGCCTTGATGGTCAGCGGGTCCTGCGTCTCCAGCGCCTCGAGCTCGCCCTGCGGCATCGAGAACGGGTTGTGCGAGAAGTCGACCTTCTTCTCTTCCTCGCTGTACTCGTACATCGGGAAGTCGACGATCCAGGCGAGTTCGAACCGGTCCTTGTCGATCAGGTTCAACTCCTCGCCGACGCGCGTCCGCGCGAGCCCTGCGAACTTCCAGAACTTTTGCGGATCGCCGGCGACGAAGAACGCGGCATCGCCGACGCCGAGCTTGAGCTGCTCCGCGATCTGCTTGGTGCGCTCCGGGCCGATGTTTTTGGCGAGCGGTCCTGCGCCGCTTTCCTCGCCCTCGCGCCAGAAGATGTAGCCGAGGCCCGGCTGGCCCTCGCCCTGCGCCCACGAGTTCATGCGGTCGCAGAACGCGCGGTTGCCGCCGCCCGGCGCGGGGATCGCCCACACCTCGTTCTTCGGCTCTTCGAGCATGCGCGCGAAAATCTTGAAACCCGAACCGCGGAACGGCTCGGAGACGTTCTGCATGATCACCGGGTTGCGCAAATCCGGCTTGTCGGAGCCGTACTTGCGCAGCGCTTCGGCAAACGGAATGCGCGGCCAGTTCTTTGTCACCGGCTTGCCTTCGGCGAAATCCTCGAACACGCCGGTGATCACCGGCTCCATCGCCGCGAACACGTCATCCTGCGTGACGAAGCTCATCTCGACGTCGAGCTGATAGAATTCGCCCGGCAGGCGATCAGCGCGCGGATCTTCGTCGCGGAAGCACGGCGCGATTTGGAAGTAGCGGTCGAAGCCCGACATCATCAGCAGCTGCTTGTACTGCTGCGGCGCCTGCGGCAGCGCGTAGAACTTGCCCGGATGAATGCGCGACGGCACGAGGAAGTCGCGCGCGCCTTCCGGCGACGATGCGGTCAGGATCGGCGTCTGGAATTCGAAGAAGCCCTGCCCCTTCATCCGCTTGCGCATCGAGTCGATGATCGCGCCGCGCGTCATGATGTTCTTGTGCAGCGTCTCCCGGCGCAGATCGAGGAACCGGTACCGCAGGCGGATGTCTTCCGGATATTCCTGATCGCCGAACACCGGCATCGGCAGTTCGTCGGCCGCGCCGAGCACTTCAATTTCGCTGACGTAGAGTTCGACCATGCCGGTCGGCAATTCCGGATTGTCGGTTCCGGCCGGGCGCTTGCGCACCTTGCCGTCGATCCGCACCACCCACTCCGAGCGCAGCGTCTCGGCGGTCTTGAATGCCGGCGAGTCCGGATCGGCAACGCACTGGGTCAGGCCGTAGTGGTCGCGCAGGTCGATGAACAGCACGCCGCCGTGGTCACGGATACGATGACACCAGCCGGAAAGACGAACCGTTTCGCCGATGTGGCTGTCGCGGAGCGCGCCGCACGTATGGGACCGGTAGCGATGCATGGAAGCCTTCAGAAAATCACGAGAATCGGGCGGGGAATGCCAGCCGCGGAGGGCACGGTTTAGCCGAGCCGCAAACGCCCGGCAACCAAGGGAACCGTTGTTTTTCGAGCAACCGGACGCCGCCTTTGCGGCGGCTTAAATTCTACTCAGTTTCTGGGAGGCGCGGGCTGGATCAACAGCGTCGGCACGCCCGAGGTGCGGTCGCGGACGGTGCAAATCCGCGTCCCCGGTTTCCGGCCGATCCGGACCTCCGAAACGTTGAACCCGGACCCGGTGAGGCGCGCTTGCGCGGCATCGATATCGGCAACCCGCCAGCTTAAGCCCCGGAACGTGTCCGGCCCTTCGCCCGCGCCGTCCTTCAAGCTATGTGCGATCTCGACGATCATGTCGCCGCAGCGGAAGAACATCAGCCGCACGCCCCAGTCCGGATTGCTGCGGTCGAGCGCCATGTCGAGGCCGAGCCGGGCGCCATAGAGCGCGGCGGCCCGTTCCGGCGCCGGCGTGCCGATAACAATGTGGTCGAGGCCGGTAATCGCGGACGGCGCGGTTTCTACCGATCGCGGACGCTCGCCCTGCATTTCGAGAAAGAACTGGCGGATGCCATGGGTCGTCGCTGTCTCCGCGCGCGTGCGCTGCCAGTTCAGCGATGCACCATCGAGATCATTGCGGCTCGTCGTTTCCGCCACTGCCTCCGGATTGAGGCCGAGCCGCGAGAGCCGCCGATGCATGCGCGCGATATCGCCAACGCGAAACGCGATGCTCGCCAGCCCCTCGCCGCGCTCGTCCAGCGCCGCACGCACACGATCGCCGGTCGACCCGGCGCCGGTCGCCGCCATCAGCTCGATCGAGGTATTAGCGAGCGTGAACAGCGCGGTCGCCGCGCCATCGCTGGATGTCTTCCACGCAACCTTGCGCGCGAGAAACGCTTCGTAGTTGGCAACGGCCGCATCGAAATCGCGGACAAGAACGACGGCATGGTCGAGAGATTCAATCATCGGGCACCTTGATATGATGCCAATAACTGAACGCGAGCGCGTTCATGTTGGCAACATCAATGATGCACGCAAGGTATGACGCTCGGGCCCGCGTTCAATCAGTACACTCGCGGTCTACTCGAATTCGCAGACGCGATCGCGAACGGCGGTGCCGCGTTTGATGAGCTTTTGTTCGGCTTCGCAGCGCGGACGCACGTCGAGGGTCTGTAGGTGCGGCTTGACGTTGACGTCGACCGTTCGCAGCGCCTGCACCGGCGTCGGAATCGACATCCGCGGCCGCACCGTCGGCGCAAGCGAGTTGGCAAAGGCGGAACCGGCACCAAAGCCAGCGACGACGGCGGCCAGCCACAGCGCAATGAAAGCCTGTCGGCGCATGTGAAAAAGGTGCTCCGGATTCGTTTCGCAATGCACCTTCGTAGCCTTGCCGGAACAACGGGTTCATTGCGAGTTAGGAGAAATTCGGATTTGCCGGTGGAGCACCCCGGCCGGACCCGGAAAACCTCAATTTCGAATGGATAAATGTCGCGGCTGCGCTTAATAAGCCCGGCATGGAATTGATTACGACCACCGGGGCGCTGACTGCCGTCTGCGACCGCCTTGCCAAGCACAGTGTGATTACAGTCGACACTGAGTTCCTGCGCGAGACCACCTACTACCCCCTGCTTTGCGTCATCCAGCTGGCAAGTGCCGAGGATGCGGTGGTCATCGATGCGCTGGCGGAGGGCCTCGACCTCAAGCCGTTCTTCGACCTGATGGGCAACGAGAGCGTGCTGAAGGTGTTTCACGCCGCGCGTCAGGATATCGAAATCATCTTTCATCGTGCCGGGATCGTCCCGCACCCGGTGTTCGACACCCAGGTCGCGGCCATGGTGCTGGGCTATGGCGACAGCATCGCCTACGATGCGCTGGTCGAGCGGATCACCGGCCACCGCCCCGACAAGACCCACCGCTTCACCGACTGGTCGCGCCGTCCGCTCACCGACGAACAAGCCGCCTACGCACTCGCCGACGTGACCTATCTGCGCGACGTTTTCACAGCACTCGATGCCGATCTCAAGAAGCGCGGACGCAGCGACTGGGTCTCCGAGGAGATGGAGGTGCTCACCTCGCCCCGGACCTACGACTTCCACCCCGAGCGGGCGTGGGAGCGGCTGAAGACGCGCGTGCGCAAGCCGAAGGAGCTCGCGGTTCTGATGGAAGTCGCCGCGTGGCGCGAGGCCGAGGCACAGAGCCGCGACGTGCCGCGCAGCCGCATTCTGAAAGACGACGCCATCGGCGATATCGCCACGCACGCACCGGCGTCGCTGGAAAAGCTGGCGCATCTGCGTTCGATTCCGAAAGGCTTCGAGAAGTCGAAGTGGGGCCAGGACATCGTCGCCGCCGTTCAGCGCGGCATCGCCCGCGATCCGCAGACCCTGCCGCGGCTGGAAAAGCCGCGCGGCTCCGCCAATGGGTCGGCGACGGTGGAGCTATTGAAAGTGCTTCTGCGTATGACGTCCGAGAAACACGGCGTCGCCTCCAAGGTCATCGCAACCGTCGACGACCTCGAGCAGATCGCAATCGACGACGAAGCCGATGTCGGCGCGCTGCACGGCTGGCGGCGGGAGCTGTTCGGCGAAGCCGCGCTTTCGCTGAAGCGCGGCCAACTGGCCCTTGCCGTCGAAAAGGGGCGCGTGATCCGGGTCGACCGCAGCTAGCTGCGGCTGCTCAGTGTTTGACGATTGCCGACGAGCGCCCGACCATCTTGGCGAGCTGCTTGAAGCGGCTGCCGATCCGGTCGGCCGCCAAATCCGCCACCTTCGCATCGAACGCCAGCGTGATCTTGCGGCCGCGCGCGCGGAAATGGGTCGACTGCAGCACGCCGCCGCGCGCCGCTGAAATCAGATGCGCGACGCGGAAGGCCGCGCCGAGCACCCTGGCCCGCTCGACGGCATGCGGGGTCAGCAGCGCCCTCACCTCTTCCGGCGCCTCGTTCTCGATGTTGAGACCGGCGTAGCGATAGTAAATCGCCAGCGCAAGGAATGCGCGGCCTTCATGGCTGATGGCGCCGAAGTGTCCGTTGGTGATGAGGTTGAGCGTCTGCTCGCCGCGATAGTCGGGATGCGCACGCCAGCCGATGTCCGACAGCAGACAGGCGGCATGACGAAGCCTGCGCTCTTCCTCCGTCTCCTTCAGCCGTGCGACACGCACGAAGCTGTTCGTCCACTCGATCAGATCGTCGGCGTGGCGCGGATCGCGCGAGCGCAGATCGTTCAGCGTGCCGGCGGCCGCGATCAATCCGTCTTCCGCGCGCTCGTCGGCGGGCAGCATCTCGTAGAGAAGACCTTCGCGCACGCCGTAGGTCGAGAACACGATCGACTTCGGTTTGGCCACGCGGATGATGTACTCCATCACCAGCGCCGCATAGGTCAGCAGCGGACGCCGCGCATCCGCGACCGTTTCGATGTCGGCAAGGATGTTGGCGGCCGCGAGCCGGCGAAGCCTGCGGACGAAATCGAGCGCGTCATCGGCTGGAATGGTGTAGCCGTGCATCACCCGCAGCGGATAGCCGCTCTGGATGATGTGAATGCGGGCGAGCGCACGCCACGTGCCGCCGACGGCGTAGAAGGCGCGGCCGCGCCCCGCCTTGAGCTGCGGCAGACCCGCGAGATCCTCGCGCACGATCCGTTCCGCGCGCTTGAGCGATTTCTGCGACAGGTCCTGCAGCGCCAACCCGCCGAGCGGCAGGGTCGAGCCCTTGCTGATGCGATGGCCGCGAATGTCGATCAGTTCGAGCGAGCCGCCGCCAAGGTCTCCGACGATGCCGTCGGCCTTGTGAATGCCGGCGATGACGCCGAGCGCCGACAATCGTGCCTCACGGGCGCCCGACAGAATTTCGATCGGCGCGCCGCAGATGCGTTCCGCCTGGGCGATGAAGTCGGGACCGTTCTTGGCGTCGCGGCAAGCGGCGGTCGCAACCGCATACACCTTGCCGACCTTGATCACGCGGCATAGCGCGCGAAACCGCCGCAGCGCGGCGATCGCCTTCGCCACTGCATCGGGAGCCAGCAACCCCGTCGTCTGCACTTCGCGGCCGAGGCCGCACAATGTCTTCTCGTTGAAGATCGGCGAGAGCGAACGCGTCATCGCCTCGTAGACGACGAGACGAACCGAGTTCGATCCGATGTCGATGACGGCGACGCTCTCGTTGACCGCACTCTTGGCAATACGGCGCGCGGGCGACCGCGCCGGCACGAGCCTAGCCTGATTGTGGCTGACGCTCCGAACGGCGCGTAAGACGACGCGGCGAAGATTCCTTAAGCGACTTTCCACGGCCTGACAGACTTGGATTCGTCATAAAGTAGTTATGAACGTTGAAAGACTCGTCGCCTTTCGCGGCCTTCATACGCGTTGACGATCCGTCCGGCAATAACTGCCAGCTTTGCTCGTTGTCCTTCAGATTCGCGACCATGATTTGCTCGAGAACCTGCTGATGCACCGTGGGATTTTGCAGCGGACACAACACCTCGACACGGCGGTCCAGGTTCCGCGGCATCATGTCTGCCGATGAGATATACACAGCTGCCTTGGCACTCGGCAGGCCATGCCCCATTCCGAAGCAATAGATTCGGCCGTGTTCGAGGAAACGGCCGATCACGGATTTGACACGAATGTTGTCCGACAGGCCCGGCACACCCGGCCGCAGGCAGCAGATGCCGCGCACGACAAGATCGATCGAGACGCCGGCTTGCGATGCTTCATACAGCGCGTCGATGATGTCGGGATCGACGAGCGAGTTCATCTTCAGCCAGATCGCGCCCGGCTTGCCGTGTTTGACGTAGTTGGTCTCACCGCGAATGTGTTCGATCATCCGCTTGCGCAGCGTGATCGGCGACACCGCCATCTTTTCGATGTCGCTCGGCTCGGCATAACCGGTGATGAAGTTGAACACCCGCGCCGCGTCGCGCCCGATCACCGGGTCCGATGTGAAATATGACAAGTCTGTGTAAATGCGGGCCGTGACCGGATGGTAGTTGCCGGTGCCGGTATGAACGTACGTGGTCAGGTTGCCGCCCTCGCGGCGAACGACCAGCGACAGCTTGGCGTGCGTCTTCAGTTCGATAAAGCCATAGACGACCTGCACGCCGGCGCGCTCAAGATCGCGCGCCCAGCGGATATTGGCCTCTTCATCGAAGCGCGCCTTGAGTTCGATCAGCGCCGTCACCGACTTGCCGGCCTCGGCCGCTTCGGCCAGCGCGCGCACGATCGGCGAGTTGTTCGAGGTGCGATAGAGCGTCTGCTTGATCGCGACCACATCCGGATCGCGCGCCGCCTGCTGCAGGAACTGCACGACCACGTCGAACGATTCATACGGGTGATGGACGACGAGGTCCTTCGAGCGGATCGCTGCAAAAATATCACCGCCGTAATCGCGCACGCGTTCGGGATGGCGCGGCACATAGGGCGTGAATTCGAGATCGGGGCGATCGAGCCGCGTCAGTTGCGACAGCTCGTTCATGGCCAGCACGCCATCGACGAGCAGAACGTCGTCGTCGGTTGTGGAGAGCGCGGTCTTCACGAACGTGCGCAGCTCTTCCGGCATGGTCGCTTCGATTTCGAGGCGGATCACCGATCCGCGGCGGCGGCGCTTCAGCGCCGTCTCGAACGTGCGCACGAGATCTTCGGCTTCTTCCTCGATTTCGATTTCGGAGTCGCGGATGATCCGGAACGCGCCCTGCCCCTTCACCGTGTAACCGGGGAACAGACGGTTGATGAACAAGCCCGTCGCTTGTTCGAGCGTGATCAGCCGGAACGCCTCGTCCTTGCCGTTCGACGGCAGGCGGATGAAGCGGTCGATCTTGCCCGGCATGCGGATCAGCGCGTTCATTGTCTTGCCGTCGGACTGCCGCATCAGATGCAGCGCGATGGTGAAACCGAGGCTCGGGATGAACGGAAACGGATGCGCCGGATCGATCGCCAGCGGCGTCAACAGCGGGAAGATGTTGTGGAGGAAGTGATCCTCGATCCACGACGTCTCAGCCTTCGAAACGTCCTTGCCGTCGACGAGCACGATGCCGTGCCCGGCGAGAATTTCCCGCAAGTCGCGCCAGATCGTCTGCTGATCGGCGGCGAGCGTCGAGACGGTCTCGTTGATGCGCGCGAGCTGCTCGGCCGGGGTCAGGCCATCGGGACTGCGCTCGACGATGCCTTCGCGCAACTGCGCCTTGAGGCCCGCGACGCGGACCATGAAGAACTCATCAAGGTTATTGGCGGAAATCGACAGGAAGCGAACGCGCTCCAGCGCCGGATGGCCGGGATTGACCGATTCCTCGAGCACGCGGCGATTGAAGTGCAGCCAGGACAGTTCCCGATTGATAAAGCGCTCAGGGCTTGAGGCGATTGCGGAAGCGAGCTCGAGGGCTGGACTTTCCTCATTTGCAGCAAGAGCTTGTGCGGAATCCATTAGACCTCGGCTCATCATGTTTTTGGGGGTCACGCCTGCTTGCTTAAGGTATCCGGACCTTGGGCAAGCGCTATGACGTTTCAATGACATGATGGCCCGTGCCGGCGAGGCGTCAAGCCTCACCGGCGGAGCGGCGGTTCACTGTCGCAGGCTAATGGCGGCCGGCCATGACCCCGCCGTCGACCGGCAATACGGCTCCTGTAATCCAGGATGCTTGTTCGGACGCGAGGAACAGGATCGCTTCCGCCACATCGCGCGGTTGGCCATTCCGGCCCAGCGGATGAAATGCGTTGAACCCGGGGAGCGTCGCCTTGACCTGCTCTTCCGTCATGAAGGTGCCGTAGACGGGCGTCTCCACCACTGCGGGCGCAACCGCATTGATTCTGATCCGGTCAGGCGCGAGCTCGATCGCGAGATTGCGCACCATGGCATGGACACCGGCGTTCGCCGCCGAATACGCCGCGGATGGCGTCGCACCGACCGCCTGCAGTGCCCACATCGATCCGGTCTGAACAATGGCGCCGCCGCCGTTCTTGCGCATCGCGGCCGCTGCAGCCTGAGCCGCAAAAAACTTGCCTTTCAGGATGGTGTCGAGAAACCAGTCGAACTCGCTCTCGTCCAGGTCGAGAAACGGTTTGGGGCGAAACACGCCGGCGTTGTTGAACAGCGCATCGATGCGGCCGAAGCGTTTGACCGCCAGCGCAACGAGCGCACGGCCGACCGATGGATCGGCGATGTCACCAGGGTGAACCGCCACCCGCTCGCCTGACGGGTCAATCTGAGCCGCGGCCGCCGCTAGCTTTGCCGGATCGCGGCCGTTGATCACCACCGCCCCACCCTCGGCCACAAAGCGGCGGGCGACCTCCTGGCCAATCCCCGAACCGCCACCCGTCACCGCCGCCACCTTGTTCGCAAATCGCATCGTCTTCTCCCTATCTATCGATAGATAGGTTATGCCCGGAGACTTGCAGAGGCGTCAATGTCTATCTATCAATAGATAGGCTAACGAATCCGTGAAGGCGATGGCGAACCGGGTCGAGGACATTCTGAACGCAACCGAGCGGCGCGTGCGTGAGGCTGGCTATAACGGGTTCAGCTTTCGCGACATCGCCGGCGATGTCGGCATCACCAGCGCCAGCGTCCATCACCACTTCCCGACCAAAGCGGCGTTGGGCGCGGCTGTCGCACGCCGCTACACCGATCGCTTTCTGTCGCATGTCGAGGGAACCAAGGACGACCGCATCGTCGCGGCTTGGCGCGAAGCCTTTCGCCGTTCGCTGCGCGAGGATGGCCGCATGTGTCTGTGCGGCGTGCTCGGTGCGGAGGCCGGCGCATTGCCCCCGGAGGTGATCGTCGAAGCCAAACGGTTCTTCGAGCAAGGCGTCGAGCGGCTCGGTGCAGCCGATGGCGGCTCTGGCAAAGCGGCGCGCGACCGCGGCTTGCGCATTCTGGCAACGCTCGAGGGCGCAATGCTGATTGCACGTGCGCTCGGCGATCCGGCCGCGTTCGACCGGGCAACGGCCGACCTCCGTTAGACGTCAGCGGTCGCGCAGCAAATCCGCGGCGAGCGAGCGGGTGACAGGCCGGCCAAGCCGAAGGCCCTCACGGTCAAGCAGGTCGACCGCATGCCTTGCGGCCGCAAACGTGCGCTCGATCCGTGTCATCAGGTAGCTGACGAGGCTCTCATCGACCAGCATCTGCCGGTCGGCGCAGAGTTTGACGATCAACGCCCGCAGCAGCGCATCGTCGGGCGACGCGACGTCGATCACCGGCACCGCGCGCAGCCGTGACATCAGGTCTCGCAATCCGATCGGCATCATCGCCGGCGCGGTCCGCGACGTCATCAGCACATAGGCCTCGTCCTGCCGCGCGAGATTCATCAGATGGAACATCGCCGGCTCATCGAGCGCGCCGCGATCGAGGTCCTCAACGACGAGCGCCCCGGTCGAGAGCGATGACGGCACAAGCTCCCGGGTCAGCGCCTGCGCCGAAATCACCCGGGCCCCGGCCCGGTCGGACCAGATCGTCGCCAGATGACTTTTGCCGCAGCCCTCCGGGCCTGCGAGCAGGATCGTGCGATTGGGCCAGTCGGGCCAGCGATCGATCAACGCCAGCGCAACCGCATTGCCATCGCCCTCGAGGAAATCGTCGCGCGACAGCCGCTCTGCGTGCGGCAAAGCCAATGCAAGCTGACGTGGGGGCGCGCCGGTGGCCACTGGCCAACTCCTGATCCTGCGATCCGTAAGACGAATGACGCGAGTCTAGTAAATCGACTCGATGGTGCTCATGTGGCGAACCCACTCGACGAGATAGAGCGAGACCGAAAGCAGCGTCAACACGGTCACGCAGGCCATCAGGATCACATCGAACGGCTCGGGCGACAGCCCGAAACCGAGAGCGGCGAGCACCAGTGCGGCGAACGCGACCTGCGCCACGGTATTGAGTTTCGAAACCATCAGCGGCTTCATCGGGATCGGTTTGCCGAACAGCCATGAAATGATCACGGCGCCGACGATCATGAGATCGCGCGACACCACAAGAATGACGATCCAGCGTGGCACCGCGCCCCAGATGCCGAGCGCGACGTAGATCGAGACCAGCAGCGCCTTGTCGGCGACCGGATCGAGCAGCGCGCCGAGTTCGCTCGACATGTTGAAGCGCTTGGCGAGAAATCCGTCGACCGCGTCGCTGACGCCAGCCACCAGAAAAACGACAAACGCGATCGTCATCTGGTTTGCGGCAATCGCCCAGACGATGACCGGCACCAGCAGAATGCGGCCAAGTGTGATGATGTTCGGGATATTCACGCGACGTTTCAGACCCCCGGCGTTCGGGCTTTGCGCCTTCATTTGCCCCCGTCCTTAAATAGTATATGTGCGCACCGCTGGCGAGGCATTGCACAGCGTCAAATTCCCACGTAACCACCGCCTAAACCGACTGGAAAACGGCATGGCGCACCCCAAAAACGGCCTCTCCTATTCAGACGCGGGCGTGGACATCGACGCCGGCAACCGCCTGGTCGATCTGATCAAGCCGATGGTGCGCGCCACCGCCCGTCCCGGCGCGGATGCCGAGATCGGCGGGTTCGGCGGGTTGTTCGATCTGAAAGCGGCCGGCTTCAAGGATCCGGTGCTGGTGGCGGCGACCGACGGTGTCGGAACCAAGGTCAAGATCGCCATCGAAACCGGCCTGCATGCAGGCATCGGCATCGATCTCGTCGCGATGTCGGTGAACGATCTCGTCGTGCAGGGCGCAGAGCCGCTGTTCTTCCTCGATTACTTCGCCTGCGGAAAACTCGATCCCGAAGCGACCGCTGCGATCGTCGCCGGCGTTGCCGAAGGCTGCCGCGAGTCCGGCTGCGCATTGATCGGCGGCGAGACCGCAGAAATGCCCGGCCTGTACAAGGATGGCGACTACGATCTCGCAGGCTTTGCGGTCGGCGCGGCCGAGCGCGGCACGCTGCTGCCGCGCCCGGACATTGCCGCCGGCGATGCGGTGATCGGCCTCGCCTCCTCCGGCGTTCACTCGAACGGCTTTTCTCTCGTGCGCAAGATCGTCGAGCGCACCGGCCTCGGCTTCGATGCACAGGCGCCATTCGCGCCGGTGATGACGCTCGGCGGCGCACTGCTGACGCCGACCAAGCTCTATGTGAAATCCTGCCTGCGCGCGATCCGCGAGACCGGCGCCGTCAAGGGCCTCGCCCACATCACCGGCGGCGGCTTCACCGACAACATCCCGCGCGTGCTGCCGAAGACGCTCGGTGTGCGCATCGATCTGACGCAAGTCCCTGTGCTGCCGGTTTTCAAATGGCTCGCGGCCGAGGGTGGCGTTGCCGAGCTTGAGCTGCTGCGCACATTCAACTGCGGCATCGGCATGATTGCGGTGGTGAAACCGGATGCAGTGGCGCAGGTCATCGCCGTGCTCAAGGAGAGCGGCGAATCCGCCGTCCATCTCGGCGAGGTGATCGAGGCCAAGGACGACGAGCGCGTCGTCTACGACGGCCACCTCAATCTGGTGCAGTAATTCCATGACTCGCCTGCGCCTCGGTTTTCTCGCCTCGCATGGCGGGACCAGTATGCGCAGCATCGTCACGGCGATCGACGGCGGCGAACTCGATGCCGACGCTCGCATCCTGATCTGCAACAACGCCGATGCGCCGGCGCTTGCGTTCGCGCGCGAGCGCGGCATGTCGGCACGTCACATCAGCGCCAAGACGACGGGCAGCGAGGACGCTGCAGATACGTCGATTTGCGAGGCCTTCAAAGACGCCGGCTGCACCTGGATCGTCATGTCCGGTTATCTGCGCAAGCTCGGCCCGAAAACGTTAAAAGCCTTCGAGGGACGTATCCTCAACATCCATCCCGCGCTGCTGCCGAAGTTCGGCGGCCAGGGGATGTACGGCCGCCGCGTGCACGAGGCGGTCATCGCCTCGGGCGAAACGATGAGCGGCATCACCATCCATCTCGTCGACGGCGAATACGATCACGGCGCCATCATCGCCCAGCGCGACGTACCCGTATTGCCCGGCGATACCGTGGATGATCTGCAACAACGCATCACGGCCGCTGAGCCGTCATTTTTCGTCGATGTGCTCAAACAGATCGCAGGCACCGCCGTCTGAAGCGGGTGTGGCCTCACAACCACACGGTTTGCCCAATGCGCCGCGCGGCCAGTCCACAATCGTTGACCCTCACATCCGGATTCGGGACAATTCCCGCATATGATTTTCAGCGAAAGCGCCGCAACCTGATGAAGCTGGCATCGCGCAGCACACCTGTCATGTACCGCGCCAGGCTCGCCGCGGTGACCGTTGCGCTTTGTTTGGCGAGCAGCGTTGCGCACGCGCAGTTCCTTGTTCCTCCGGCCAACAATCCACCGGTGAACAATCCACCCGCGCAGCAGCCCGTCTTCCCGAACGTGACGGACATGAACAGCCGGCTGGCCGCAACGTCCGCGCTCACCGATCTCGGCACCAATTTTCTGCGCCGGCTCGGCAATCATGCGACGTGGGGCTTCAACACCGCGGCCAACAGCAACCCATCCGGCGCCGGCGCATCACAGAGTACAGCGCCTGCAACGTTCCCGGTGAGAGCCTGGGTTGAAGTTTACGGCTTGACCTCACGCACCGGCGCGCAAGGCACGTTCGTCGGCGACAAGCGCGAAACGGTCGGCGGGGTCGCCGGCTTCGGCGCCACCATCGCTCCGAATCTCAGCGTCGGCATCTGGGTCGATCAAAGCCACACCGGGATCGATGTTCCGCTCGCCGCACAGTCCGCCAAGCTCGATCTCACGCAGGTCGGTGTGAATGCGTCCTACACCGTCGGCGAATGGACGCTCGCCGCCGCCGGTGTGCATGGCTTCGGCAACATTACAGGGCGGCGCGCGACCGCGCTCGGCTTCGCCAACTCCGGCTACAATGGATACGTCGATGCGGCGCTCGCCGAGCTCAGCTATTACTGGAGCATCGGCCAGGGCCGCGTCGTGCCGAAAGCGTCGTTCGAATATCTGCGCGCGGTCACGGATGCATTCGCCGAATTCGGCGGCAGCAATCCGGTGAGCGCAGGACAAGCCACCGCCGAACGCACGCGCGTGCTGATCGGCGCCGAAGTCGGGCATTACTGGATCGTCGACCGGCGCGTGATCGACATCTCCGCCTACGGCAAGTTCGTCGACAACCTGCACCAGAACATCAGCTCGGTGCAGGTCAGTCTCGGCACCAACACCATCGCCGTGCAGGGCGTGCGCGAAAGCCGCTATGGCGCGGACGCGGGCGCATCGCTCTCGGTCGGTCTCACCAACGCGATCCGCATGTATCTCAGCTACGACGGCAAGTTCCGGAACGGTTTCGAGTCCCATCAGGGACTGCTCGGCTTCGAAGTGAAGTGGTGAGCCGGCAGGCATACTGGCCGCAGCGGTATTAAATCCCACCTGCCGGGATTTTTTTGCACGGGAAGCCTCAACGAGCCAGTTGGCAACCTCCGCGACGGCTGCTATCACATCCTGGCTGTGCCATTCTGTCGCATGCTAGCACGATGCCTCGGACGCACAGCCGACGACCAGGACGGGCCCCTCTGGCAGTTCCACAGGAACTGCGATGTCGGACTGGATGCTATCGGATCGGCCCGGATGACATCTGTCTTTGAGAGATTGTGTGTGATCGTTCACAGCCCGGAACACGTTTCCCGGCGCTGCAACGACTTGTCCCTGCCCGATCGGAACCAATCTGTACAACACGCACAACGGACGGGCGCCTGAACCGCCTGTAGTCCGCAGGGAGAACGATCTTGGAAATCAACGATACCGCCTTCTGGCTGGCGCTAGGCCAGATCATCTGGATCAACATTCTACTGTCCGGCGACAACGCCGTCGTCATCGCGATGGCTTGCCGCTCGCTCTCGGATCGCGCCCGCTTCTGGGGCATGATCCTCGGCGCCGGCGTCGCCGTTCTGCTGCGCATCATCTTCACCGGCATCGTCACCACGATCATGAACGTGCCGTACCTCAAGGCCGCGGGCGCAATCGCCCTGTTCTACATCGCGATCGACCTGATCAAGCCGAAAGCGGACGAGCATGACGAAGGCGTCGCCGGCGCCGACACGCTGATGAAGGCCATGGTCACCATCGCGATTGCCGACGTTGTGATGAGCCTCGACAACGTCATCGCCATCGCCGCCGTCGCGAAAGGCAGCTGGCTGCTGCTGCTCATCGGCCTCGGAATCTCGATCCCGATGATCGTCGCCGGCAGCGCCATCGTCATGAAGATGCTCGACCGCTTTCCGGTTCTGGTGTGGGCGGGCGCCGCTCTGCTCGGCTGGATCGGCGGCGATCTGCTGCTGAACGACGTCGGCGTGATGAACTATCTCGGCAAGGATGTCGCACACGCGTGGGAGAAGCCCGCTGCGATCGGCGGCGCCCTCTTCGTTGTCCTGGTCGGCGCGTACCTGTACTACGTCCGCCGCGCCGAAGCGACGGCGAACCAGCACTCGAAGTAACACACAACTCTCGAATCGACGGAAGCCGCGCTCGCAAGAGCGCGGCTTTTGCTTTGCCGCGCGCAGCGCGACAATCGTACGCATGTCAGAATGTCTCACTGCGACTCATCGCGTCTGCCATCGCGCCGCACCTGCAATGAAACGGCAGCTTGGGTTCCACGATGTGCGCAATGCAAGAAACCACTGCAGCGCTTTGACTTCTCTCAAGGCAAACGACAGCCGGAACTGCAGTTGCTCAACGCGAGCGACGTCGCATCGCTTGCGACAATCACGCGCGTGTCAGAACGCCTCACGTCAATTCGTCACATTCTCTGCATGCGTCCTCGGACTACAAGGAATCAAACGCGAGCAAGCGGCGTCCCATCGCAGCGGCGTACGTGACCGCTGCGCCCTGTTCGCAACCAACGGCAAGACGGTGCCAATCGAACTCACAACCTCAAAATCACCCACGCGCTGGGACGGACCGAAGTTCACCCTCGCGATCGCACTTGTCCTCGGAATATGTCTGTTCGGCACGGCAATGTGGTTTCTGCCGCATCCGATCGTGCTGCCGCTGTTGAGCGTCGCGGCCATCGGCGGCGCGATCGTTGTCGCGCTGATCGCGTGGTTGTCCACGCGGCGCGAGAACTCCGTCGATCTCAGTTACTGGGATGTGGTCGGCGCGATGACGATGGTCGGAATCTGCGCGGCCTTACTCAGCGATCCCGAACAGGCGATCCCGCTGCTTGAGCAGCGCCAGAACAAGTAACCGCCGGACTGCGCACATGCTCGAACTGTTCACGCCCCAGGCGCTCTCCGCTCTGGCTCAGGTCATCATGATCGACCTGGTGCTGGCCGGCGACAACGCCATCGTCATCGGACTGGCCGCGGCAGGATTGCCGAAGCATCATCGCCGCAAGGCGATCATGATCGGCATCGGCGCCGCGACGATCCTGCGCATCATCTTCGCGGCCGCGACGACGCAGCTCCTGCAAATCGTCGGCCTGTTGCTCGCCGGCGGCATCCTGCTGTTGTGGGTGTGCTGGAAGATGTGGCGCGAGCTGCAGTCGCAGCATCACGACGCCGAAGATTTGGTGAGCCAGGCTGCGGCCGGCGGCGACGGTGAGCCTGACGCGCCGCGCAAGACGCTCGGCCAGGCGACCTGGCAGATTATTATCGCCGACGTCTCAATGTCGCTCGACAATGTGCTCGCGGTCGCAGGCGCCGCGCGCGACCATCCCTACATCCTGATGTTCGGATTGGTGCTGTCGATCATGCTGATGGGTGTCGCCGCGAGCTTCATCGCCCAGTTGCTGCAGAAGCACCGCTGGATTGCCTATGTCGGCCTCGCCATCATTCTCTACGTGGCCGGCGAAATGATCTATCGCGGCACCAAGGAAGTCTGGCCTGCGGTTGCGTCGATCACGGGCGGCTAGTCCGGAGCAGATCGAGCGCATGAATCGAAACGGGAGCGGCCCTCGCCGCTCCCGTTCGTATTTGATCAACCGCAGACGTCAGATCAGCCGACGATCTCGTTGCCGGCAAAGAACTGCGCGATCTCGATCTTGGCGGTTTCGGCGGCGTCGGAGCCGTGCACCGAGTTCTCGCCGATCGATTTCGCATGCAGCTTGCGGATGGTGCCGTCGGCGGCCTTGGACGGATCGGTTGCGCCCATGACGTCGCGGTAGTTGGCGATGGCGTTCTCGCCTTCCAGCACCTGCACGACGACCGGAGCCGAGATCATGAAGTCGACCAGCTCGCCGAAGAACGGCCGGGCGCTGTGCACGGCATAGAAGGTCTCGGCCTGCTTCTTCGTCATCTGGATGCGCTTCTGCGCGACGATGCGCAGACCCGCCTTCTCGATGAGCGCGTTGACGGCGCCGGTCAGATTACGCTCGGTCGCGTCCGGCTTGATGATCGAAAACGTACGCTCAATCGCCATGAGTGATCCTTACACAGAGGCCTTCGGGAAAGTTCGCGGGCTTATAGCCATGCCCCGGCACGCGGGCAAGCCGCGCCAGCGGCCAAAAGCGCGATTTTGCGGCCCGTTAACGCGCACGGATGACCGCGATGTCACGAAGATGAACCGCAGATGACCGGGTGCGAAAGCGCGCATTCACCTTGAAAAACATCGTTTTCCGGCAATTGAACCCGACAAAAAACCGATGCGACTGACTGGGTACGGGGCGGAGATAACCGCGACGCTGAGGCGCCGCACTAGGAGACCACCATGTTGCGCAAGATTGCATTCGGCTTCATCGCTGCGGCCTCGCTCGGTATCGCGGCACTCGCACCCACCCCTGCTTCCGCCTGGCACGGCGGATGGCACGGCCATCACCACGGGTTCTTCCATCACGGCTTCCGCCCGCACATCTTCATCGGCGGCGGCTACGGCGGATGCTACGTGCGCCGCCTCGTGCTGACGCCGTATGGCTATCGCTATCGTCTGGTGAACCGCTGCTACTGATCCGATCTCGTTTCGATCGGCTTTCGATCAGCCTCCCGAGGAACTGCCCCGGCCCGCGCCGGGGCATTTTTCTTGGCGAATCAACTTCGCAAAAAGTTCTGCATACGTTTGTTACACGAGGCCGGAAACCATCGTCGGCTAACTCCGTTGAATTTGCATAGTTTGAGTAAGCAACGGGAAGGCCAGGACGATGCAACGGGCAACTCATATGGTCGGCGATGCGTCAGTCGACGCGGCGACGAGCCGTGCGGTTTGCGACGGCATCGGGGAGAGGCTTCGCGACACGCTGAAATTCGACGACTCGGTCCCGCCGCAGATCGCGGATTTGCTGCAGCGGCTGGATCGGCAGGACATTGATGGACGAGACGGAGAGCGCTGGGATCACTGACGACCCGCACCGGAATTCGGTGGGGTTGTTTTTGAAGCCATCCCCGGTCAAAACCCGGGGATGCTTTCCATCTCGGACATATCGATCCGGCTTGCCGGCCGGCTTTTGATCGAAGACAGCACCGCGCAGATCGTGCCCGGAGCGCGTGTTGGTCTGGTCGGCCGTAACGGCACCGGCAAATCGACTTTGTTCAAGGCCATTCGCGGCGAGCTGCCGCTGGAGAGCGGATCGATCGAAATTCCGCCGCGCTGGCGGATTGGCAGTCTCGCTCAGGAAGCGCCGGACGGCCCGGAGAGCCTGATCGAGGTCGTATTGAAAGCCGATGTCGAGCGGCACGCGCTGCTCACCGAGGCGGACACGGCGCACGATGCAAACCGCATCGCCGACATTCACACCCGCCTCGCCGACATCGACGCGCACTCGGCCCCGGCTCGCGCAGCGGCGATCCTGTCAGGCCTCGGGTTCTCGACGGCGGATCAGGCGCGCGCCTGTCAGGAATTTTCCGGCGGCTGGCGCATGCGCGTGGCGCTCGCCGCGACGCTCTTCGCGGCGCCCGATCTGTTGCTGCTCGACGAGCCGACCAACTACCTCGATCTCGAAGGCACGCTGTGGCTGGAAGATCACCTCGCGCACTATCCGCGCACGGTGATCGTGATCAGCCACGACCGCGACCTGCTCGATACCTCCGTCGACCAGATCCTGCACCTCGATCGCGGCAAGCTGACGCTCTACAGCGGCGGTTACTCGTCATTTGAGGAACAGCGCGCCACCCGCGAAATGCTCGATGCGAAACATGCGAAGCGGCAGGAGGCCGAGCGCAAGCGGCTGCAGGACTTCGTTGATCGCTTCAAGGCGAAGGCAACGAAAGCCCGGCAGGCGCAATCGCGCGTGAAAATGCTGGAACGGATGAAGCCGGTGACGGCGCTCGTGACCCAGGACGTACGAGAGATTTCGTTTCCCGCGCCGGACAGACTGCTCTCCCCGCCGATCATCGCCGCGGACAACGTCTCCGTCGGCTACGAACCCGGCAAACCGGTGCTGAGCCGCGTCACACTGCGCATCGACAATGACGACCGCATTGCCTTGCTCGGCTCGAACGGCAATGGCAAATCCACATTGGTGAAGCTGCTCGCGGGCCGCCTGCCGCCGTTCGCGGGACAGGTCACACGCGCCGACAAACTCGCGATCGCCTACTTCGCACAACACCAGCTCGACGAACTGGACGAACAAGGCTCGCCGTACGATCACGTTCGGCGGCTGATGCCGGATACGCCAGAATCGAAGATCCGCGCGCGCGTCGGCGCGATCGGCTTCTCCGGCAAGGCCGGCGATACCCAGGTGTCGAGCCTCTCGGGCGGCGAAAAGGCACGGCTGCTGCTCGGGCTTGCGACCTTCTTCGGTCCGAACATGATCATCCTCGACGAGCCGACCAACCATCTCGACATCGACAGCCGCGCGGCGCTCGCCGAAGCCATCAACGAGTTTCCCGGTGCGGTGATCATGGTCTCGCACGACCGCTATCTGATCGATGCCTGCGCCGACCGGCTCTGGGTGGTCGCGAACAAGACCGTCACGCCCTATGACGGCGATCTCGACGACTATCGCCGCGCGGTGCTGGCGCAACCGGATTCGCGTACGCCCGCGCGCGACCGCAAGGCTGACGACGGCAGGACTCGCGCGCAGGACGCGGCTGCGAGCAAAGCGAGTAAACAAAAAATCTCCGCAGCCGAAGCCGAGATCGAACGCATCACCGGCATTCTCGAGAAGATCGACGCGGCACTCGCCCTGCCCGATCTGTTCCAGCGCGAACCGGAGAAAGCCGCGCAACTCAGCAAGGCGCGCGCGAATGCCGCCGCCGCGCTCGAACGCGCCGAAGAAGAATGGTTGATGGCGAGTACATCGTGAATGCGGTCAGCGCGGGTAGCGATCAGCCCGCGCGCTTCTGCTGCTTTTTGGGCTGGCGCTTCGGTTCCGGCGGCGGCTCGGCGCCGCGCTCGACCGACGCGAGGCGTCCGGCTGTGAAGCGATAGATGCCCGCCCGCGGACCGCGCATATAGGTCAGAACCGTCACACGCTCGCCGTTCGGACCGGCGGACACGTTGACGCTGTCGGGCGAACCGATGCCGCGGGCGACTTCGCACTCCGGCTGACCGAGCGCGACCTTGCCGCCCGGCGGTAATGCGGCCGGCTGATCGCTGCCCGCAAGCGCCTGCGCATCCGGCGATGGCCCGAGCCCGGGGCACGCACCATCGGCCGAGATCAATTGATCGGCGGGAACCGGCTTCTCAGGACTGAGCGGCGGCTGCTCGACCGAATAGGTTCGGGTGAGCGCCGACGCCCCCGAAAACCACTGCGCATCCTTCAAGCTGAAATCGGACATGCTGCCGCAGCCGGCAAGCACCGGCCCGAGCGACAGCAAAACCACCGTCGCAGCTGGACGCATTCCTCGAAAACCAGTCACTGGGTCACTCTCAATTCGCCCCACGCGAAAAAAAAGAAGAAACTGCCGTCCAACATCCCATTGCGGCGTCACCATGGCTAGTACCGCCTATCTGAAGTCCCTGCACCACCCCGCGGCGAGTTCAAACGGGGACTTCAGAAGAAAGCGGTATTAGAATTACATGCTTGCTAGTACCCTCGACTTTCCGAAGTTCGTGACAAATGAGTGCTGCAACTGTCTACGAACTTCGGAAAGTGGGTACTAGCCGGCCGATCCTGAAACGATAACAGCATAGTATTATTAACTCAGGCTTGCGACCCCTTACTGACGGCGCTGCCAGCGGCCGCGTTCATCAGGTTGCCAATAGGTCACGTCGAATCCTTTCGCCTTGCAGTCACTCCAGGCCGAACGCGCCGCAGCAACAGCCTCATCGTCCTCGCCGTTGAAAATGAGAACAACGCGCTCATAGGTTGCCGCATCTGCCGGTAACTCCGCACGGTCGACCAGGAAGCGCACGCGCGAGGCGTTGGGATTACTCTCATCGACGGCAAGAACCACCGGCTGATCGGCAGCGTCGCGGTCCCGCCAGGTGCCGTGTGGCAGAAACGAATCGTCACGATAGGTCCACAGATGTGAATCGAGCGCGTCGGCCCGCTCTTCCGATGCAGTCTGGACGGTCACGCGCCAGCCGCGCTCGATCGATTTCTCGATCAAGGGCGGCAGCACGCCGTCCAGTGTCATTCCCTGCAAATGGTAGAACAGGACCTCGGTCATCTATCCTCACGCATGATCTGATCCGAAAACCGGTTCCCGCTTTTCGGGATCATGCGCCTACTTCTTGCCCTCGTAGTGATCCGCGACCAGGCGATCGAGCAAACGCACGCCGTAGCCCGAGCCCCAGCTCGTGTTGATGTCGGACGCCGGCGCGCCCATGCCGGTTCCGGCGATGTCGAGATGCGCCCACGGAATATCGTCGACGAAGCGCTGCAGGAACTGCGCAGCGGTAATCGACCCGCCATTGCGCGTGCCGGTGTTCTTCATGTCGGCGAATTTCGAGTCGATCTGCTTGTCGTATTCGGGGCCGAGCGGCATCCGCCAGACATGTTCGCCGGTGGCGCGGCCGGCAACGGTCAGCCGCTCGCTGAGCTCGTCGTTGTTGGAGAACAGGCCGGCGTATTCGGTGCCGAGCGCGACCATGATCGCACCGGTCAACGTCGCCAGATCGACCATGAACTTCGGCTTGTAGGTCTGGCCGACGTACCAGAGCACGTCCGCCAGCACGAGCCGGCCCTCGGCGTCGGTATTGATGATCTCGATCGTCTGCCCCGACATCGATGTCACGATATCGCCGGGACGCTGCGCGTTGCCGTCAGGCATGTTTTCGACAAGACCGATCGCACCGATGGCGTTGACCTTCGCCTTGCGTGCGGCGAGCGCATGCATCAGGCCGACCACGCAGGCGGCGCCCGCCATGTCGCCCTTCATGTCCTCCATGCTCGCCGACGGCTTGATCGAAATTCCGCCGGTGTCGAAGCACACACCCTTGCCGATAAATGCGACCGGCTGTTCACCCTTCTTGCCGCCGTTCCAGCGCATCACGACCGTGCGGCCCTCATGCGCGGAGCCTTGGGAGACACCCAACAAAGCCCCCATTTTCAGGCGTTTCATCGCCTTCACGTCGAGAATCTCGACGGTGACGCCGACCTTCTTCAGTTCGGCCGCACGGCGCGCGAATTCGGCGGGAAACAGAACGTTCGGCGGCTCGTTGACGAGTTCGCGCGCGATCATCACGCCGTCCGCAACATCGTTGGCCGGCGCGAACGCCTTCTTCACCGCGGCCACATCGTCGACCGCAATCGAGATTTGCGCCTGCAGCGGCTTGTCGTCATCCTTCTTCTTGGTCTTGTAACGATCGAAGCGATACGCGCGCAGACGAACACCCGCGGCGAGCGCCGCCACCTGCGCCGGCTTGATGGCGCCGCCGGGAAGTTCGGCAACAATGCTGATCGTCTCCGCGTTCGCTTTCAGCTTGCCGACGGTCGCGCCGCCAAGCTTGATGAAGTCCTCCTCCTTCAGTCCACCGGCCTTTCCGGTACCGACCACCACCAGCCGGTCGGCCTTCAGTCCGGCGGGAGCCAGGATGTCGAGCGCAGCGGCCTGCTTACCCTTGAAGGCAGCAGCGGCGGCCGCGCGTTTGACCGTTTCTGTGGCTGATCCCAACGCCTTACGGGTCGCCGGGCCGAACTTCAGCGATTCATCGGTGAACACGACAAGAACGCCCTTCAAGGCGGCGGAAAACGGAACGAAGCCGACCTTTACGGCGTCGGGCATGGGCTAAATCCTCCAGAATGGTGGGTTTGACAGGCGGGAACAGAATCCGTTCCGGCCACTATGACGCGTCCGGAACGGCACTGCCAAGCGCGGCCGCCGGACCCAACCACCGCCGCTCCATCACCTTGGCGCGAGTTTGGGTTCCAAACCGGCCGTTTGGCGTGTCCCCAAAGCCACGATTCGGCAAATATTAACCATGGTTAAAGGCCGGTCACGGATCGGCCATTTTGTTGAACAATCAATGGGATGGTAATGAGAAGATCGAAAGCCGGATAATTCGTTCAGGCGCCGTTGGGGATGGCCCGCAAGGGCCTTGGCGCGCGCACCGCGCAACCGGCTTTGGGGATGGGACGTCAAGGATCGATGGGGTCGATCGACAAGTACATATTCCGCACGACGCTCGGCGCGTTCGTGATGGTGCTCGTCAGCTTGACCGGCGTGATCTGGATCACGCAGGCGCTGCGCGGCATCGACCTGATGACGAACCAGGGCCAGACCATTCTGGTTTTCCTTGGCGTCACCGGATTGGCGATCCCCGTGCTGGCGCTGATCATCGCGCCGCTGGCGCTGATGATCGCCGTTGCCTACACGCTGAACAAGCTGGCGACCGACTCCGAAGTCATCGTCATGAACGCCGCCGGCCTGCCGCCGTGGGGACTGTTCCGGCCGTTCCTCTACGCCAGCATTACCGTATCGCTCGCCGTCGCCGCGCTTGCGTTCTACATCGCGCCTGACGGATTGCGGCGGCTGAAGACGTGGAATACGGAAATCACCGCCGACGTGATGGCCAACATCCTGCAGCCCGGCCGCTTCACTCAGCTCGAGCCCAATCTCACCATCCGCATTCGCGAGCGCCTGCCCGGCGGTCTTCTGAGCGGCATCTTTGTCGACGATCGCCGCGATCCGAAAGAGCGCCTCAGCATCGTCGCCGATCGCGGCACCGTGCTGAAGAACGACAAAGGCACGTTCCTTATTCTCGAATCCGGTAACCTGCAGCGCTTCGAGATCGGCAAACGCGATCCTGCTCTCGTCGCGTTCACCCGCTACGCCTTCGACATGTCGAAGTTTGTCGGCCAGACCCAGGCCGTGACGTACAATCTGCGCGAACGGTATCTGACCGAGCTGTTGGCGCCGCCTGCAGACGATCCCATCTACCAGCAAGTTCCACAGCGCCTGGATGCGGAGCTGCATGACCGGCTGATGTCGCCGATCTATCCCCTCGTGTTCGTGTTGCTGACGTTCGCTTTCCTTGGCTCGCCGCGCACCACGCGCCAGAGCCGCAGCTTCTCGATGGTCAGCGCCATCCTCGCCGTGCTGATCCTGCGCATTGGCGGTTACGCGTTGTCGGTGCTCTCCACCTCGGCGGCATGGGCTGTTCCGCTGCAATATGCCCTGCTGCTTGCGACGAGCGGTGTTTGCCTCTGGATCATCCTGCGCTGCATCGCCATCGAGCCGCCCGCAAAGCTCCTCGAATCCGTCAGGCGGTTGAGCGCACGGTTGTCGCGTCAACCGGCGACGGCGTGAGCGGAGCCTCGTCATGATTGCCAACACGCTCGCGCGCTACTTCGCCACCCGCTTCGTCTTCGCGGCGATCGCCGTGTTTTCCGGCATTTTCCTGCTGATCGTATTCGTCGATTACATCGAGATGTTGCGGCGAACCTCGAGCTTGCCGTCGGTTTCGGCGATGTTGGCTTTGCAGACCTCGCTGTATCGCGTACCGCAACTGCTGGAACGGCTGATGCCGTTCTGCATCCTGGTCGGCGCGATGTCCTGTTATCTCTCGCTGTCGCGCAAGCTCGAACTCGTGGTTGCGCGCGCGGCAGGCGTATCGGCGTGGCAGTTCATCACCCCTGCGCTGCTGAGCGCGCTCGTGCTCGGCGCATTGGCGACCGCGGTCTACAATCCGATGTCGGCCAATCTGCAGGAGCGCTCCAAGCAGATGGAAGCGGAGATGTTCGGCGGCACATCCGCGAGCATGCAGGATGCGGCAGGTTTCTGGATCAATCAGGCGACCTCGGAAGGTCAGGCCATCATTAACGCCGCGAACAGCCAGGCGCAGGGTCTGCGGCTCAGCGGTTTGACGATTATCCGGTTCGAGCCGAACAATGCGTTCAAGGAACGAATCGAGGCCCGGGAGGCGACCCTCGAACCCGGCCGTTGGCGTCTGAAAGAGGTGCGCCGCTACACGCTCGACAATCCGCCGGTACTCCAGCCGGAGGTGTTTCTTGCGACGAATCTGACCCCGGCACAGGTGCGTAACAGTTTTTCGACACCCGAAACTGTGTCTTTCTGGCAACTTCCCGAATACATCAAGTCTTCGGAAAGCTCAGGCTTCGCCACTGCAGGTTATCGGCTGCAGTACCAAAAGCTGATTTCGCGGCCATTTCTGCTGGCTGCGATGGTTATGCTGGCGGCCGCGGTAAGCTTACGCTTCTTCCGCTTCGGCGGCGTGCAGAAGATGGTTTTGAGTGGCGTGGCAGCGGGCTTTCTGCTCTATGTTCTGTCGAAAGTAACTGAGGATCTGAGCAAGGCCGATTTGATGCATCCAGTCGCGGCTGCGTGGCTGCCCGTTGGCGTGGGCGGCCTCGTTGGTCTTTTGGCCTTGTTGTACCAGGAGGACGGGTAGTGGCAGTCGTCGCCGCCCGGAGGGGAAGTTTGGCCGGACGCAGGTTGCGCATGACGATGCGCGGCCCGTATTGCGCTGTGCTGACCCGATCGCTTCTGGGGATCGCGTTCGTGGCTCTCGCAGCGCTCGCGTTTGACGCTGCGACCACCGCTCCGGCCAACGCGCAGGCCGGCGTCGTGTTCAATCCGCGGCCGCCGAAACCGCCGCCGCCGCGGGTTCAAAAAACCAACCAGATGCTCGTGCAGGCGATCGAGCTCGACTACGACTACACGAACCAGCGTGTCTCCGCGGTCGGCAACGTTCAGATCTTCTACAACGGCCAGACGCTCGAAGCCGACAAGGTCGTCTACGATCAGAAAACCAAGCGCCTGGCGGCCGAGGGCAACGTCCGCCTGACCGACATCGACGGCAAGATCACCTACGCCAATTTCCTCGACCTCAGCGACGACTATCGCGACGGGTTTGTCGACTCACTCCGCGTCGACACCGCCGATCAGACCCGCATGGCGGCGACGCGCGCCGACCGCACCAACGGCGAGTTCACCGTTTTCCAGAGCGGCGTCTACACGGCGTGCGCGGCCTGTAAGGAAAATCCCAAGAAGCCGCCGCTGTGGCAGGTCAAGGGCGCACGCATCATCCACGATCAGGGCGAGAAAATGCTCTACTTCGAGGATGCGCGGCTTGAGTTCTTCGGCGTTCCCCTCGCCTACCTGCCGTACTTCTCGACGCCCGATCCGACGGTGAAGCGCAAGAGCGGCTTCCTGTCGCCGCACTTCTCGTCGAACTCGCGCAACGGCGTCGGCGTCGAGACGCCCTACTTCTTTGCGCTGGCGCCGGACTACGATCTCACGGTGACGCCGCGCTTCATGACCAAGCAAGGCGTGCTGGTCCAGGGCGAGTTCCGGCAGCAGCTGATCAACGGTTCGTACAACATTCGCGCTTATGGCATTCAGCAGCTCGACAAGGGCGCATATGTCGGCACGCCCGGAAACCGCGACTTCCGCGGCGCTCTCGACAGCAAGGGCCAATTCTCGATCAACGACAAGTGGGTCTGGGGCTGGGAAGGCGTGCTCGTGACCGACACGGCGTTCTTCCGCGACTACCGTCTGTCGGTGTTCAAGAACCAGCTGAATGCGTTTCTTGTCACTCCGACCGAAGGCATCTCGCAGGCCTATTTGACCGGCATCGGCAACCGCAGCTTCTTCGACGCGCGGGTCATCCACTATCTCGGTTATTCAGCATCGGACGTGCAGAGCCAGATCCCGGTCATCCATCCGGTGATCGACTACAACAACGTCCTTAACCGCAACATCTTCGGCGGCGAGATCAGCTATCGCGGCAACTTCACCAGCCTCACCCGCGGCAGCGCGGCGTTCGAGGCAATCTCGCCGCTGGCGCTGGCAACCGGCGCCTGCTTGCCGTCATCGCCCGATCCAACCGTGAAGATTCCGGCGAACTGCCTGCTGCGCGGTGTCGCCGGCACCTACACGCGACTGTCGGGTGAAGTGACCTGGCGGCGGTCGTATACCGACACCGCCGGCCAGATCTGGACGCCGTTCGCATCGCTGCGCGGCGACCTGGTCGATGCCTCGATCAAGAGCGATCCGGGAACGACGAATTTCCTGCCGTCCGGCGGCACCCAGGTTGCGCGGGTGATCCCGACCATCGGACTTGAATACCGCTATCCGTTTATCAACGTGCAGCCGTGGGGCACGACCACGGTAACACCGATCGCGCAGGTCATCGTCCGGCCGAACGAGAGCTATATCGGCCGGTTGCCGAACGAGGATGCGCAGAGCCTCGTCTTCGACGACAGCAACCTGTTCAGCGTCAACAAATTCTCGGGCTGGGATCGGGCCGAGGGCGGCGGCCGTGCCAACGTCGGCGTGCAGGCGACGACGCAATTCGATCGCGGCGGCTCGATCAACATGCTGTTCGGTCAATCCTACTCGCTGTTCGGCCGCAACTCGTTTGCGACGGCGGACATCACGAACACGGGTATTAATTCCGGCCTCGAAACGTCGCGTTCGGATTACGTCGCCCGCCTGCAGTATCAGCCGAACCGGATCTTCACCTTCACAACTCGCGCCCGCTTCGACGAGCGTAACGGCGACATCCGGCGGTTTGAGGCACAGGCCGCGGCAAGCTTCGACCGGTGGTCGGTCACAGCGATCTACGGCAACTACGACCGTCAGCCGGAGCTCGGCTTCCTGAACCGCCGCGAAGGCGTGCTGGCCAGCGCGTCGTTCAAGATCAACAGCAACTGGCTGGTGTCGGGCAGCTTCCGCTACGATCTTAATACCAACAAAATCAATCAGTACATCATCGGCGCAGGCTATATTGACGACTGCTTCGTGCTGGGCGTGAACTATATTACGGACTACGCCTACAACATCGGAACGTCGATCAGAACCGACCACCGCGTCACCTTGCAGATTGGGTTGCGCACGATCGGTGCCTCGACGCTGTCGCAGTCGACAAGCACCTCAGGCGGCTTGTGATCCTCTTGACGAAGCTACAATCGAACTTTGGGTACAGCGGCCGTTGCGGCCGAAGGGAAAGCCGGAAGTCTCGGGCACGGACAATGTTACCAGCGAAGGTCGCGACATTCTTTCGCCGATACGCGTTTGCCGTCGTAGTCACGGCGGCAATCGGCGTTGCCCTGCCCGCGCAGGCCCAGTCCATTGCCGTGATCGTCAACGGCGAGCCGATCACCAACTACGACGTCGATCAGCGCTCCAAATTCCTCACCCTGACCACACGCAAGACGCCGCCGCGCAATGAGGTCGTGCAGGAGCTGATCGACGAGAAGATCAAGGTCAAGGAAGGCAAGAAGTACGGCATCGAATACGGCGCGACCGAAGTCGACAGCGCCTTCGCCAATATGAGCTCGCGGATGCGGCTGACACCCGATCAGCTCGCCAAATCGCTCGAGTCCCAGGGCATCCGGCCGGACACGCTGAAGAGCCGGATGAGGGCCGAACTGGTCTGGGGCAACCTCGTCCGCGGCCGTTTCCGCCAGAGCCTCTTTGTCGGGGAGAAGGAATCCGATTCCAAGATCGAAGTGACGTCGGACAAGGATAAGGACGCCAATTTCGAATATCAGATGCGGTCCGTCGTGCTGATTGCAGCCCGCGCTGATTCCGGCACCCTCGAGCAGCGGCGCAAGGAGGCCGAGGCATTGCGCTCGCGCGTGCAAAGCTGCGACGATGCCGTCAGCCTGTTCCGATCCATGCGGGGCGCGGCGGTGAAGGAATTGATCATCAAGACCTCGGCCGATCTGCCGCCAGCCTTGCGCGAGATTCTCGACAAGACCACCGTCGGCCGCCTGACGCCGCCGGAGGTGACCAAGCAAGGCGTCGAGATGGTCGCGCTCTGTAGCCGCAAGCCGACCACCGCCGATACGCCGCAAAAGCGCGAAGCGCGCGACAAGCTGTACCTGCAGAAGTTCGAAGCGAAGTCGAAGGAATATCTCGCCGAGGTCCGCAAGGCGGCGATGATCGAATATCGCTGACATCCCGATGACGAAGCCGCTTGCGCTGACGATCGGTGAGCCTGCGGGGATCGGCGCCGACATTACGATCGCTGCCTGGCTGCAACGGACAGAGATCGGCTTGCCGCCGTTCTACCTGATCGGCGACGAGGAATTCGTCGCCGCGCGCGCCAAGCACCTGGGCATCGCCGTCCCCCTCGCAACCGTCAAAGCCGAGGATGCCATCGCGGCGTTTCCAAACGCGCTCCCTGTCGTTGCCAGCGGCGTCCGCGCGACCGCCAAGCCGGGCCAGCCCGACACCACCAGTGCGCCTGCGGCCATCGCTGCGATCCGCCACGCGGTCAAGGACGTGACCCAGGGCCGCGCCGCGGCTGTCGTCACCAATCCGATCGCCAAGTCGGTACTGTATGACGCTGGCTTCCGTCACCCCGGCCATACCGAATTTCTGGCCGAGCTTGCCGTCGTGCACGGCGAGACGCCGCTGCCGGTGATGATGCTGTGGTCGCCACAGTTGGCCGTGGTGCCGGTGACGATTCACCTGCCGCTACGCGATGCGATCGACAAGCTCTCGGCGGACCTGATCGTCGCCACCGCGCGCATCGTGGCCAAGGACATGCACACGTATTTCGGTCTTGCGAAGCCGCGGCTCGCGCTTGCGGGGCTCAATCCGCACGCCGGCGAAGGCGGCTCGCTCGGCAAGGAGGACCAGGCCATTGTCGCGGTGGCCGTCGAGAAGCTGCGCAGCGAAGGCATCGACGCCCGCGGCCCTCTCCCGGCCGACACCATGTTCCACGCGGCCGCGCGCAAGACCTACGATTGCGCGCTGTGCATGTATCACGACCAGGCGCTGATCCCGATCAAGACCATCGCCTTCGACGATGGCGTGAACGTCACGCTCGGCCTGCCGTTCATCCGCACCTCGCCCGATCACGGCACGGCCTTCGACATCGCCGGCACCGGCAAGGCCAATCCCGCGAGCCTGATCGCCGCCCTGAAGCTCGCAGCCCGCATGGCAACCAGCCGCCCCGCATGAGCGCCATCGACGATCTGCCGCCGCTGCGCGAGGTGATCCGCAAGCACGGACTCTCGGCACGCAAATCGCTCGGGCAGAACTTCCTGCTCGACCTGAACCTCACCGCGCGCATCGCCCGCGCCGCCGCGCCGCTCGAGGACCGTACCGTGATCGAGATCGGTCCCGGTCCCGGCGGTCTCACCCGCGCCCTGCTGGCGCTCGGCACGAAACGCGTCATCGCCATCGAGCGCGACGAACGCGCGATCCCGGCGCTCGAAGAGATATCGGAGCGCTATCCGGGCCGGCTCGAGATCGTGAATGCAGATGCGATGACCTTCGATCCGCGCCCGCTGCTCGGCAGCGACAAGGCAACCATCGTCGCCAACCTGCCCTACAATATAGCCACGCCGCTCTTGATCGGCTGGCTCAGCGTCGAGCCATGGCCGCCCTGGTTCGACATGATGGTGCTGATGTTTCAGCGCGAGGTGGCCGAGCGTATCGCCGCGCGCGAGAACGACGAGGCCTATGGCCGCCTCGCAGTGCTCTCGAACTGGCGCACCGAAACCAAGATCCTGTTCGACATTTCGCCGAGTGCCTTCGTACCGCCGCCGAATGTCACGTCGTCCGTGGTGCGGCTTATTCCGCACAGCGAACCTGAGCCCTGCGATCGCAAGATGCTGGAGCGCGTGTCAGCCGCCGCCTTCGGTCAGCGGCGCAAAATGCTGCGGCAGAGCTTGAAATCGCTGGGCGTCGATCCGGCGCAGATTGCCTCCGCCGCAGGCATCGATCCGACGCGGCGCGCCGAAACGATTCCCATCTCCGGTTTTGTTGCCATGGCGCGTGAATTGGCGGATATACAGGCCGCAAAAACAAAACCCGAGTGAGGAGAAATGCTCATGGCGCGTATGGTTCGCCAATCGCTGGTCAAGTTCGATGCGCCGTTGTGCGAGACCATTATCGATACGCCGAAGCCGAAAGGCGCCGAAGTGCTGGTCAAGATCGACCGCTGCGGTCTCTGCCACTCCGACCTCCACATCCAGGACGGCTACGCCGACATCGGCGGCGGCAAGAAACTCGACACCACGCGCGGCATGACCTTGCCGTTCACGCTCGGCCACGAGATCGCCGGTGTCGTCGATGACGTTGGCCCCGATGCGCCGAAGGATCTGGTCGGCAAAAAGTTCGCGGTGTTTCCGTGGATCGGCTGCGGCCAGTGCCGCGATTGCCAGAACGGCGATGAGAATCTCTGCGCACGCAATCGCTTCCTCGGCGTCTCCATCGATGGCGGCTTCGCCAGCCACGTGCTGGTGCCCGACGCGAAGTACCTCATCGACTACGGCAACGTGCCGGGCGATATGGCCGCGACCTTGATGTGCTCGGGCATCACCGCCTACGGCGCGCTGAAGCGCCTCACCGACCGCCCGCGTCAGCGCAATCTGCTGCTGATCGGCCTCGGCGGTGTCGGCATGATGGGTCTGTCGATCGCACCTGCCCTGTTCAAGCAGCCAATCTCGGTCGCCGATCTCAGCCCCAATGCGCGAGACGCAGCACTGAAGAACGGCGCGGCCGCGGCTTACGATCCGTCGGAAGCGGATGTCGCCAAGCGCATGATCAAGGAAACCGAAGGCGGCTTCGACTGCATCGTCGACTTCGCCGGCAGCGAGAAGTCGATGGCGTTCGCGACCTCCGTCGTGGCACGCGGCGGCAAGATCGTGGTGTCAGGCCTGATCGGTGGCAACTTCAGCATCCCCACGGTGCAGTGGATCTACAAGCGCATGACCGTCGAAGGCTTCATGACCGGCACGCTCGCCGAAGCGCAGGAATTGATGGCTCTGGCGCGCAACGGCAAGGTCAAACCGGTGCCGATGAAGCAGGAGCCGATGACGGATGTGCAGAAGTGGATTGACGAGTTGCGCGCCGGCAAGGTCGTCGGCCGCATCATGCTGGTAAACTGAACGTCACGGCAGAACGGCAATCGAGGCGCGTCTTGCGGGACGCGCCTTTTACTTTTCCAACTGCTTCTGCAGGTTGCGGACGAACTCGGACAGCCCCGTCCGGCGATCGCGCTTGAGCCGCTCGGACTTCAGGATCGACTGCACTTCCGCGAACGCTTCGTCGATGGTGTGATTGACGACGATGTAGTCGTACTCCGCCCAGTGACTCATCTCGTGACTGGCGCGATCCATCCGCCCGCGGATGACCTCGGCGGAGTCCTGCGCGCGGGTGTGCAGCCGCTTTTCCAGATCGGCAGCGGATGGCGGCAGGATGAAAACGCTGACCACATCCTTGGACGCCTTCTCGCGCAGCTGCTGCGTGCCCTGCCAGTCGATGTCGAACAGCACGTCACGGCCTTCCGACAGCGCCTTTTCCACCGGCGCACGCGGCGTGCCGTAGGAATTATCGAACACGGTGGCGTGCTCCAGCAGCTCGCCGCCCTTCACCATCGCCGCAAAACGCGCCTTGTCGACGAAGAGATAGTCTTGTCCGTCGATCTCACCCGGCCGCATCGGCCGCGTCGTGGCCGAGATAGACATGCTCAGTCCCGGAACTTTGCCCAGCAGCATGCGCGAGAGCGTCGTCTTGCCCGCGCCCGACGGCGACGACAGCACGAACATCAGCCCGCGACGTTCCAGATTGCCGTGCGCTGCCATGCTCACTCCAGATTCTGGACCTGTTCGCGGAATTGCTCGACCACGTTCTTCATCTGCATGCCGGTGTTGGTCAGTTCGAGATCGTTGGACTTCGAACAGCAGGTGTTGACTTCGCGGTTGAACTCCTGCGCCAGGAAATCGAGCCGGCGGCCGATCGCGCCACCCTTTCCGAGCAGCTCGCGCGCCTGCGCCACATGCGAGGCGATGCGATCGAGCTCCTCGCGGATGTCGGCCTTGGTCGCGATCAGCAGCGCTTCCTGATGTAGCCGGTCCGGATCGAACCGTTCTGACGTTTCAAGCAGTGCCGCGATCTGCTCCGCCAGCCTGGCCCTGATCGCGTCCGGCTTGCGGCCTGGCGTGGCCTCGGCGGCGCGGCTCAGCGCTTCGATTTCGTCCATCCGCTGCGCCAGCACCTGGCCGAGCGTCGCTCCCTCGCGCGTGCGCATCTCGACCAGCGCGGACAGCGCCTGCTCGAAGCTCGCGGCGACCGCCTTTCGTGCGGCCTGTTCTTCCGCTTCATCGGTCACCGGCTCGGCGACTTCGATCACGCCCTTGATGCCGAGCAGCCCGTCGACACTCGGCGGCGTCGCGCCGGTACGCGCGGCGATATCGGCCGACAGCTTCACGATGGCCGCAAGCACGTCCTCGTTGATACGGACGGCGCCCACGGCGTCGGCGCGTTTCATGGTGAGGTTGGCGTAGACCGTGCCGCGCGAAAGACGCTCGGCGGCGCTCTTGCGCGCCAGCGCCTCGATCTCGTCCCATCCCGGCGGCAACCGCATGCGGAAGTCAAAGCCCTTGGCGTTGACGGACTTCAGCTCCCATTCGAAGGCGTAAGGCCCGCTGGTGCCATGGCTTCGGGCGAAGCCGGTCATGCTCGACAGCGCCATCGGCGCGATGCTCCGGATCGGACGTGAGAGACGATAACGGCAGCGACTCGCTGTCACTGCCGCGAAAACGGTGGAGTTATCGCACGTTGCCGGGCGCGATCAACCGCCCGGCGGCATCACTGGGTGGCGGAATTGCCCGATGCGGGCTGCTGCGCCGTCGGGGCGCGCTTCTGCTTCTGCCCCGCAGGCGCTGCCTGTGCGGGCGCGCCGGCGCGGGAGGGATCAGCCGGCGCGAAGGCGGTCGGCGCGGCTGCTGCGGGAGCCGGTTCGTCGGCGGGCTCGACCGTATCGTTCTGCTGCCGCTCGAGCTGACGCAGCTTGGCGACATTCTTCTGGTGCGCGTCGTAGGTCTCGGTAAAGGCGTGACCGCCGGTTCCGTCGGCGACGAAGAATAGGTCGCGTGTACGGGCCGGATTGGCGGTGGCTTCAAGCGAGGCGCGGCCCGGATTGGCAATCGGGCCCGGTGGCAGACCATCGACGACGTAGGTGTTGTAGGGTGACGGCTGCGTGATCTCGCTGCGCTTGATCGGACGGCCGAGCGTTCCCTTGCCGCCGACGAGGCCGTAGATGATCGTCGGGTCGGACTGCAGCTTCATGCGCTGTCGCAGGCGATTGCTGAACACGGCAGCCACGCGGCTGCGCTCGTCGGCGCGGCCGGTTTCCTTCTCGACGATCGAGGCGAGCGTGACGAGCTGTTCCGGCGACTTCACCAGGATGTCCGGATTGCGGCGTTCCCAGATTTCGGTGAGCGCACGCTTCTGCGCCTGCTGCAGACGCTGGATCATCTGATCGCGCGTCGTGCCGCGGGTGAACTTGTAGGTCTCGGGCAATAGCGTGCCTTCGCGCGGCACTTCCTTGATGCTGCCGGACAGAATGTCATTCTCCAGCAGCCGCGCCACGATCTGCTCGGAGGTCAGGCCTTCGGGGACGGTGAGATTGTGCTGCACCACCTTGCCTTCGACGATGACGTCGATCACGTCGCGCAGACTGGCCTTCTTCTGGAACAGATACTCGCCGGACTTCAGTTCGGAGCGAGCCTTCAGGGCGGTGACGCCGCCGAGGAAGCCCCAGCGGCTGGTGTCGATCACGCCCTCGCGGATCAGGATATCGGCGATATCCATGGTACCGAGTTTGGTTGGAATGTTGACGATCTTGTCCGCCTGCAGCGGCCCCGGCGCTTCCAGCATCTGGCGGCCGTAGATGTAGGCGCCGCCGGCACCGATCATCAGCAGGATGACAAGCGTGAAGATGGCATTGCCGACGATGACAAACGGATTACGCGCGCGCTCGGACCGGCGCGGTTGAGGCACCTGCTCGGGCTCCAGCGCAGCACGCGGGCTCCGCGGCGAAATGGGCGGCCGTTCACTCATCGATACAAACCTGACCCTGCCGATCCGATCGTCGCGAGAAGCCGTCCCTTGCCGCCCGCGGTGTAAATTCGCCCGTCATGACCAATATCGCTGAATACGGCAAAACGGTGGATTCGTTCAAAAACATACACTTAGTTTGTTACGCGCCGCAGAATCAACGAGGTGTTTGTACCGCCAAATCCGAACGAATTCGAGAGCGCCACATTCACTTCGCGCTGGCGCGCCTTGTGCGGCACGAGGTCGATCGCGGTTTCGACGGACGGATTGTCGAGATTGATCGTCGGCGGCGCCACATTGTCCCGGATCGCCAGCGTGCAGAAAATGGCTTCGATCGCGCCGGCGGCGCCCAGCAGATGCCCGACCGACGACTTGGTCGAGGACATCGACACCTTGGAGGCGGCATTGCCGAGCAGACGCTGCGCTGCGCCAAGCTCGATCTCGTCGCCGAGCGGCGTCGAGGTGCCGTGCGAGTTGATGTAATCGATATCGGATGCGGAAATGCCGGCGCGCTTCATCGCCGCGCTCATGCAGCGATACGCGCCGTCGCCGTCTTCCGAAGGCGCGGTGATGTGGAAGGCATCGCCCGACATGCCGTAGCCAATCACTTCGGCATAAATCTTGGCGCCGCGCTTCCTGGCATGCTCGTATTCCTCGAGCACCACCACAGCTGCGCCCTCACCCATCACAAAACCGTCGCGATCGCGATCGTAGGGCCGCGAGGCCTTCTCGGGCGTGTCGTTGAAGGTCGTCGACATCGCGCGCAGCGCGCAGAAACCGGCAAAGGCAATGCGATTGACCGGAGATTCGGTGCCGCCGGCGACCATCACATCGGCGTCGCCGAGGGCAACGAGCCGCGCTGCGTCGCCGATCGCGTGTGCACCGGTCGAACAGGCGGTCACGACAGCATGGTTCGGACCCTTGAGGCCATGCTCGATCGACACATAGCCCGAAGCGAGATTGATCAGACGTCCGGGAATGAAGAACGGCGAGACCTTGCGTGGACCGCGCTCCTTCAGGATCAAGGCCGCTTCCGCGATACCGTCGATGCCACCGATGCCGGAACCGATCATGGTTCCGGTCGCGCACTTCTCTTCCTCGGTCTTCGGATGCCAGTTGGCGTCGTCGAGCGCCTGACGCGCGGCGCACATGGCAAAGACGATAAAATCGTCGACCTTGCGCTGGTCCTTCGGCTCCATCCACTGGTCGGGATTGTAGGTGCCGTTGGTCCCGTCGCCGCGCGGAATAACGCAGCCGATCTTGGTCGGCAAATCGGAGACATCGAAGGTTTCGATGCGCTTGGCGCCGCTTTCGCCGTTGAGGATCCGCTTCCACGTGGTTTCGACGCCACAGCCGAGCGGCGACACCATGCCCAGCCCCGTGACGACTACCCGTCTCATCGATCTCTCTCCGGCTCAGCCGCCATGAACAACAAAAGCCGGGGATCGCTTTCGGGCGATCGTCCGGCTGCTGTTCAACGCATGCGAGCGCTCAGCTCTTGGCGTTCTTTTCGAGGAATTTGGTGGCGTCGCCGACGGTCAGAATCGTTTCCGCGGCGTCGTCCGGAATTTCGCACCCGAACTCTTCTTCAAAGGCCATGACGAGCTCGACCGTGTCGAGGCTGTCCGCACCGAGATCGTCGATGAAGCTTGCGCCTTCGACCACCTTCTCGGGTTCGACACCAAGGTGCTCGACCACGATCTTCTTCACCCGCTCGCCAATCTCGCTCATCGTTCAACCTCGTGTTGTTCCCCTGGACTCGACCGTAAAACGATACGAGACATCTTGGTGAGTTCGTCTATCCATCCCATGTCCGCCGCGCAGAACCACCGGGGCCCCGTCTGGGACGGTAGCCGGGGTCGACAACGGCGGGTTTCGGTAGGGCAATATACAGGGTTTGAAATTCCTGCAATCCCAATTCTGCTCCATCCGGCGGCCGTTCGGTTACCACACTTCCGCGGCCTTGACCACACGCCGGAAATGTCTGGCAGACCTCGTAAAATCTGCCTGTAATGATCAGATCATCGCCATTCCGCCGTTGACATGCAGCGTTTGCCCGGTGACGTAGGCCGCCTCATTGGAAGCAAGATAGACTGCGGCGGCGCCGATATCGTCCGGCGTGCCGAGACGCCCGGCCGGAACCTTCGCCAGCACCGCCTCCCGCTGCTTCTCATTCAGCACATCCGTCATCGGCGTCGCGATGAACCCCGGCGCGATGCAGTTGGCGGTGACATTGCGCCGCGCGTACTCCTGCGCGATCGATTTCATCATGCCGATGATGCCGGCCTTCGACGACGCGTAGTTCACCTGCCCGGCATTGCCGGTCACGCCGACGACCGAGGTGATGGCAATGATGCGGCCGAAGCGCTTGCGCATCATCAGCTTGGTGGCGGCGCGCGACAGACGGAACGTCGCGCTCATATTGATCTTGATGACGTCGTCCCACGCCTCGTCGGAGAGTTGAACGAACAGGTTGTCCTTGGTGACGCCGGCGTTGGCGACGAGAATGTCGAGCTGCCCCATCGCCTTCTCGGCCGACGGCACCAGCGCTTCGACCTCGGCGGTATCGGACAGATTGCACGGCAGCACATGCACGCGCTCGCCGAGTTCGGCGGCAAGTTTTTCGAGCACCTCGCGCCGCGTGCCGGACAGCGATACGGTCGCGCCCTGCTTGTGCAGCGCCTTGGCGATCGAACCACCGATGCCACCGGTCGCGCCGGTGACGAGCGCCGTCTTGCCAGTCAAATCGAACATGAAGCTCTCCTGTCGCTCAGGATGTTGTTAGCCGCGCGCCGCGGCGAGCGCGGCCCTTGCGCCCTCGATATCGGCCGGGCCGCCAACGGCGACACCGACCGCGCCATCGGCGATGCGCTTGACCAGACCGCTCAGCACCTTGCCGGCGCCGATCTCGAGAAAATGCGTCACGCCGTTCTGCGCCATGTAGGCAACCGACTCCCGCCAGCGGACGGTGCCCGTCACCTGCTCGACCAGACGCTTGCGGATTTCGTCAGGATCGTTGATCGCCGACGCCAGCACATTCGACACCACCGGTACCGCGGGTGCATTGATCTTCACATTCGCCAGCGCCTGCGCCATCGCGTCCGCCGCCGGCTGCATCAAGCGGCAATGGAACGGTGCGGACACCGGCAGCAGCATCGCCCGCTTGGCGCCCTTGGTTTTCGCGATCTCGACGGCGCGCTCGACCGCGGCCTTGTTGCCCGAGACGACCACCTGCCCGCCGCCGTTGTCGTTCGCGGCCTGACACACGTCGCTCTGCGCCGCCTCTTCGGCGACCGCCTTGGCGGCGTCGTATTCCATGCCGAGCAGAGCGGCCATTGCGCCGGCACCGACCGGCACCGCCTTCTGCATGGCAAGTCCGCGCGTGCGCAGCAGCTTCGCGGTATCGCTGATCGAGAACGCGCCTGCGGCTGCGAGCGCTGAATATTCGCCGAGCGAATGACCGGCGACATACGTCGCATCGCGTGCGATCGAGACACCGGCCTCGGCTTCGAGCACGCGCAGCGTCGCGATCGACATCGCCATTAGCGCTGGCTGGGCGTTCTCCGTAAGCTGGAGCGTTTCCGCCGGACCATCCCAGATGATCGCGGTCAGCTTCTCACCCAGCGCCGCGTCGACTTCGTCGAAGACCGCGCGTGCGGCGGGAAATGCATCGGCAAGCGCCTTGCCCATGCCGACCGCCTGCGAACCTTGTCCTGGAAACGTGAATGCTGCTGTCATCGCGCCCTCAAAGCATGCCCCGGGAAACCGGTTCGATCATGCTCAAACACGAGCGCCGTATGACACGGAGGGGGGCCTCGGTGTCAAGCCGCGGTGCGGAAAAGCCCGTGAGTTAAAAGCCGCCCGCCGCCTGATCGCCGACCACGCCTCCCGCCGACCGCGTCCGCCGCGCGATGCTGACAAGCTCGCCCGGCTTGTCATCATGATCCGGTTTCGCCGTCGCCAGCCGCAGCACGGACCAATAGTTCGGCTGCACCTCCATGCGGCTCGCCTGCGGGCTCGCGGAAAGAATGCGATGAACCTTCGGCAGATTGTAGCAAGGAACGTAGAACAGCAGATGATGCTCGAGATGATAGTTGACGTAGTACGGCGCGATGAACAGCCGCTCGAGAAAATTGGCTCGCGTGGTGCGCGTGTTGCGCAGCGGATCGTTTGAATCGGGCACCACTGCGTGCTCGGCGATGTTGCGGATGCGGATGATCACCATCAGCCAGGTCAGCATTGGCAGGAGCCACAGCAGCGGGTAGGCCCACCACACGCCGGCCGCGGCCATCGCGGCGAACATCAGCGCATTGACCGCAACTTGCGGGCCGAGCGTCGCCCAGAAATGCGCCGCCCGCTGCTTCAACGGCCAGTCCGGCGGGCCGAACGCATTCAGCAGCTGCGCCTTGCGCTGCTCGTAGCCGGTCTGTCCGGTAATATCGCGCAGGAACTTGCGGCGGTAGCTGAGCTTGGTGATCGGGAACGGCGCTGAAAGAATAAGGTCGGGATCGTCTTCCTGCTGCGTGTGCGCATGGTGCTGCAGATGATAGCGGCGATAGGCGCGCGTCTCGAGGAAAACCGGATAGGCGCAGAACCACTGGCTCAGTGTCAGATTGGTTTTCTCGTCGGGCGACAGGCAGCCATGCGCGCCATCATGCATCAGGATCGTGAGCCCAAGCTGGCGCGAGCCGATAATGCCGACAGCGAGCAGGAAGGTCAGCGGGTTCGGCCACCAGGCCACAAGTGCGATCGAACCGACGATCAGCGCCCATGCGTGGGCGATCAGCGCCACGCCCTTCCAGGTGACGCGCTCGCGCACGTCGGCAAGCTGATCCTCGCTGAGAAAATCGCGGGCACGCATGCGAAGCACGGTCATGATCCACTCTCCCCTCGCTCGCTGTTGTCGACGACCTGCAATCGCAGCGAAGCCTGCTCGCCGATCAGGCGTAAGACCTCGGCGCCGAGTTCATCATTGGCGCGGCCCATGGCGTAGCCTTCGACCATTACGCCGATCGCAATCGCCCAGAAGCGCCGCGACGTCGTTTCGGGATCGCGCAGCGAGCGCCAGCCGTGCCGCTTCATCTGCTCGTCGTAGGCGCGTGTGCCTTCGCTATGCAGCCGTGCGATGGTGCGCTCGACCAGCGGCGCGAGATCGGGCCGCCGGCGCGTGAGCGTGAGCGCCTCGGCGAAAAACGCGACCGAGTCACCCGCTGTGACCGTTTCGGCCAGCGCGCGCGTGTAATCCTGCGGGGTGTGGGTTTTGGCGCCCGCCTCTTCCGCAGCGCGCGCCACATAGAGAACGTCGCGGCACGCCGCCTCGACGAAGAGCGCTTCCTTGGTGCGGAAATAATAGGTGATCTGGCTCGGGAACGCGTCGGCCGCCGTTGCGATGTCCGCGATCGATGCGCCGGTGAGCCCAGCGTCCTTGAACAGCCGGCTGGCGGCGTCCAGGAGCTTCGAGCGCATCTGCCGCCCCGCCGTGCGGGTCGCGCGCGCCGCATGCCGCGGGCTTTGCTCGGCGGTCTCAGAGCTCATTGCGTGCCCTCAGAGCCAATCTGGCTGATCTCATGCGATATTTATTTGTATGCTGTACAAACAAATACGTCAAGCAGTGATTTGGGGATGATCCGCGCGGCCGCGCCTTAGGAACCTCGCCGAAACAAGCCTCTTCGCTTGCCATCCAGCGGAAAACCCCTATAACGCGCGCATCCGTGGGTCCCGGCCGGGAGCTGAACGGACGGTCTCAGCAATCTCACCTTTCAGGCGATATTGATGCGGCAGGGCCAGTCGGCCCGTCGTCCCGTGCTTCCGCCTTCTGAGTTTCTCGAGTGTCCTTTCCGAAGGCCTCGAAGGGCTTGCCGCCAGGAACCGCGCCAACAGGAAAGGACGCTTCATGCCTCTTTATGAGCATGTGTTTCTCGCACGTCAGGACGCGAGCACCCAGCAGGTGGAAGAACTGACGACCCAGATCACCGGTGTTGTCGAGCAGCTCGGCGGCAAAGTCGCCAAGACCGAGCAGTGGAGCGTGCGCTCCCTCACCTATCGCATGAATAAGAATCGCAAGGCGCACTTCGTGTTCATGAACATCGACGGCCCGGCAGCGATCGTTGCCGAGATCGAGCGCCAGGAGCGCATCAACGAAGACGTCATCCGCTATCTCACCGTTCGCGTCGAGGAGCTCGAGGAAGGTCCGTCGGCGATGATGCGCAAGGCGGATCGTGATCGTGAGCGCGACGATCGTGGCGGCGGCTTCGGCGGCCGTGACCGCGATGGCGGCGGCTTCCGTGGCGACCGCGAAGGCGGTGGCTTCCGTGGTGATCGCGGCCCGCGCCGTCCGCGCGAAGATGCCGAAGCATCGGTTGAGGAGTAATCACAATGGCTGATGCAGGTGCACGCCGTCCGTTCTTCCGTCGCCGCAAGAGCTGCCCGTTCACGGGCGATAACGCGCCGAAGATCGACTACAAGGATTCGAAGCTGCTGATGCGTTACGTGTCCGAGCGCGGCAAAATCGTGCCGAGCCGGATCACCGCTGTGTCGGCGAAGAAGCAGCGTGAGCTGGCGCAGGCGATCAAGCGCGCGCGCTATCTCGGTCTGCTTCCGTACGTGATCCGCTAAAACTTCTGCGGACGCGGGTTTGCCCGCGTCCGCTTCGACAGATCGGAATCGAAACACCCCGGGTCATGCCGTGGTGGATGGTTGGGGCGAGACGCCTCTAACCGCTCGAAGGGGGCGGGACAGCTGATGATGACAGGCATTCTCGTTGCGATTGCTGCCGGCGCTGCGTCGGTGCTGATGTTCGCGTCCATCATTTCGGGGACGGGAATCGCAGTGCTGTTGATGTACCTCGCGCCGCTGCCGCTGCTTGTCGCAGCCCTGGGCTGGGGGCCTGTTACCGCCGCGATCGGCGGCGTTGTTGCCTCGCTTACTCTCGGCGTCATGATCGGCTGGACCTACATGCTGGCGTTTGCCCTGTGGGCGGCGATCCCTGCCCTATGGCTCGGTCATCTGTTGTTGCTCGGCCGTCCGGCCGAAACGCCGTCGGCGCCGGCCAACGGCGATGCGAGCGCGATGGAATGGTATCCGATCGGACACATCCTGCTGTGGATCGCGGCTTTCGCCGCCACCATCACCATCGGCACCCTGCTGATGCTCGGCACCGACGCCGAGACGATCAACGCAACGATGCGCCGCAGCCTCTCGCGCATGTTCGGCGCCCGTACGGGCGCATCCGAGATCGGCGCCATGATGGCCCTCATCGCGCCGGCCGCCGGCGCGCTCGGCACCATGGTCGCGCTGACGCTGAACGTCTGGCTCGCGGGCAAGATCGTCAACATGTCCGGCCGCCTGCGCCGGCCGTGGCCCGATCTGAAAGCGACGACGTTACCGCCAATGACCATGGCGGCGCTGTCGGCGGCGATCGCGTTCTGCTTCACCGGCGGATTGCTCGCGCTCGCCGCGCAAGTCGTCAGCGCCGCGATGATGACCGCCTATGCGATGGTGGGCTTCGCAACATTGCATACTGTCACGCTCGCAATGAAGAGCCGCGGACTGCTGCTCTCGTTCGCCTATCTCACCGTCGTGGTGTTCGGCTGGCCGATCGTACTCATGACCATCGTCGGTCTCGCCGACGCGGTCTTCGGATTCCGGCAACGCTTCATGCGAAGCCACAACCCCGTGGTCCCGTCGTGACCACATCCACATTTGCAACCGTTTGAAAATATCGAGGAGAGAAAAATGGAAGTCATTCTTTTGGAGCGCGTCGCCAAGCTCGGCCAGATGGGCGAAGTGGTGAAGGTGAAGGACGGGTTCGCCCGTAACTTCCTGCTCAAGCGCAAGAAGGCGCTGCGGGCCACCAAGGAAAACCGCGAGAAGTACGACGGCATGAAGGCCGAGCTCGAGGCACGCAACCTGGCCGCCAAGGGCGAAGCGTCGAAGGTTGCCGAGAAGGTCGAAGGCCGCGAGATCATCGTCATCCGCCAGGCGTCGGAAAGCGGCCAGCTGTTCGGCTCCGTCACCGTGCGCGACATTGTCGACTCCCTCGCCAAGGACGGCATCAACGTCAGCCGCCCGCAGGTCTGGCTCGATGCGCCGCTGAAGGTGATCGGTCAGAAGACGGTCACCATCGCCGTGCATCCGGAAGTCGAGGCGACGATCAACGTCATCATCGCCCGCAGCGCCGAGGAAGCCGAGCGCATCAAGCGCGGCGAAGACCTCTCGACCCGCCAGGAAGATCAGGACGCTGCCGCCGAGGCGATCGCCGCCGCCGGCGAGTTCTTCGATCCGGAAGCGCAGCATGACGACGTTGCGCCGGCCCCGGCTCCTGCCGCTGAAGAAACGAAGTAACGGCGCGCGCGGCGCGAGCCGCATCGCTGGGAATGCAAAACGCCCGGTCTGCATTGCAGGCCGGGCGTTTTCGTTTGAGATGAATTCAGTGCGAGATCGGCGGCGCCGGCGGCGGACCTGCTGGCGGCTTCGGCGTCAGTGACGCAGACGACGTGCGCGACGGCGGCGCTGGCGGAGCAGTGACCGCTGGCGCCGATGGTGCAGCGGCCGTGCTGGTCACAGCATCGGGCTTCGGCTGCTCTTGTTTCGGTTCAACCTTCGCTTCCTGCTTCGGCGCGTCGGCCTTTGCAGCTTCGGTCTTTGCAGCTTCGGTCTTGGGCTGCTCCTTCGGCGGCTCGACCTTGAAGTCGCCGATGCCGGGCGGCGGCAAACCCGCAGGCTCAGGCAGCGGCACCGCGGCGGCAATTGCTGCCTCACCTGTTGGGGCAGGTTTCGCCGGCGCCACGGCGTCGATTGCAGCGGGCGAAGCGGCGGCCGTTTCTGTCGGCGACGCGCCGCGCTTGGTATTTTTTGCGCCAGCCTTCGGTGCTGCGGACGGCGGCTGTGCATCCGGGCCGGCTTCAGGCGCCCGCGCGCCCTGCTTGGTGTTGCGCGGCGGACGATCGGCGCCAGCCGGCGGATTGAGACCATCCGCATCGGGACGGCGCGCCTGCCGCGCGTCCGGCGCAGCAGCAGGTACCGCACCCGGTGTGGCAGCCTGCGGATTGCCCGGCTGCGCATCCGGACGCCCCTGCCGATTGACCGGCACGTTGGCGACGCGCGTCTGTTCGGTCGCGCCGTTGGCCAGCAGATAGCCGCTCAACACCTTCGCCATGTCTGTCGACGTTGTGTAGTGCTGGCGCAGGAAGCCGGGAAGCGAGCCCGGAGCCACGGTGCGCAGCAAGCCGCGCGCGCTCTTGTGGCAGGCATTGCAGGTGCTGGCGAACAGTTGCTGCGGCGGCTTTCCGGCGTCGAGGTTCTGCCCCAGCGCCGGGGACGCCAGGAGAGTTCCAGTCAGAATCGCTAACGCCGCCAAACGCAGCGTCCGGCTCAACATATTATCCTCCGAAGCGGAAATGGCCCGCCGAGGCCGGCCACCTTTTACCGCAAACATCCGCGAATGGAAGCACCGATATAGCGCTGGAAAAGTCGCAAAAATGTGCGCGTCTCCCATGGTCCCGGATCATGCGCGGCTGCGGAGGGCAACCGAGATTCGCTCTAAATAACAATCTATCCCGCCGGGACCGAATTCAAATTCGTGCGATAGGCGCGCGAGGTCGCGCAGCTACCTGGCTGCGCTCGCGATTGAAAGCTGAATGAGAGCTAGGCGCGCGGCTGCGCACCAGGCGGGTTAGAAATTCGGCGTCAGATCCGACGGATGGCGCACCAGAGCGGGACGCTGGAGCTTGGCCTTCAGGGCATCAATGACCTTGCCGTCGCAGGCGCAATGCTTCGTTTCCTGATCGGACACGGCATTCATCGTCTCAACCAGCATCGTCAACCAGTATGGGTCGTTGCGACGGGAAAGTTCCTGCTGCAGCCTGTCGGCCATGGTCCAAATGCCCTGTCAAAATCCGCTTGTCGCACCGGCCCGGAAATAACGGGGCCGCTCCGATAACGTTCCGGCTGAGCCGGCCTTTGAATATACGTCGACCGGCTCGCCAAAAGGTTCAGTCATCGCATCTGAATTGAACGAAGTGGCTAACCATTGACGGGATTGAGGCAAAATTAACCGCGGTTGCGCCGCACTGCATTGCGGCAACCGCCAGTGGCGGAACTTGCATCGCGTCAAGGCATGATCGACTTCTGTTCAGCTCTTGAGCAGCGGCATGTGGGAATCGTGCATAAGCCTGTGGATGGCTCTCGCCGTCCTTTCGTTGCGAGCGCCGCTGGCGTTGTGATGCGTGCCCCGCATTTGACGAAAAATCGAGCTATTCGATCCCATGGCCCTGTCCGATTCGAACGTTCTCAAGCTTGCGCCCGACGCTGCGGCGCCCGCTTACCGCACTGCGCCTCATAATATCGAGGCAGAACAGGGCCTTCTGGGTGCGATTCTGATCAACAACGACGCCTTCTACCGGGTTTCCGACTTCCTGGAACCGAAGCACTTCTATGAGGGCATCCATCAGCAGGTGTACGAGACCGCCGGCAGCCTGATCCGCATGGGCAAGGTGGCGACGCCCGTGACTCTGAAAACCTTCCTGCCGGACGCCGACCTCGGCGGCATGACCGTCAGCCAGTATCTCGCCCGCCTCGCCGCCGAAGCGACCACCATCATCAACGCCGCCGACTACGGCCGCACGATTTACGAGCTCTCGCTGCGCCGCGATCTGATCGGCATCGGCGAGGACATGGTGAATGTCGCCTACGACGCGCCGGTCGATTTCGCGCCGCGCGCGCAGATCGAGGACGCCGAGCGCCGCCTCTACGAACTCGCCGAAGCCGGCCGCTACGACGGCGGCTTCCAGAAGTTCGCGCAGGCGCTGACGATCGCCGTCGACATGGCCGCCAACGCTTATGCGCGCGACGGGCACCTCTCCGGCCTCGCCTCGGGCTTGCGCGACGTCGACAGCAAGATGGGCGGCCTGCAGCCGTCCGACTTGATCATCCTCGCCGGCCGCCCGGCCATGGGCAAAACCGCGCTCGCCACCAACATCGCCTACAACGTCGCGAAGGCGTGGCGCGGCGAGGTGCAAGCCGACGGCACGATGAAATCGGTCAACGGTGGTATCGTCGGCTTCTTCTCGCTCGAAATGTCGTCCGAACAGCTCGCGACGCGTATCCTTTCCGAGCGTACCGGCATCTCGTCGAGCTCGATCCGTCGCGGTGCGATCACCGAGCATGACTTCGACAAGATCCGCGATCACGCGGTGGAGATGCAGAACCTGCCGTTCTACGTCGATGACACCGGCGGCCTGTCGATCGGCCAGCTCACCGCGCGCGCGCGCCGCCTGAAGCGTCAGAAGGGCCTCGATCTTCTGATCATCGACTACATCCAGCTGCTGCAGGGCTCCGGCAAGCGCTCCGACAACCGCGTGCAGGAAGTCACCGAGATCACCACCGGCCTGAAGGCGCTGGCGAAGGAGCTCAACGTTCCGATCATCGCGCTGTCACAGCTCTCGCGTCAGGTGGAAAACCGCGACGACAAGCGTCCGCAGCTCGCCGACTTGCGTGAATCCGGTTCGATCGAGCAGGACGCCGACGTGGTGCTGTTCGTGTTCCGCGAAGAATACTACCTGCAGGGCAAGGAGCCCAAGGCCGGCACACCCGAGCATGAGAAGTGGCAGCTCGAAATGTCGCTGGTGCACGGCAAAGCCGAAGTCATCATCGGCAAACAGCGTCACGGTCCGACCGGCACGATCAAGCTGCATTTCGACGGCAGCGTGACGCGCTTCTCCGATCTCGCCGAAGACGGATACCTGCCCCACTCCGAGTGATACGCTTTGTGTGACACACTTGGCGTGAGACACTTGCGCGGTTGACCCTCTCCATTCGAGGCGTATGGTGCGGCGATCATGAACCGCACCACCGATCCGAAAGCGCTTGCCGCTAACTCAACCGGCGAACCGCACGCCAGCGCAGGTGGCATTCTCACCATCGATCTCGGCGCCATCGCTGCCAACTGGAAGAAGCTGGAAAGCAAAGGCGTGCCCGCCGAGTGCGCCGCTGTCGTCAAGGCCGGCGCCTACGGCTGTGAACTGACGCCGGTCGTCACGACGCTCGCCGCCGCCGGCTGCAAGACGTTCTTTGTCGCAACGCTCGATGAAGCCGAGAGCGTGCGCACCGCCGCGCCGAAGGCCGCGATCTATGTGCTCGACGGATTTTTCTCCGGCACCGGCGACCGCTTTGCGATGCTGAACTCAATGCCGGTGATCGGCGACATGGGCGAGCTTGCCGAGTGGGACGCGTATCGCGCGACAAGCGGCTGGCTCGGCGGCGCGGCGATCCACATCGACACCGGCATGAACCGGCTCGGCTTGAGCGTCGGTGAGGCAGAAGGACTGTTGCCGCGACTCAGCACCGTCAACACCGGCATTTCGCTGGTGATGAGCCACCTCGCCTGCGCCGAAACGCTCGGGCATCCGATGAATGCGAAGCAGGTGACGGCGTTCCGCGAGATCGCGAGCCGCTTCTCCAGCGTGCCCGCGTCGCTCGCCAACTCGTCCGGCATCTTTCTCGGATCGAACTTCCTGTTCGACATGACCCGCCCCGGCGCTGCGCTCTACGGCGTCAATCCGACGCCGGAGGCCGACAATCCGATGCAGCAGGTGATCGATCTGAAGGCGCGCATCGTGCTCGTGCGCAATGTGCCGAAGGGCGACACCGTCGGGTACGGCGCGACCTGGACTGCGCGGCGCGACACCCGTCTCGCCGTCGTCACTGCCGGCTATGCAGACGGCTATTTCCGCGCCGCCGGCGGCATCGACGGCACGCGCAGTGCGGAAGCCGTCGTCGGCGGCAAGCGATGCCCGATTGCCGGCCGCATCTCGATGGACCTCCTGGCGATCGACGTCACCGACGTGCCGACGCCCGTGCGCCGCAACCATATGGCGACGCTGATCGGCGACGGCATCACCGTCGATGAACTCGGCCATCATTTCGGCACCATCGGCTACGAGGTGCTGACCAGTCTCGGCACGCGCTTTGCGCGGGTTTACAAGGAAGCGCCTGCGGCGACGACAGTCCCTGTCGCGGACGTCCCCGCACCCTCCACCTAACGCGCGATGCGGTAGAGCACGGCAAAGCTTCCCGCGTAGACCCGCTCAAGTCCGGCGGGCGCGATCGGGTTCTCGGGCGGCGCGATCAGCAGCACATAGTCGAAGGCGCTGCGCCAATTCGTCAGGTACTGTGCGAACAGCAGCGACTGCCGCGACGGCGGCTGCTCGCTCAGCATCGGCCAGTGAACCGGATCCTCGAGCGGATGCGCCAGCTGCCCGTACGGCTGCCGCACCGTCAGCGGCTGTTGCGCCGGATCGGCGAACATCAGCGGCCAGAACGCGCGGCGCTCGATCGTCAGCAGCGCCGGCATATGCGAGTGCAGCCAGCCGACGCCCGGCAGCGCGCGGTCGGCCGGCGCATCCTCGCTGACCTGAAACGTATGTCCTCGCGCTGCCAGCACGCGTGCGCCAGGCCCAACCGGCGCGATAGCAGCGCGCAGATCGGCAAGATCGTGCCGATGATCGGCCCAGACGACGCCGACATAACCGACACGCACCGCAATCAACGCCACGACCGCAAGCGCGAGTGCGTGGCGATAGCGCGGCGCGAGTTCGAGCCGCACGCCGGCGAACAGCAACAGCCCCATCATCAGCGCAAGCCGTTCGCCGACGAAGGTGCCGCCCTTCAGCGCCGCCGGCACAAGCACGAACGTGATCGCAAGCACCGCGAACGCGACCGGCACGCCCGGTGCGAAGCGGACGCTGCGCCAGATCAGCACCATCAGCGTAAAGATCGCGACCGCGGTCGTCAGCGTCAGCGTCTTGCTGTAGCTCATGAACGGGACCATCAGGTCCCACAGCTTGCGCACCCCGCCCCATGGCCCGATGCCGGCGTCGCCATTGGCGAGCGGACTGGCGAGATAGAGGACAACGGCCGGGCTGACCACAGCGATCATCATTGCGCACGCGCGCAGCAATGCCGCGCGCGTCAGCGTCCGCTGACGCCAGGCTTGGGCAAGCGCGTCGAGCTCGTAAGCGCCGATCAACAGCGCCGCCAGCGCTACGCCGAAGATGTGACAGAAGAAGACCATCGCGATTGCCGCCGCACCGGCGAGCATCGCAAGCCAGATGTATCCGTGTCTGCGCAGAACAATCCAGCCGCCGGCCGCGGCGAATGCGAGGCCAAGCGACAGCAGAAAATTCATGAAGCCGAGAATGAAAATGCCGTTGTAGGCGATCACGCCCGACGCCAGCGACCAGATCGTCAGCCGGCCGAACGCCGCGCGGCTATAGATGATCACCCCGATCACGGGCGCAACGAGACTGAGCGCGAGCAGCAGGCGGCCGCCGACATGCGCGTCGAGAACTTTCAGCAGCGCCGTTGCCAGCACATCCATGCCGAGGTTCGGCAGCACAACCCAGTTCGGTGCGTAGATGCGCGACAGCAGCGGGTCGTCCGCGTGCGCGAGCGCGACGTAGCGCGCCAGATGGTTCGGATAGTCGAGCACCGGCGGCACGTCGATGAGCAGGAATGGCAGCGCGAGCGTGACAGCCAGCACGCCCGCGCAGAGCCACCACAGCCGCGCACTCCAACGGAATGCGCTTGTGCCGGGTTGAATGCTGGTAGAGGGAAAGAACTGTGCTGAACGTCTCAGGTCGCCTGCCGGCGGCCCGCCCAATTTCCATTCCATACGCGCACCCGGCATTCTTCTTGTTCTGGTTGCCGAAGGCCGATAGCACACGCTCGCAAAAGTAGCACCAAATACAACCCAAGATCGTTATCGATTGGTCAATACACGTCACTGACTTCGATGACAGCCAGGTAACAGGGAACCGCGGCCGCGAAGGATCCGATCGACGATCCCTCGCCCGCCGCGTCGCCGTTAGTTTGCCGCGCGCTTGCGCAGCACGGTGTCGCCCTTGAACAGGAACTTCTGCGCACGTTTTCCGCTGTCGACTTCGGTCGTGTAGATGTTGCCCTTGGAGTCGATCGCCAGATTGTGAATCCAGTGGAAGTCGCCGGCCATGCGTCCGTTGCGGCCGAAGCGCCCAACGATCTCGCCTGTGTCGCGGTTAAGCGTGCGCACCTCGTTGTTGGCGCCGTCGGCGTTGATCAGGAACGTTTCGTTGGCGTCGGGCCACAACTCCAGATCCCACATCGACCCTTGCTGGAGCGTTGTCTTCTCGACGAACATCTCCTTCACGAAGGTGCCGTCCTTGCGGAACACCTGAATGCGGTTGTTGGTGCGATCGCAGACGTAGACCAGCCCGTCGCGCGCGATACGCACGCAGTGCACCGGGTTGGCGAACTGCTGCGTCGGCGCCGCGTTCGGATCGAACGGCGGCAGCTTCTCGTCGGTCGGCGGCTTGCCGTAAGCGCCCCAGTGCCGCTTGAACGCACCGGTCTCGCTATCGAACACGGCGATGCGGCGGTTCTGGTAGCCGTCGGCAACGTAGACCTCGTTCGCAGCCGTATCGACGGTCACGTTGGCGGGACGGCCGAGCCGCGTGGTGTCGAGGCTGTTGGTCTGCGGTCCCGGCTTGCCGATCTGCAGCACGAACTTGCCGTCGCGCGTGAACTTCAGAATGTGGCCGTCCTGCTCGCCGTTGGCCGCGAGCCAGACGAAGCCTTTGGTATCGACATAGATGCCGTGCTCGTTCTGCGGCCAGTCGTAACCCTCGCTCTTGCCGCCCCATGAACGCAGGAGATTCCCCTCCTGATCGAACTCCATCACCGGCGGCGCGGCGACGCAGCACTTGGTGCGCGGCGGCGTGAAGCTCGCGGCCTTCTCGTCGTCGGTCAGTGTGCGCGGCCGCTGCACCACCCAGATGCGGTCGTCGTTGTCGACGGCAACGCCTGCCGCCTGCCCCATGATCCAGTTGTTCGGCAGCGGCTTCGGCCACGCCGCATCGACCTGAAACTTCGGCGCATCGGCCGCATGAACGGCGGTGGCAAACAGAAACGCGGCAGACGCCGCCAGCAAGCCTCTCATTACGTCGCTCCCATGTGTTGCCGCGGTCTTGTCCGATTGGGCGACCGCGATCCTTGAACTGCGGTTGCTGTGGCAGCCGCGCAGACGAACTATGTCAGGGTTTCATGAAGGCCGGAATGCACAGCTGCTTGAAATCAATTCCGCACCGCACACGGCAACGCCGTTACCGCGTGCGGATCGGCTCGATGCGATAGAGCGTCGCGAACGCACTCTCGTAAAGTGGCGTCAATCCGCGCACGGGTTCGAGTTTTTCCGTCGGCGCCAGCAACAGCACGTTGTCGAACTTGGTTCGCCAGTCAGGCAGATACCGCGCCAGCACCCGCACCACATCCGGATCGGGTTCCTTGTTCAGCATCGACCAATGCACCGGATCGCTGAGCGGATGCGCACTGCGATCGTATGGCGGCTTCACCACCAGTGGCTGCTGCGAGGCATCGGCGAACAACAGCGGCCAGAACGCGCGGCGCTCGATCACGAGCAGCGCCGGCATATGCGACTGCAGCCAGCCGATCCCGGGCAACACCCACGCCGCCGGAACGCCAGGCGGCGGCTCGATCGGGTAACCGCGCGCGACGAGCACACGCTTGCCGGGCTCCACCTTGGCGATGGCCGATCGCAGTTCGGCGAGATTCTCGCGATGGCTCGCCCATACGCTCGCAATGTATCCGGATCGCAGTCCAATTAGCGCAGCGAGGATCACGCCGACAACTATCGCAGAGCGGGGCGGCAGTTGCGGCTCGACGCCGGCGAACAGCACAAGCGCGATCATCAGCGCGATGCGGTTGTCGACGAACGTGCCGCCCTTGATCGCCGTCGGCGTGACGATGAAGATCGCGCCGAGCACGGCCAGCACCAGCACGCCCCCCGGCGCGAAGCGCAGCTGACGCCGCGCCAGAATGAGAACGCTGAAAAACGCAACGGCGGTGAGCAGCGTCAGCGGCTTGCTGTAGACTAGGAACGGCGTCAGCAGGTCCCACAACTTGTGCAGCCCGCCCCACGGCCCGAGCGGCGCGCCTTCGGAAAGCGGGCTCATCACGTACAGCACAAGTGCCGGCGCGAGTGCGCCCATGCCGAGCAGCGCGGTCTGCACCACATCGCGTGCGGTGAGTGTGTCGGCGCGCCGCTCCGCATCGAGACGCGCGAGTTCGAACGCACCGATCAGTAGTGCGAATAAGACGACGCCGAAGATGTGACAGAGGAAGATCACGGCGGAGAACAGCGCGCCGACGATGACGGCGAGAGCCGTGTTGCCCTGCCGCCGCCATGCGATCCATCCCGCCGCGGCCATAAACGCCAGCCCGAGCGACAGCAGGAAGTTCATGAAGCCCATGAAGAAGATGCCGTTGTACGCGGCAAGCCCCGAGGCCAGCGGCCAGTATGTGAGGCGGCCGAACACCACGCGGCTGTAGACGACGACACCGATCACCGGCGCGAACAGACTCAGCGCCAGCAGCATCCGCCCGCCGATATGCACATCAGTCACGCGCAGCAGCAGCGCGCCGAGCACGTCCATGCCGAGGTTCGGCAGGATCGCCCAGCGCGGCTCGTACATCTGCGACAGAAGCGGATCGGTGGGATGCGCGAGCACAAAGTAGCGCGCCAGATGGTTCGGATAGTCAAGCACCGGCGGCAGATCGATCATGACGAACGGAACAGCCAGCGCCACCGCAAGCGCTGCCGCGGCCAGCCACCAGCGGCTGGGGCTCGCCGTGTCGTCGTTCAGATCGCCGTGCGGTTGCATTCCGGTCCCGTACAGTCCCACAAGAATCGTGCAGATTGATCCGCATCATCCCATCGAAAGTGGGTTGCGCAAACTTGGCTTATGCGTTCGTCCTCATCGCGGGTCTGCTCGCCGGTATGATTTCCGGGATCGTCGGCACCGGTTCGTCGATCATCCTGATTCCGGTGCTAACCTACGCATTCGGCCCGAAGGAAGCCGTGCCGATCATGGCGATCGCCGCGATCTTCGCGAACCTGTCTCGCGTTCTCGCCTGGTGGCGTGAGGTCGACTGGCGCGCCTTCGCCGCCTACAGCATTCCCGGCGTGCCTGCGGCGGCGCTCGGCGCCATGACGCTGCTGGCGCTCCCTGCCCGCGCCATCGACATCGCCATCGGCGTCTTCATCATCGCGATGATCCCCGGACGGCGCTGGATGGCCGCACGGCAATTCAAGGTGACGCTCGTGCACATGGCGATCGCCGGTGCGCTGATCGGTTACCTCACCGGCATTGTCGTCTCGACCGGACCGCTCAACATTCCGGTCTTCCTCTCTTACGGCCTCGTCAAAGGCGCGTTCCTCGCCACCGAAGCGGCAAGCTCGCTCGGCCTCTATATCGCCAAGTCGATCACCTTCCGCTCGTTCGGCGCGTTGCCGATCGAGATCATCGGCAAGGGATTGATCGCGGGCTCGTCGATCATGGCCGGCACGTTCGTATCGAAGCGCGCGGTCGCGAAACTCGATGCTGACAGTTTCCGGTTCATTCTCGATGGAATGATGCTGCTGTGCGGCCTAACCATGCTATGGAATGCCTTCATCACGCCCTGACGAATCTGCATGGCCAAGAACACCCTCTCCTTCGTCTGCCAGACCTGCGGCGCGGCTTACAACCGCTGGCAGGGCAAGTGCGAGTCGTGCGGCGAGTGGAACACGCTGGCCGAGGAAGACGTCAGCGGTAACGCCAGCGTTCCGGTCAGCGTGCGCTCGAAGCGCAAGGGCCGAACGTTCGCGTTGGAGAGTTTGTCCGGCGCGAGCCAGGACGCGCCGCGCCTGCCCTCCGGCATGGCTGAACTTGATCGCGTCACCGGCGGCGGCTTCGTGCGCGGCTCGGTGCTCTTGGTTGGCGGCGATCCCGGCATCGGCAAATCGACGTTGCTCACCCAGGCCACGAGCCTGATGGCGCGCAACGGCCATCGCGCCGTCTACATCTCCGGCGAAGAAGCAGTGGCGCAGGTGCGGCTGCGCGCGGAACGGCTCGGTCTCGCCGACGCGCCGGTGCAACTCGCCGCCGAAACCTCGGTCGAGGACATCATTGCCACGCTGTCGGAAGGCGCGGCCCCTCGCCTCGTTGTCATCGACTCCATTCAGACCATGTGGACTGATACCGTCGAGTCCGCGCCCGGCACCGTCACGCAGGTGCGCGCGTCGGCGCAGTCGCTGATCCGTTTTGCCAAACGCACCGGCGCCGCGCTCATTCTCGTCGGCCACGTGACCAAGGATGGACAGATCGCCGGTCCGCGTGTGGTCGAACACATGGTCGACGCGGTGCTGTCGTTCGAGGGCGAAGGCTCGCAGCAGTTCCGCATCCTGCGCGCGGTGAAGAACCGCTTCGGCCCGACCGACGAGATCGGCGTGTTCGAAATGACGGGACTGGGCCTGCGCGAAGTCAGCAATCCGTCCGAACTGTTTCTCTCCGAACGCGATCTCGGCAGTCCGGGCACCGCCGTATTCGCTGGTATCGAAGGCACGCGTCCCGTGCTCGTCGAGTTGCAGGCTCTGGTCGCGCCCACATCGCTCGGCACGCCGCGGCGGGCTGTCGTCGGCTGGGATCCGAGCCGCCTCTCCATGGTGCTGGCGGTGCTGGAAGCCCACTGCGGGGTCAAGCTCGGCGGCCACGACGTGTACCTGAACGTCGCCGGCGGCTTGCGCATTCAGGAACCCGCCGCCGATCTCGCCGCCGCCGCGGCGCTCGTGTCGTCACTGACCAACGCGCCACTGCCGACGGACGCCGTCTACTTCGGCGAAATTTCGCTCTCCGGCGCGGTGCGTCCGGTGGCGCAGAGTGCGGCCCGGCTGAAGGAGGCCGCCAAACTCGGGTTCGGCCGGGCGATCCTGCCGGAATCGCCGCGTGGCGATCCGGGCGGCGATGCCGGCCTCATCCTCAATCCCGTCGGCGGACTGACCACGCTGGTCGCCGATGTGGCCGCGCGTGGTAGCGGAAGAGCCACACAGGCGGCAAAACCCGCAGGTCAGCCACGATTCCAGCGTCAGGACAGATGACGCTCGCGCTGGTGGTGCTATACAGCCCGCGCACGGCCGAGGAATCCCGTTAACAACACATGGGATCGGTAACGAAACCGGACCCATGACCCGTTTCTTGGCCTTGCGGGATGTGCGATATCGCCGTCACCTGAACTGAGGCCAGCCAGACCGATTCGCCGGTATGGCCGACGAGGCCGAGCAGTAGCGGACCTGACACGCGGACCTGACGACCTGATGCCGATTACGCTTCTCGACATTATCGTTCTCGGCGTGATGCTGCTGTCGGGCCTGCTCGCCATGGTCCGCGGTTTCATGCGCGAGATTCTGTCGATCGCCGCCTGGGCGACCGCGGCGATCACCACCCTCTATGCGTTCCCGCGCCTGCTCCCCTCCGCCAAGGGCTATTTTGGTAACGACACGGTTGCCACCATCGCGGTGATCGCCGGCGTGTTCATCGGCACACTGATCGTGGTGTCGGTCATCACCGTGCGCATCTCGGACATGATCCTCGATTCGCGAATTGGTGCGCTCGACCGCACGCTGGGTTTCCTGTTCGGCCTCGCCCGCGGCCTCCTGATCATCGTTGTGGCCTTCCTGTTCTTCAACTGGCTGGTGCCGGACAAGCAGCAGCCGACGTGGGTCACGCAGGCCAAGACATTGACCACGCTGAAAAACACTGGCGATTGGCTGATGTCGCTCTTGCCGGATGACCCCGAGAGCACCATCTTAAAGCGTCTGAAGAAGACCAAACCGGACGAAGAGCAGACCGACGCCGAACCTGCGGCCCCGGCCCCTGCTCAACAACCTGGCGGCTACGGGAAATCGTCCCGCGACGGGCTGAAGCAATTGATCGATGGCGGCAAGGCGGGACGCTAGTGCGTGCTCCCGGATGGATACGGTTTTTTGAACCAGACCATGCGGAAGAAAAATAACGTTTCACGGGTTATACTGCTGGCCACCGGCTGGACGGACCTTTGGTTCCGCGAGGAGAAGGCGCAATGGATGCGATGAAAAGCCCTTCCACTGACGCCAAGAATCCGACCGCTAGTCCACCCGACCACCAAGACTACCTGACCGACCTCGATCTCGAGGGCGACAAGCTCCGCGAGGAATGCGGCGTCTTCGGCATCTTCGGCCACCCCGACGCCGCCGCCATCACGGCACTCGGTCTCCACGCTCTCCAACATCGCGGCCAGGAAGCGGCCGGCATCGTCTCCTTCGACGGCAACCGCTTCCATTCTGAGCGCCGCCTCGGCCTTGTCGGCGACGCCTTCTCCAAGCGCGACGTCATCGACCGCCTGCCCGGCAACTCCGCCATCGGCCACGTCCGCTACTCGACCACCGGCGAAACCATCCTGCGCAACGTGCAACCGCTGTTCGCCGAACTGAATGCCGGAGGCTTCGCCGTCGCCCACAACGGCAACCTCACCAACGGCCTCACGCTTCGCCGCGAGCTCGTCCGCCACGGCGCGATGATGCAGTCGACCACCGACACCGAGGTGATCCTGCACCTCGTGGCGCAGTCCAAGCGCAACCATTTCATCGACCGCTACATCGAGGCGCTGCGCGCGCTCGAAGGCGCCTACTCGCTGGTCTCGCTTACCAACAAGAAGCTGGTCGGCGCCCGCGATCCGCTCGGCATTCGTCCGCTGGTGCTCGGCGAACTCGACGGCTGCCCGATCCTCGCGTCCGAGACCTGCGCGCTCGACATCATCGGCGCGAAGTACGTTCGTGACATCGAGAACGGCGAAGTCATCGTCTTCGACGAGAGCGGCGTGCAGAGCCACAAGCCGTTCCCGCCGATGCAACAGCGGCCCTGCCTGTTCGAGTACATCTACTTCTCGCGGCCGGATTCGATCCTCGGCGGCCGCCCGATCTACGACGTGCGCAAGGCCATCGGCGCGGAGCTGTCGCGCGAGAGCCATGTCGAGGCCGACGTGGTCGTGCCGGTGCCGGACTCCGGCGTCCCCGCCGCGATCGGTTACAGCCACGCCTCCGGCATCCCGTTCGAGCTCGGCATCATCCGCAATCACTATGTCGGCCGCACCTTCATTCAGCCGAGCCAAAGCGCGCGTGACACCGGCGTGCGCATGAAGCACTCCGCCAACCGCGTCGCGGTCGCCGGCAAGCGCATCATCCTGATCGACGACTCGATCGTGCGCGGCACCACCTCGAAGAAGATCGTGAAGCTGATGCGCGATGCGGGGGCGCGCGAAGTACACTTCCGCATCGCCTCGCCGCCGATCACGCACCCCGACTACTACGGCATCGACATGCCGGATCGCGAAGCGCTGCTCGCGGCGACCCACAATCTCGAAGAGATGCGCCAGATCGTCGGCGCCGACTCGCTCGCCTTCATCTCGGTCGATGGTCTCTACCGCGCCATGGGCGAACCGGGCCGCGATCCCGCGCATCCGAAATTCACCGACCACTACTTCACCGGTGACTATCCGACGCCGCTCACCGACCGCGCCGAGACTGCTCCGCAGCCACGGCAGCTCTCGTTGCTTGCGGAAGCGAGCTGACGCACTAGCGGCGCTGCGTCAGCCACACCGTATGGCCGCCGCATAACGGATCATCCGGCACGTACGCGATCACGCCGAAGCCGTGCGCTTTGAGCAGCGCTTCATACTCCGTAGGGTCGAGACTCGCGTGATAGAGCGCCTCGCCGCGGTAGGAGCCGATCGCTTCGCCCGCGCGCGGACCGCTGGTGAACATCAGCGCGGCGCCTTCCCCGGCATGCGCATCGAACACGGCGAACATCCGCCGCTGATCGTCCGGCGTCAGATGAAAGAAACTGTCCCACGCGAGGATGCCGCCGAACCGGCGATCCAGCCGGACCTCGCGCATATCCCCGACAATCCATTCCTCGTCCGGAAATCGCTCCTGACACAGCTCGACGAGCGACGATGATGAATCCACGCCGGTCACGTGGAGACCACTCGCGATGAGATAGCGCGCGATCGGCTCGCCCGAGCCGCAGCCGAGGTCGAGGATGGCTTCGCCGGATGGAATCGCGGCCTTGAAGCGGTCGAGCCACGCGCGCTCCATCAGGCTCTTGCCGCGCTCCTCATCCCAGGCACGGGCATGCCGCTCGTAGAGGCCGCTGATCTCGGACGCCGACGGATGCCAGGCCATGAAAATCGCCGAAAAACAGGTCGTTTTGCCCGGTGCGAGGTTTGCCCGCGCGGCAGTTTCGTAGCATAAGGCAGCCAACAAAACGCACACCGAAAATGATCCAGCCTCTCGCTTCCCGCATCGCTCTCGTCACCGGCGCCTCCCGCGGCATCGGCTATGCCACCGCGCTCGCGCTTGCCCGTGCGGGTGCGCATGTGATCGCCGTCGCCCGCACGGTCGGAGGCCTTGAGGAACTCGACGATGCCATCCGCAAAACCGGCAACGCCGGCGCGACGCTGGTGCCGCTCGACCTGTCCGACATCGACGGCATCGCGCGCCTTGGCGCAGCGCTGCACGAGCGCCATGGCAAGCTGGACATTCTGGTCGGCAATGCTGCCGTCGCCGGCCCCTCGTCGCCGCTCGGCCACATCGAGATGAAGCCGTTCAATGCGCTGATGACGGTGAACCTCACCGCGAATTTCCAGCTCATCCGTTGCATGGACCCGTTGCTGAAGATGTCCGACGCCGGACGCGCGGTGTTTCTCACCTCCGCCAGCGCGTCGCACGCGCCCGCCTATCGCGGACCGTATGCCGCATCGAAAGCCGCGCTCGAAATCCTGGCGCAGACGTGGGCCAACGAGACCGCGACCACGCCGTTGCGCGTCAACATCTTCAACCCGGGTCCGATCCGCACGCATATGCGCGGCACGATCATGCCCGGCGAAGATCCATCGGCGCTCGACTCGCCCGATGATGCGGCCGCCTTCATCGTGCCGATGTGCTTGCCGACCTGGCAGGAGACGCGCAGCTACTACGACTACCCTACGCGCACGCTGAAGAAGCTCGCGGAGCCCGGCTTGGCGTAGCTGGTCCCGCCATAACGGCTTCATATTGACTTCATACGATTGCCGCTCTTCACTCCCATGCAAGCAGGCACCTCAAGCCTGCAAGACTTTAGAAACATGACATGGAAGGAACCCAAGATGCGCGCACCTCGATTCACCCTCACGCTCTCCACATTGGCACTCACGAGTGTCGCCCTGTTGGCATCGCCGGCGCTGGCGGATGAGGTTACCGGCACGTGGGTACGCGACACGGGCGCGTCGCATGTGAAGTTCGGTCCCTGCGGCGGCGCGATGTGCGGCACGATCGCGTGGCTGAAGCCGGGCGTCGAGACGCCGGCCAAGCTCGGCCAGAAGATCTTCTACGACATGAAGCCCGCCGGTGCGGGTGCCTGGAGCGGCACCGCGTTCAATCCGGAAGACGGCAAGACCTACACCGGCAAGATGACGCTCGCGGGCGGCACCCTGACCACGCAAGGCTGCATCGCCGGCGGACTGATCTGCAAATCGACCACCTGGACCAAGGTCAAGTAGGCAGACGTAGCAAACGGAGACAGCCATGAGCGCATCGACAAAATCCCTCGCCGTTGCGCTCATGCTGACCGCGCTTGCGGTCATGCCCGCCGCCGCGCAGACGCCGCCGGCACAGACGGCCGCGACGCCGGCCAATCCCGACGTGATCGCCGACCTCGTCGCGGCTAACCTGATCCTTGCCGATCAGAACGTGCTCGATGCCTACGGCCACGTCAGTGTGCGGCATCCGAGCAATCCGCAGCGCTTCCTGATGGGGCGCAACCTCGCCCCCGCGCTCGTCACCGCCAACGACATCGTCGAATACGATCTCGAAGGCGTGCCCTACGGCGCCAAGACCGACTTCACGCATTTCCTCGAACGCTTCATCCACGCGGAAATCTACCGCGCGCGGCCGGACGTGAATGCGGTCGTTCACAGCCACTCGCCGGCGGTGATCCCGTTCGCCAACACGCAAGTGAAGCTGCAGCCGATGTATCACGTGTCGCAGTTCCTGGCGTCGGGTGTGCCGGTGTTCGACATCAAGAAAGCCGCCGAAGGCCCGACCAACATGCTGGTCGGCAATACCAAGCTCGGCAAATCGCTGGCCGACACGCTCGGCAACAACGCGGTGGTGCTGATGCGCGGCCATGGCAATGTGGTGGTCGCACCGGCGCTGCCGCTACTGGTGTTCCGAGCCGTCTACACCGACCAGAACGCGCGCATGCAGTCGCAGGCAATCGCGCTCGGTGGGCCCATCACCTATCTCGATGCGGATGAAGCAGCCCAAGCGGCGAAGGTGATCGACCAGATCCACGGCCGCGCCTGGGACCTGTGGAAGCGTAAGTTCACGCGCTGAGGTTTTAAGCCTGCGGCATGCGCGCCACGACGCGGGCGCCGATCGCGATACTCAGCAGCAGCAGCGCGCCCGCCAGCAGGAACGGCGCGCCAGGCATCGTCCATGGCGCCGCCGCGCCGATGAAATACGCAAACGTCAGCGTGAACAGGAACGGTCCCGCGAGCTGCGCGATACTGTTCACGCTGTTGATCGCGCCTTGCAGCTGCCCCTGCTGATCGGGCGGAACCAGCCGCGTCATCAATCCCTGGATCGCCGGGTTGGAGATGCCCCACAACGACAGCGGTGGAATGCACAGCAGCGACAGCAAGCCTGTCGGCGCAAGCCCGATGATGAAGAAGCCGAGCGCACCCATGGTGAAGCCGATCATCATCGCCTTGCGCTCGCCGAAGCGCGCGACCACGGGCCCGATCACGAACCACTGCGTCACGATCGAACAAAAGCCGACGAACGCCAGCGACAAGCCGATCGCAAACGCACTCCACTCGTAGCGATAACCCGCATAGAGCACGTAGACGCTCGGCAGCGCCACATGCGCGAGCTGCGCGATAAAATTGACCACCGCCAATCCAGCCAACTCGGCGCGCGTCCGCAGCAGCGCCAGCGCGCCGACCGGATTGGCGCGGCGCCACTGGAACGGCGAGCGCCGCTCTTTCGGCAGCGACTCCGGGAGGATAAGGAAACCGTAGAGCGTATTGGCGAAGCTCAAGCCCGCGGCCACCCAGAACGGCAAGCGCAGGTCGATCTCGCCGAGCAACCCGCCGACCGCGGGGCCAAGCACGAAACCCGCACCGAATGCCGCACCGACCTTGCCGAACACGGCCGCACGCTGCGCCGGCGGCGTGATATCGGCGACGTAGGCGTACGATGTGGCGATGCTCGCCGACGTCATGCCGGAGATGATGCGGCCGATCAGGAGCCACGCGAGCGACGGCGCCAGCGCCATCAGCACATAGTCGAGCGCAAGCCCGAGGTTCGAGAGCAGCACCACCGGCCGCCGCCCGAAGCGATCCGACAGCACGCCGATCACCGGCGAGCACAGGAACTGCATCACCGCCCATGCGGTCGCGAACACGCCGTAAATCTTGGCGGCGTTCGCCGTATCGTTGCCGACGAAGTTCTCGATCAGCTTCGGCAGCACCGGCAGGATCAGGCCGAGCGCCAGCATGTCGAGCAAGATGGTGATGAAGATGAAAACGAATGCCGCTTGCCGCGGGCCCGGCGGCAGCAACGGCTGATCGGACGCCGCCCCGCTCATGACTTGCGCTTGGCCTTATGCGCGAACGGATTGGCCTTCTCGCGCAGCGTGATGCGGATTGGCGTGCCCGGCAGATCGAACACCTCGCGCATGCTGTTGGTCAGGTAGCGCAGATAGGAGTCCGGGACGGCATCCGCGCGTGAACAGAATACCACGAAGCTCGGCGGCCGCGACTTGGTCTGCGTGATGTAGTTCAGTTTCAAGCGGCGGCCCGACACCGCCGGCGGCGGATTATTGCCGACCGCCTGCTCAAACCAGCGATTGAGCGCACTCGTCGGCGCGCGTTTGTTCCAGACCGCATGCGCCTCGACGATCGCCTTCATCAGATTGCCGATGCCCTCGCCCATCAGACCCGACACCGCCACCACCGGCGCGCCCTTCACCTGCGGCAGCAGGTGATCGACGTTGCGGCGAAGCTCGGTGAGAAAGCCGCCCTTGCGCTCGATCAGATCGGTCTTGTTGACCGCGATGACCAGCGCGCGGCCTTCACGCTCGATCAGATCGGCGATGCGGAGATCCTGCTCCTCGAACTTGTTCTGCGCATCGACCATCAGCACCACGACTTCGGCGAAACGCACCGCGCGCAGCGTGTCGGAGACGGAGAGCTTTTCGAGCTTGTCCTCGATCCGCGAGCGCCGCCGCAGCCCCGCCGTGTCGAACACGCGGAATTCGCGGCCCTGCCAGTCGACACTGACCGCGATCGAGTCCCGCGTGGTCCCGGCCTCGGGGCTCGTCAGCAGGCGCTCCTCGCCGAGCAGATGATTGATCAGCGTCGACTTGCCGGCATTGGGACGCCCGGCGATGGCGACGCGAATGGCGCGATTCCCCCAAGCCTCCGTATCGTTCTCGTCGATCTCCTCGCCGTCCTCATCATCCTCCGGCTCCGGCATGAGATCGCGCAGCGCATCGTAGAGATCGCTCATGCCCTCGCCGTGTTCGGCGGACAACGGCACCGGATCGCCAAGGCCGAGCTCGTAGGACTCCGCGATGCCGACGTCGCCGTGCTTGCCCTCGCTCTTGTTGGCGACAAGCACCACCGGTTTGTCGGCGCGGCGTGCGAGATCGGCAAACGTCTTGTCCATCGGCGTGAGACCGGCGCGCGCATCGATCAGGAACATCAGCGCGTCGGCATCGGCGATCGCGGTCTCCGTCTGCTCGCGCATCCGCGCCGTCAGCGAACCGCGTTCGCCTTCATCGAGCCCCGCCGTATCGACGATGGTGAACTCAAGATCGCCAAGCCGCGCCGCGCCTTCGCGGCGGTCGCGCGTCACCCCCGGCTGATCGTCGACGAGCGCAAGCTTCTGCCCAACCAGACGGTTGAACAGCGTCGATTTGCCGACGTTGGGGCGGCCGATGATGGCGACGGTAAAGGACATCGAGAAACTGTGTGACGATGAAACCCTCTCCCCTTGTGGGAGAGGGTGGCGAGAATGAGCAATAGCGAATTCGAGCCGGGTGAGGGGTATAAATGATGTTCAGCGAGAGAATAACCCCTCACCCGCCCTCGCTCACTTCGTTCGCTTGGGCACCCTCTCCCACAAGGGGAGAGGGAAAAATTAACGCGAGAACGAGCCACTCGGCAG